>JACCEC011131297.1_pt1 | contig 14464 bp, 15 predicted proteins | sample 7450121 | NCBI WGS metagenome assembly JACCEC01 (sample SAMN15323455, study PRJNA562643) | freshwater metagenome | isolation source: river surface water | place: USA:Blue River Watershed | collected 2017-08-18 | reverse complement strand
TAATCTTCCTAACTTAGTCCGGACATAAAGTTAAGCTTTTTACTTAATTTAGTTTTATGAAAGAGAGAAAGAATTACGAAAAAGAATTTAAATTAATGGCTGTAGAGTTGATGAACTCAGGCAAAACCTCCATTGAAGTTGGAGAAGAATTAGACATCGCCCCTGATTTAGTAAGAAGGTGGCGACGAGAGTATTTAAAGTTTAATTCGGGAAGTTTTTCAGGAAATGGAGTCCCTAATATGACACCCGAACAAAAAGAAATCGTTAAATTAAAAAAGGAATTAGCGGATGCTAAATTGGATGCAGAAATCCTAAAAAAGGCCATCAGCATCTTTTCCAAGAAAGACAGGACAAATACAAGTTTATAAAAAAGTATAGCCATGAATATCCTGTTGAAAAGATGTGTTTTTTATTTAATGTTTCAAGAAGTAGCTATTATGAATATTTAAGAATGAAAGTAGGTAAACGAACTTCCTGGAATCAATGTCTTTTAGAAGAAATAAGGGCTTGTTTTGTTGAATCTAAACAAACTTATGGAAGTCCTAGAATTAGTAATTATTTAAGAAAAAAAGGAATTCAAACATCGGAAGTAACGGTTGCCAAATTGATGCGAAAAAATCAAATTAGAAGTATTTCTAAAAAAAAGTTTGTGGTAACCACTAATTCCAAACATGACTATCCTATTTCTAACAATTTATTAGATCGAAAATTTAAAGTAGAAAAACCTTCATCTGCTTGGGTTTCAGATATAACCTATGTACGAACTCAAGAAGGGTGGGTATATCTTACTACTGTTATTGATTTGTTTGATAGAAAAGTAATTGGAAGGTCTGTTAGTGATGGAATGGATGTAAATAGCACAGTAATTAAAGCTTTTAAAGACGCATTAACCAAAAGAACAATGTTTTCTAATACCATATTTCATAGCGATCGCGGCGTTCAATACGCATCAAAAGAATTTAGAGATTTATTGAATAAACATTCTAATGCTCAAAGTATGTCTAGAAGGGCAAATTGCTGGGATAATGCTGTTGCGGAAAGCTTCTTTTCTTCGTTTAAAAAAGAATGTGTCAGAAAAACCATCTTTTATTCTAAAGAAATCGCTAAAAAAGAAATATTGGGATACATTGATAACTGGTACAATACCAAAAGGATACACTCTAGTTTAGGGTATTTAAGTCCTTTAGAATTTGAAATCAAATACAGAATCAAAAATGTGGCTTAATAAAATGTCCGGAAATTGTTTGGAATATCAATTTTTCGCGTTTTCCCAATGCAATTATTGGTGTGGATGTGGTGGATGAAATGTTGGAAGCTTGTGCTCAAAATTTACAAGAGGCACAAAAAATTAATCCGTGGTTAAATACTAATTTTGTTGAATTGCGCAAAGGGGATGCTTTAAATTTACCTGTGCAAGATGCAAGTGTGGATGTGGCTGCCCAAAACTGTTTGTTTAATATTTTTAAAACCGAGGAGCTAAAAAAAGCTTTGCAGGAAATGTATCGGGTTTTAAAACCGGGTGGCAGATTGGTGATGAGTGATCCTATTTGCGAGCAAGAAATGAACGAGGAATTACGTAACAATGATCATTTAAGGGCTTTGTGTTTAAGTGGTAGCATTCCTTTAAATGATTATATTAAAGCTTTAACTGATGTTGGTTTTGGAACTATCGAAATTAGAGCGCGCCGTCCGTACCGAATTTTAGATACCGAAAATTATCCTACTTCCGAAAATATTTTTATCGAAAGTGTGGAGGTTTGTGCAATTAAAGATCCTATGCCTGCTGATGGCGCATGTGTTTTTACAGGTAAAGCGGCAATTTTTTATGGTAAGGATGATTTTTTTGATGATGGTAAAGGACATACTTTATTTAAAAATCAGCCTTTAGCTATTTGCGATAAAACTGCTTTGGCTTTAGCTAAATTAAATCGTACGGATATTTTTATAAGCGAATCTACTTTCCACTATAATGGTGGTGGATGTTGTTAGTGTATGTTGGTTTTTGTATACAATGCTAAAAATGATTTTATGAGTAAAAGTTTAGACTTTGCGCATAAAATCATTTCGCCTAATACTTACCAATGCAATTTATGTAGTTTAACCTATGGAAATTTTGGAATAAAAAAGGAATGGCAAGATTTTTTAAATACAATCCAAATGGAAACAAAATTTATGTACGCCAACCAATATCAACAACTATTTCCTAATCAAAATCAAACCTTCCCTGCCATTTTTTTAGTTCAAAACAATCAATGGAAATCTTTAATGTCGCCTAAAGATTTTGAGGATTTACAAACTCTTCAACAACTAATCCAACTTCTAGAATCTAAACTTTTTTAACCTCGAAGAACACTATACTTTGATTCCCTACCTTCTTTAAAAAGTTAAATTGTCTTTTAGCCGACAAGTGTTTAAAGGTTTTGTATGTATTATTGTATTTAAAATTTAAAAAATATTATACATGAAAGTATTTACACCAAAAATAAAATCAGGTATTCTAATACTAATCCTATTTTTAACATTTGGTTTTTCGCCTCAAAACAAATCGGTAAATCATGATTTATGGCATCAGGTATTGCAAAAGTATGTTAGTGTTGAGGGGAATGTAAATTATAAATCTTTAAAAAATAACAGGAAGGAATTGGATGCATATTTAAAATTATTGCAAGCCAATCATCCGCAATCCACATGGACCGAGCAAGAGCGATTGGCGTATTGGATTAATGCTTACAATGCCTTTACCGTGGATTTAATTTTACAACATTATCCTGTAAAAAGTATTAGAGATATTGGAGGTTTAATAAAAATTCCGGGAGTGCAAAGTGCTTGGGATATTAGTTTTATTGTGATTGAAGGAAAAAAATATTCCTTGGGAGATATCGAACATAAAATTTTACGCAAAGAATTTAACGAGCCTCGTATTCATTTTGCAATTAATTGTGCCTCGTATTCTTGTCCTAAATTAATCAACCAAGCCTTTACAGCTGCTAAAATAGAGGAACAATTGCAACAAGTAAGCATAGATTTTATAAACGATAAACAACGCAATTCCCTTGCAAAAGATAAAGTGATATTAAGTAAAATTTTCGATTGGTATAAAAGCGATTTTACGGCAGATGGAAAAACCTTAATTCAATACATCAATCAGTTTAGTAAAATCAAAATTAACAACAATGCAAAGCTTACTTTTGCAGAGTACAATTGGAATTTAAACGAATAATTTACGGTTTTATAAAATCATACCATGAAATCCTTACAAGCACAACAAAAACATTTTGCACAAATACAACACCAGTTGGATGTACTGGAAAACCAATCGGGCATTCCCAAATTTGCTGATAAAATAGCCGATTTTGGTTACCAAAATTTCACACCCAATAATTTAGATATTTTACAAATTAATTTAGGTAAAATGTGTAACCAGGTTTGTAATCATTGCCATGTGGATGCCGGACCGGATAGGAAAGAAATCATGACACAATCCACCATGGATTATTGCATAAAAGTTGCTCAAAAAACTGGGGTTAAAACAGTTGATTTAACTGGTGGAGCACCCGAAATGAATCCCCATTTTACCTATTTGATAAGTGAATTATCCAAATTAGGTATAGAAATAATTGTACGAAGCAATTTAACTATTTTGGTTGCCAACGAAAAATACAAAACATATCCCGAGTTTTTTAAACAACATGGCGTTACTGTAATTTCGTCTTTACCTTGTTATACCTCGGATAATGTAGATAAACAAAGAGGAATTGGAGTTTTTGATGCATCGATAAAAGCTTTAAAAAAATTAAACGAAATAGGTTACGGTATGCCCAATAGTAATTTAAAATTACATTTGGTGTACAATCCTGGCGGTCCATCTTTACCTCCACCCCAGGAAAAATTACAAGCCGATTACACCCATTTTTTACAACAAAATTTTGGCATATCTTTTAATAATTTATACACCATTACCAATATTCCCATTAGCCGATTTTTAGATTATTTGGTTGCAAGTGGTGCTTACGAAAAATACATGCAAAAATTGTTGGATGCCTTTAATCCAAGTGCAGTGAATGGGGTGATGTGTAGAAATACCGTTTCGGTGAGTTGGGAAGGTTTTTTATACGATTGTGATTTTAATCAGATGTTGGATTTAAAAGTACAAAATGCACCCACACATATTGCCGATTTTGATTTACAAAAAATGCAACAACGTAAAATAGTAGTAAACCAACATTGTTATGGCTGTACTGCTGGTGCAGGCTCTAGTTGTCAGGGTTCAATCGTTTAAAAAATGGAAAAAAATGTATTGGCAATTCTGCTTAAAAATCCGCAATTGGGTAAAGTTAAAACCCGTATTGCACAAACTTTAGGCGATGAAAAAGCTTTGGAGATTTATCATTATTTACTCAATTACACCCTAGATTTAGCCGAGGAAGTAAATGCAGAAATAAACCTGTTTTGTTCGGATTTTTTAGAGGATTTTGGAAATGATCATTGGAAAATCACAACACAAACTGGCGAAAATTTGGGCGAAAAATTACGCAATGCCTTTGCCAGATGTTTTGCACAAATGGCTAGTAAGGTAATTGTAATTGGAAGCGATTGTCCTTTTATTCAAAATAAACACATACAACAAACGTATCAGGCTTTAAATAACTACGATGTAGTAATTGGTCCTGCATCAGATGGTGGATATTATTTAATTGCAATTAAAGCCTTACACGGCGAAATTTTTAACGATATTGATTGGAGTACAGATAAAGTTTTAGCGCAAACTACAGCTAAAATTCAATCTTTAAATTTATCGTATTTTTTATTAGAAACCCTAAGTGATGTGGATACCGAAAACGATTGGAACAACTATTTAAATATTGTAACACACAAAAATATATCCTTATGACGAAGTTAATTTTTACCCTAAGTTCGCTTTTGATGTTTTACAACATCCAAGCACAAGATTTTTTTGCTACGGCAGATGCTTTTTTTAAACAGCATGTGCAGCAAGGAAAAGTTGATTATGAAGCCATAAAAAACAATCCACAACAGCTGAATATTTTACTCAATACCATAGCCGATTATTCTTTACAAAATAAAGATGTTAATCATCAAAAAGCATTTTATATCAATACTTATAATTTACTGGTAATTAAAACTATAGTAGATAATTTACCTCTAAATTCGCCTATGGATAAAAGCGATTTTTTTGATGGATTTTACTATATTGTTCAGCAACAAAAAATGAGTTTAAACCAATTGGAAAAAGGCTTAATTTTTAAACAATTCCCAGATGCGCGCTTGCATTTTGTATTGGTTTGTGGCGCAGTGGGTTGTCCGCCTATCACCAATTTTGCTTATACACCAAACAATTTAAACAACCAGCTCGAGCAACAAACGCAACTAGCTATTAATAATTCAAATTTTGTAGCGGTAGATAATACTAAAAAAAATGTTACCGTATCCGAAATTTTTAATTGGTATAAAAAAGATTTCGAAACCGATGCGGAATCTTTAATCGGTTTTTTTAATCGTTATCTAAACCAAAAAATCCCCAACAATTATAGCGTTAAATTTAGCACCTACAATTGGAGTTTAAATTCGCAAAACACCATCCCACAAAGTACAAGTAACAACCTCAATATTCAAAATATTACACCTGCGGTTTTAATGCAAAAAGGTCAGTTCGAATTTAAGTTGTTTAGTAATTTATACACCCAAACCAAAGGTTTTGATAGTGAGGGTAACCGATTTAATGCTGGAGGTAGAGCTACCTATTTTACGCAAATCAATCAGTTTTTATTTGGATGGAACAACCGTATAAATTTTGGTTTTGATGTTTGGACAAAATCGGTTAGAACTGGAAGTGAATCTGATAATCCTTTAAACATCTTTTATTTTCAAAACGATGCCAACAATCGTTCGGCAGTATCTGGAATTGGTCCTAAAATTAAAATCACTCCATTTTCTAAAATCAAACGTTTATCTATTCAATCTACTTATTTAATCCCAATTGCTAAAGATATGCAAGGCCGTTTTAACGGTCGGCCATTTTTGAGTAACGATGCGCATTTGTGGCTTACACAATTTTTTTACGATGTGCCCATTAGTGCCAAATTTCAATTGTTTTTTCAATCGGCTGCGTGGTTGTATGTTAATCGTGTAGGACATCCAGATGGCGGAGGTGTGCAATTTGCCAATCCTGTAAGTGTGTTTTTTAGCTATTTCCCAAATAATCGTATAACCTTATATTATCAAAACGAATATTGGCCAAACTTTGGGAGTAATTTTGTGGATAGTTATTTCCGTCAAGAAGGCGCTGGATTTAAATATCAAATTATTCCGGGATTGTTGGAAGGCGAATTTTTATTTACCAACTTTTTTGCAGGAAAAAATGCTGGCGCAGGAAAAACGTATAATTTCGGACTAAGAATTATAAGATAATGTATTATTTAGCTATTGTAGTAATTGTATTGTATGCTTTGGCAATGCTGTTTATTTTTATGTACAGTTTTGTGCAATTGAATTTGTTGGTTTTGTATTTAAAAAGTAAAAAAAACAAAAGAGATGTACCAATTTTAAAGGCAGATAACTTACCCTTAGTTACAGTACAATTACCGGTTTACAACGAATTGTATGTAGTGGAAAAATTAATAGAGTGTGTAGCTAATTTTGATTATCCAAAACAGTTATTGGAGGTGCAAATTTTAGATGATTCCTCCGATGAAACTACGGCAATTATCGAAGCAAAAATTAAGCAATTTCCCGATGTGAATTTCCAACTCATTCGTCGCCCTAACCGATCGGGTTACAAAGCAGGAGCCTTAGCCTATGGAACAGCCATTGCTACGGGCGAATTTATTGCGATTTTTGATGCAGATTTTCAGCCAAGTGCTAACTTTTTACAACAAACTTTGCCTTATTTTACAGATGAAAATGTGGGGGTGGTACAAAGTAAATGGGAACATATTAACGAAAAATTTTCCTTATTAACTCGTTTACAAGCGTTTGGATTAAATGCACATTTTACAGTGGAGCAAGGCGGAAGAAATTTTGGACAACACTTTATAAATTTTAACGGTACAGCAGGTATATGGCGCAAAAGCTGTATTGCCGATGCCGGAGGATGGCAAAGTGATACTTTAACAGAGGATTTAGATTTAAGTTATCGTGCTCAATTAAAACATTGGCAATTTGTGTATTTGGAAAATTTAGGGAGTCCGGCGGAACTTCCCGTGGCAATTAATGCATTAAAAACACAACAATTCCGTTGGACAAAAGGCGCGGCAGAGTGTGCAGTTAAAAATTTACCTAAAGTATTACAATCAAAAAATCATTCCTTTAGTACAAAAATTCATGCTATTTTTCATTTGTTAAATTCTAGTATTTTTTTGGCTATTTTTATTTTAGGAGTATTAAGTGTGCCTTTGTTGTGGATAAAAATCACGTATCATCAATTTAATAATTGGTTTACCTTAGCAAGTATTTTTTCCTTAAGTTTTATTGTTTTAGCAATATTTTATGGGGTTTCAGCACTTCAAAATTCAAGTCATAAAATACTTACTACATTAAAATTCATGGTGAAATTCCCATTGTTTTTAGCTTTTTCCATGGGTTTATCTTTACATAATGCCTTAGCAGTTTGGGAAGGTTTAAGCGGCAAAAAATCGGCTTTTATTCGCACACCAAAATTTAACATTCAAAATACACAAGTAAAATGGTGGCAAAACAGCTATTTATCCAAAGGATTAACATGGTTAAATGGGATAGAGCTTTTGTTGGTATTTTATTTTAGCTATGGCTTATATATCACTTTTAGTTACCAGGAATATGCCTTATTACCCATTTTATTGTTTTTAAGTTTAGGCTATTTTAGTATTTCGGTGTACACCTTAAAATTAGTGATTTATCAAAATACGTCAATAATTTCACTCAAAGGGGTTTAGTAGCCTCTTTGTTATTTCTTTGCTGTAAATACTTTTGCGGTCTTTGCGTGAACTTAAACCACAAAATGTATTTATTTACTTTTTTTCCACGGAAAAATAACTTGACCTAAAAAATTTTGAGGCATTTCTTTTTCTTCTTCATAGCCCAATTCGGTATGTTCCCCACTATTGGGTTGGTAGGCAGTTTTAAACAAGTAATCCCAAATACTTAAAGTTATGGCATAATTCATTCCGTAAGGATGATGTTGAGGAAGTTTTTTAGCATGATGCCAAGTGTGTAGTTGTGGATTGTTAAATATGTATTTTAAAAAGCCTAAAGGTACTTTTATGTTAGCATGATTAAAATGTCCAACACTTAACGCAAATAAATGCACGATAAAAAATTGGTCGATCCCGAACCCAATCATAGCTAAAGGGATATATTCTATACTTTTATACAAAACATTTTCCATCCAGTGGTACCGTAAATGCGTTGCAAATCCCATTTCCTTGGCAGAGTGGTGTACTTTATGAAATTGCCATAAAAAGGGTACGCGATGCAATAAACGATGAATATTCCAATGCAAAAAATCTCTTAATACAAACAAAATAATTAACTGTGTAGCTACATTAAATTGATGCAATTGTATGGCTACTAAATTACTTAAGCCAAAATACTCTTGTAAAATCCAGTTAAAATAATTTACTGCAACATCCGAAACCGCATTATAAATTAACAAGGAAAACAAGAAAAAATTAAAAAACATATAAAAAACATCCAAAAAGAAGTCTTTTTTGATGAGTTTTTGATTTTTTCTCCATGGAAAAACCGCTTCCCATACAAAAAACAGCAACGAAACAGCAATTAATGCATAAAAATAGTTTGTCCACGTAGGATTTACAATCTCATTCCACAAATAATTAGCATAACCTTTATATGCATCAATAATAATTTGATAAATATCCATAGCCCAAAAATAACCAATCCAACACATTTTTTTGCGATATTAGTTACAATAAAACTTAATTATTTAACCACGGAGAACATTGAGGTAACCTCCCTGAACTTTGTGGTAAAACAAGTACGATTTTAACAAGGGAGAACACTATTTATTAAATTGTCTGTAAGCCGACAGTTGTTGTGGGTGGAATGGTGTATTTTTGTGCTATGTTAAGTATTGTTATTCCAACGTTTAATGAGGGGGAGAATTTGGTAGTTTTGTTACCCTATTTGTTTAAAAATAGTGGAGGTAGAGCTATTGAGGTGATTGTAAGTGATGGGGGAAGTACGGATAATACTGCCGAAATTGCTTTTAATTTGGGTGCTAAGGTAGTAGTTTGTCCTAAAAAATGTAGGGCACACCAAATGAATTCGGGAGCTGAGGAGGCGATTTTTCCGTATTTGTATTTTTTACATGCAGATGTTCTTCCGCCCGAAAATTTTATTGCCGAAATTGAAAAATTTAAAACCCAAGGTTTTTTGGCTGGAAGTTTTTTGTCGGTTTTTAACAGCAACAAAAAAATCTTACTTATCAATCAAAAACTCAACAAAAGTAAACATTTGTTTTATCGTGGCGGAGGCGACCAAAGTTTGTACATTCAAAAACATTTTTTTAATGATTTGGGCGGATTTAACGAACAAATGGCAATCATGGAAGATTTTGAATTAATGCGTAAAATACTACAAAACAAAGCATTAGGATTAAGCAACTGTACCGTATTAGTATCCGATAGAAAATACCAAAACAACCCATATATTATAGTTAGTATAGCGTATGTATTAGCCTATAGCTTATTTTATGTAGGAGTTTCATCGCTTACAATTCGTAAAATGTATGGTTTTTTAATTAAAGATAAAAGAAATGTATCCTGCGAAATTACCCCGAAAATATCTGTACCGATAGGTAAATTTTGTAATGAAATAAAAAAGTAAAAATGAACGAAGTAATTGTAATTGGTAATGGAATTGCTGGCATAACAGCGGCAAGGCATATACGCAAATTGAGCGATTGTAAAATTACGGTAATATCTGGCGAAACAGATTACTTTTTTTCCCGAACAGCCTTAATGTATGTTTATATGGGACATTTAAAAATGGAACATACACAACCTTACGAAAATACTTTTTGGACAAAAAATAAACTAGATTTAAAAAAAGCTTGGGTAAAAAAAATATTGCCCGATGAACAAAAAATTGAGTTAGAAAACGGCGAACAAATGCCTTACAGCTCCTTAATTTTAGCTACAGGTTCTCGTTTTAATACTTTTGGTTGGAAAGGTCAGGATTTAAAAGGTGTTGGAGGTTTGTTTTCCTATCAGGATTTACAAAAAATGGAGGAGTTCACCCAAAATATTAAAAAAGCAGTAATTGTAGGAGGAGGTTTAATTGGGGTGGAAATGGCGGAAATGTTACTTTCCAGAGGCATATCGGTTACTTTTTTAGTGCGAGAAGATAGATTTTGGGGAAATGTTTTAAACCCTCAGGAAGCAAAATTAATCGAAAATCACCTTCGTAAACACCATGTAGATTTGCGTTTAGAAAACGAATTAGAGAAAATAATTGGAAACGAAAACGGGAGAGTTAAAGCTGTTTTAACTAAAAGTGGCGAAATCATTCCTTGTGAATGGGTAGGCTTAACTGTGGGTGTATCTCCCAATATCAATTTGGTAAAAAACACTTCCATTACACACGAACGAGGGATTTTGGTAAACGAATTTTTGGAAACCAATTGCAAAGGAATTTATGCTATTGGCGATTGTGCTCAACATATCCAAGCTCCAAATGGCAGACCAGCAGTGGAGCAAGTTTGGTACACGGGGAAAATTATGGGCGAAACGGTAGCTAAAACTATTTGTGGAAATCCTACCACTTACCAACCAGGAAATTGGTTTAATTCGGCTAAGTTTTTCGATATCGAATACCAAACCTATGGTTGGGCAAAACCTGTTTTATCGCCTAATCAAAGCGATTTTTATTGGCAACATCCTACTAAAGAAATTGCGATACGTTTTGTTTTTGATACCCAATCCAAAATTTTTGTAGGTGTAAATGTTTTTGGCTGGCGTTTACGCCATGATTTGATGGATAGGTATTTAAGTGAAAAACGAACTATAGAGTATGTTTTGGCTAATTTAAACAGTGTAAATTTTGATCCCGAATTTTATAAAAATCATGTGAAATCGGTTATAGAAAGTTACAATCAACAATTTAAATCCCAAGTGCAAATTCACAAAAAAAGTTGGAAACATATTTTGGGAATTTTAAAATAAATAAACTATGAAGATTATCAAAAAAATTGGATCCGTATTTTTAATTATAGCTTTTGTAATTTTTAATGCCACCTTATTTGTTGGTGAGTACGAATTAAGTAAGGAAGATTTTACTCAATTTACCCAAGAAAAAGCCATTACTAGCTCTTATTTTATAGAACATGTTGAAAAAGAAGTGGTATGGATAAAATACCAAAATCCTATCCAACTAAGTTCGGAAATTTTACGAATCGCACAGGAATCACACCAACATCACCGTAAAATTATCGAACAATTACAATTACAAAATGCATCCGAAGAAGCTATAAATACAGAGTGGAGCAAAGTAATTTGGTTAAGTAGTATTAAACAAAATGCGGATTTTGCCTATCCTTTAGTGTTAAAAGCTACCCAAGGATTAGTAGTGGATCATGCCAAACTTTTTTTAGGTTTAACCTTTGGGTTAGGCTTATTGGGCGGAATTTTATTTTTTTTACCCAACATTCAATTAAACGGTCCGGCGGGAATAAAAAACAATAGAATTTTCCAAAATGCAGCTACCAACAAGGGTTGGGTAGCTTGGTTGGTACTATTGTATCTGGTAATTTTTTACATTGTACTGTATTTTTTCCCTAACTACATTAGCAACTGGATTTATATTAGCAATCCTGTAAGCTTATTTTTAAGTGGAAATAATGCCAGTCAGTGGTTTTTATATGGTTTGATGTATTGCACTTTTATGTTGGTAATGGGTATTAGGATGTACATAAAATACCGCCACAATGCCTACCAAATGTTGCGTACCACATCCGTACTATTTTTTCAGTTGGCTTTTGCCTTTTTTATTCCCGAAATGTTGGTGAAACTCAATCAGCCTTGGTACGATTTTAAAAATGCTTGGCCCTTAAATTACACTTTCTTTTTCGATTGGAACATCAAACAACTTTTAGCCAACGGTAACATGGGGTTATTTATGTTGTTTTGGGGAATTGCGCTCACCTTAATCATTGTTCCTTTGTTTACATATTTGTACGGAAAACGTTGGTATTGCTCGTGGGTGTGTGGTTGTGGCGGATTGGCGGAAACAGCTGGAGATCCTTACCGCCAATTATCGGATAAAAGTTTAAAATCTTGGCAATACGAAAGATATATTATACATGGTATTTTAGTTTTTGCGATTTTTATGACGATTGGAACGGTATATACTTTTTTTACAGAAGATAGGTATTTACTAGGATTTATCAATACCGAAGAATTGCGATTTTGGTATGGATTCGGGATTGGCTCGGTATTTTCGGGCGTTATTGGCACAGGATTTTATCCCATTTTTGGCAACAGAGTTTGGTGTAGGTTTGGTTGCCCGCTGGCTGCATATTTAGGTTTTGTACAACGTTTTAAATCCCGATTTAGAATTACCACCAACGGAAATCAATGTATTTCATGCGGTAACTGTTCCACCTATTGCGAACAAGGAATTGATGTTCGTTGGTACGCACAACGCCAACAAAATATTGTTCGTTCCTCTTGTGTAGGTTGTGGTATATGCTCGGCAGTTTGTCCGAGAGGGGTTTTGAAGTTAGAAAACGGACCCGAAAACAGCAGATTTAATGATCCTGATAAACCAATTTTTATACAAAATGGCGAATTTAAAATTAATTTATAGACTTTGTATGGCATTAGTTTTAATGGTTATGGCATGTACAAAATCAAAAAACGATTTCACAAAAGTAACAAAGTCCACTATCATTAATACAACTTGCGATACCTTGTATTACCATAAAGATAGCCTATCCGAGGGCAGAATTTGTGGTACACAAAAAATACAATTTTGGCATTATTACCATAGTAATGGCGTTTTAAAAGCCGAAGGAAATTATGTAAAAGGCAAAAAAGATGGTTTTTGGCAATTTTGGTTAAACGATGGTACCTTGGAGGAAGCCGGAGATTTTTACCAAGATAAAAAAGAAGGCTATTGGCGAAGATATCACTCTAACCAAAAAATTATGGAAGAAGGAAATTATGTGCAAGGCAATAAAAATGGTTGGTGGAAATACTATAATTTTAAGGGCGAATTAATTAGAGATGAGATAGTTGTTAATAGTGAAACTAAATAAAAAATGGATATAATTGTGCTTATTCCGGCTTATAACGAAGAAAATAGTATTGGAAAGGTATTGGCGGATATTCCAAAAGATTTGGTGCGTGAGGTGGTGGTTATCAATAACAACTCTAACGATGCAACCGAATTAAATGCTAAAAATGGTGGTGCTACTGTTTTGCGCGAAAATAAACAAGGGTATGGTTTTGCTTGTTTAAAAGGGATGGATTATGTACGAAATTTATCCAAAGCTCCCGATATTGTGGTTTTTATGGATGCGGATTACTCGGATTATCCCGAGGAAATTTCTAAATTAATTGCACCTATTGTGGAGGATAAATTTGATATGGTGATAGGTTCTAGGGCTTTAGGAAATCGTGCTAGGGGCTCCATGACGCCTCAACAAATTTTTGGTAATTGGTTAGCAACTTTTTTAATTAAAATTTTTTACGGATTTGCCTACACAGATTTAGGACCTTTTAGAGCTATAAAATGGCAAAAATTATTAGATTTAAACATGCAAGATACTACTTACGGCTGGACGGTAGAAATGCAATTAAAAGCTGTAAAACAACACTTTAAAATCACCGAAATTCCTGTAAGTTATAGGGAAAGGATTGGTTTTTCTAAAATCTCTGGAACCCTAAAAGGAACTGTATTAGCTGGATATAAAATAATCACAACCATTTTTAAATACAGATAAACTATTTAATTGGTGTATATTACCAATTAAATAGTAAACTAAGCTTCGTTTTCTTCGTGGCTCAATTTCACGCTAAGTTCGCAAAGCATTAGACGTAAAGAAAAACGCAAAGAATAGAATCACCCCTTTGCGAACTCTGCGTAAACCTTTGCGCCCTTTGCGTGAAAGATTAACGAATTGTTTTTTACACGGAGGTCAATATGATTTTTACAAAGTAACCAAGAAAAAATCTTTGTGTTACTTTGTGATAACCTTTGTTTTCTTTGTGGTTTAATTTCAAGCAAAAAATGGATTACCCCCCCTTTACGAACTCTGCGTAAACCTTTGCGCCCTTTGCGTGAAAAATTAAGCTTAAGTATTAAAAAGCTACAATTTACTCAAAACCTTCCAATAAATCTGGGCGGCGTTGTTGGGTTCTTTCGTACGATTTTTTTTCGCGCCATTCTTCTATCTTCTTAAAATCGCCGCTTAGTAAAACTTCGGGTACTTTTAATCCTTTAAATT
>JACCEC010482177.1_pt1 | contig 14464 bp, 14 predicted proteins | sample 7450121 | NCBI WGS metagenome assembly JACCEC01 (sample SAMN15323455, study PRJNA562643) | freshwater metagenome | isolation source: river surface water | place: USA:Blue River Watershed | collected 2017-08-18 | reverse complement strand
GACAGACCGCTCCGGGCAAGACGCGGCTTGAGTTTCGCCAGACGCTTTTCAGAAACATCAAATGCATACAGCCGTCCGGTATTTCTCATCCATGCGCCGAGCGCCAGTGTTTTGCCGCCAGCACCCGCACAGAAATCTGCAACCATCTCGCCACGCTTTGCACCCAGAACCTGCGCGAGTATTTGACTGCCTTCATCCTGCACTTCCACCTGACCCTCTTTGAAGATCGGCATGTTCTGCAATGCGGGTTTCTTGTGCATGCGCAGACCGAGCGGGGAAAACGGTGTGGGTTCGCAGATAATGCCCGCATGAGTCAGCGCTGCCTCAGCAGTCTCGCGATCTGATTTCAGTGTGTTGACCCTGAGATCCAGCGGCGCAGGCTGATTCAGCGCATCGGTCAGCTGCATCGCTTCCTCTTCGCCGAATTGCGCGATCAGGCGACTCATGATCCAGTCCGGCATGCTGGCACGCAGTGCTGAGGGCAGACTGTTCCGATCGATGGCCATCACCTGTTCCAGCCACGCGTGCTCAGCATCACTTAGGCCAGATAGCGCATCGATACCCGCCGCCTCGGCCAGACCGAGCAGAGCGAGTCTGCGCATCTGGGGACCGCTGCCTGATTCGGACAGATGGTTGTACAGGTTACGGCGTCGCAGCAGCGCATAGACCGACTCGGCAATCATCCCGCGCTCGCGCCCGCCCAGCCGGGGATGATCGCGAAAGTAGCGTGACAGCACGACATCGGCCGGACCAGTGAAACGAAGCACCTCACGCAGTGCTTCTTCAGTGCCGGAAATGATCGCGGGTGGCAATCTCATGGTCTGCTTTCTGGAAAAATTGTGGATGCCGGCAAACATGCCGGCAATCGCTGAATTCAGCGAACTTCAGCGCTGATCACACGCCCATTTTTTAGCACCAGTCTGCCTTCCAGCAGATCACGCACAGCGCGTGGGTATATGAGGTGTTCCTGCTCCAGCACGCGTGCAGCGAGAGTATTTTCGTCGTCATCATCATGCACGGGCACCACGGCTTGAGCAACGATAGGACCATGATCGAGCTCGGCAGTCACGAAATGCACTGTCGCCCCATGAAACTTAACGCCGGCATCGATCGCGCGCCGGTGCGTATCCAGACCAGTAAAGCTGGGCAGCAGGGATGGATGAATATTGATCAGGCGACCCGCAAAATGATTGACAAAACCCTCGGTGAGAATTCGCATGAATCCAGCAAGTACGACAAGGTCGGGCCGGTATTGGTCGATGACCGAAGCCAGCGCGGCATCGAACTGCTCCCTGTCGGGATAATCTCGGTGATTAACGATTGCTACAGGAATACCTGCTGCACGAGCAACTTCCAGTCCGACGGCCGTGGGTTTGTTGCTGATGACCGCAGCGATCTGAGAAGGCCAATGCTCAGCAGCGGCCGCACGCATGATGGCTTCCATATTGCTGCCGCGCCCGGAGATCAGAATGACGATGCGTTTCATTAAGCGAATTTTAACAGTGCAGCAGCCCGCCGAAGTGCAATAAGCACCTTCGGATCGATCAGGCTGTCTGGATGGATTTACTGGAAGGAAAAGAAGACGCGGAACGGAATTTTCTTCTCGCTCCAGAAGTCCGCTGCATCACGGAAAACATCGAGAAGATTTTCACGTGCTTCTTTATCGAACTTCTGAGTGCTGGGCAACTGCTCGAGCACCACGAGGAATCCGGGCTGCTCGCCTACTTCATGAATTACCTTGGTCAGGCATTCGGTGAGCGCATCATAATTCTTTGCGAACTGCTTCGGAAAGCCAAACGATTCGGCGATGGCGCCCAGCACCTGCTGACGTGTGAGTGCGTGCGCGCAGTGCGCATAAAGGAAATGCTGACCAAGACGAACAGCTTCCTCCTGCAGTTCAGTGACCCGAAATGCACGGATAGACTGTACAACATTGGCAGGTACGGCACGAAGCAGACTGCTGGCCGGGGTAAATTCCTGGCTCTCTTCCTCGCGCTGTAGCAGCGGCGCGCTGAGCATGTAAATATTCACGGTAATGTTGAAACATCAAATGACGGACGCAGTATCAGGATCTTTTCGAATTTGCAACGACTGCGACCGTGCTCGGGTTCTCGTTCAGCAAAACCAAGCCGGGTAAGAGGCTTGGTCATCGGCAATTCAAGATGATACCCGCCCTTTGGTCCCGGAAAAAGCCCCGGTCAGATTATGGGATAGCGAATGCGATAATAAATTCTTAACAAACAAACGGAAAACCCCGTAATTTCGGATAAATCAGGGCATCTTCTCTCATGAAGACGGATAGTCGATCGCAGGTGAAATTTGTTCAATAGAGATGTTCAGGCACGATGCGCAGCTCGAATTTCTTTTTCGAAAATCATTTTTGCGGGCGCGGAAACTTCAAAAAATTGCAACACCTCATCTCTTTGAGAGAAGGTATCGATTTGCCCGAGTTCGATCAGCGATCGGGTGTAGGCCGACTCGAACAGCAGATAGGAGGCGAGTGCCGAGCCTCGGCGCTCAGTCGCACCGATCGCCGACAGCATCGTCCTGATCGGCAAAGGCAGACTGCCGACATGCCGGCTCGCGATCAAATCGAGCGGTTTCGAGGGAGTAATGGCCAACATCTCCACCGGACGCAGCACAGTGAGCTTGCGCTGTTCGGGCGTCAGCAAGGACAGGGTCGCATTGATACGGTTAAGCCGCTCAATATCTGAGGACAAGCCATCAAGAAAAATGCTCGACATCGCATGACCGGCAATTTGAGCAAGACTCGGATACCCGGCAAACTGTGCAAAGTCTCGCTGAGGACTACCGGTATTTCCTGCACCAATCACCAGAATTTTGCTCGCGCCCAGATGAATTGCCGGTGAAATCGGCGCAACGTCCCGCATTGAGCCATCACCGAAATACTCGCATCGGTCGTTGCAGTACAAAGGCACTGCCGGAAAGATCAGCGGTATCGCCGACGAAGCCAGCAGATGATCCACGCCGATCTGCTGCTGCACTGACATCCGCAATGCGCGACTCCAGGGCTTGATGGGCTCTCTCGCCTGATAAAAAATCACATGCCGGCCAGCGGTGTATGAAGAGGCAGAGACGGCCAGTGCATCCAGTACTCCATGCCCAATCACTTCATCCAGTCTGGGCAAGTCCAGCATCCGGTGCAGCAGACCGACGAGTGGCGAATTATCGAGCAGAGAATTCGGCGGCTGCGCATGCCACTGTCGAAGCAACCAGCCAAACGAAAGTAATGACAGCCAGCGCGCCCCTGAACGGATAACGCCTATCGAATCTGCGCGGTACACCTGTTCGACCTCCAACTCACGCCAGATGCGCAACAGGACCGTAATGCTTTCTTCGAAATTGTCGGCGCGACTGGCTAGTGCCGCTGCATTGAGCGCCCCGGCGGAGGTGCCGCAGATAATATTGAAAGGTAGTTTCGATGCTCGCCAACCGGTTTCGCTGAGCAGCGAGAAAATGGCCTGCAACACTCCAATCTGGTAGGCAGCTCTCGCACCGCCACCAGCAAGAAACAGGGCTATCTTTCGCGGCTGGGACATAGCCGCAGGTTAAATGGGAAAAGCGGGCCGGGAAAGTTTCGCGGGCTACTATGGCGTATGCGCTACAGCAGCCCGCGTATCACTCATCATTCACTTTAGAAACTGCAGATTATTTAGGTTGCATCCGGATCGCGCCATCCAGACGGATGGTTTCGCCATTCATCATCGTGTTCTCAATGATGGTCTTGGCAAGGTGAGCGTACTCGGCCGGTTTACCAAGACGCGGGGGGAACGGCACCATGCGGCCCAGCGCATCCTGAACTTCCTGCGGCATGCCCAGCAACATCGGAGTTTCGAAGATGCCGGGGGCAATCGTCATTACGCGTATGCCGTTGCGTGACAGGTCACGCGCCATCGGCAATGTCAGGCCAACCACACCGGCCTTCGATGCGCCGTAAGCGGCCTGTCCGATCTGACCGTCGTACGCGGCCACCGACGCGGTATTGATGATCACGCCACGTTCACCCGCCGCATTAGGTTCCTGATTGGACATTGCAGCAGCCGCAAGACGCGACATATTGAATGTGCCGACCAGATTTATATTGACCACGCGCTGGAAAACATCCAGCGGATGAGCGCCATCCTTACCCACGGTTTTCACAGCAGGAGCAACACCAGCGCAGTTGATCAGACCAACCAGCTTGCCCATCGATTCAGCCGCAGCGACCACGGCCAGGCCATCGGCCTCGGAAGTCACATCACATTTGACGAACTTGCCTTTCAGCTCAGCAGCAAGCTTTTCACCGGCCTCCACCTGCACATCGGCCAGCACGACCTTGCCACCATTCTCGACAATCATGCGCGCTGTCGCGGCACCCAGGCCCGAGGCTCCGCCGGTGATGATGAAGACATTGTTTTTGAATTCCATGTTTGCTCCAGAGTCGAGGGTAGAAAAATACGAATGCGGTGTGCCTTTGGGACAAGCTTCCCTTGCTGCGACGCGCAAAACCGTAATGATACCCCCGTCAATGAAAAAGGCAGCCGAAGCTGCCTTTTTCGGTTCGCAAAGCCGGGCTTCGCGATTTTTTTATCGTTTAGCCGATCATGCCGGATGAAGCCAGCAGCGGAACGATCAGCAACGCAACGATGTTGATGATCTTGATCAGCGGATTGACCGCTGGGCCCGCAGTGTCCTTGTAAGGATCGCCCACGGTATCGCCGGTCACGGCCGCCTTGTGCGCTTCGCTGCCCTTGCCGCCATGGTGACCATCCTCGATGTACTTCTTCGCGTTATCCCATGCACCGCCACCGGTACACATTGAAATCGCCACGAAGAGTCCTGTCACGATAGTACCCATCAGTAGGCCGCCGAGCGCTTTCGGACCGAGCACCAGACCGACCACGATAGGCACCACCACCGGCAACAGCGAAGGGATCATCATTTCCTTGATCGCCGCTGCCGTGAGCATGTCGACGGCCCTGCCGTACTCTGGCTTAGCCGTACCCTGCATGATGCCGGGGATCTCGCGGAACTGACGACGCACCTCTTCCACCACCGAGCCCGCAGCGCGACCTACGGCTTCCATCGCCATCGCGCCAAACAGGAAAGGAATCAGGCCACCGATGAACAGACCAATGATCACCATCGGATCGGACAGATCGAAATTGACTTCGATACCACGCGCATGCAGCGCATGCGTGTAGTCGGCGAACAGCACCAGCGCAGCCAGACCTGCCGAACCGATCGCATAGCCTTTGGTCACCGCCTTGGTCGTATTGCCCACGGCATCCAGCGGATCAGTGATATCGCGCACGCTGTCAGGCAATTCGGCCATCTCGGCGATGCCACCTGCGTTATCAGTGATCGGGCCATACGCATCCAGCGCAACGATGATGCCTGCCATCGACAGCATCGCGGTCGCTGCAACGGCAATGCCATACAGACCGGCCAGCGCATACGAGGTGAAGATACCCGCACAGACAAACAATACTGGCCATGCTGTCGATTTCATCGAGATGCCGATACCCGCGATGATGTTGGTCGCATGACCCGTCGTCGATGCCTGAGCGATGTGCTTTACCGGATAAAAATCCGTGCCGGTGTAATACTCGGTGATCCAGACCATCGCAGCAGTCAGCACCAGTCCGACTACGCAGGAACCGAACAACGCCATCGCGGTGGCAGTCCGCTCGCCTGAGAGAGTTACCGGCTCAGGGAAGAGCATCGTCGTGACGAAGTAGAAGGCGATCAGCGACAGCAAGCCCGAGACAATCAGACCCCGATACAGCGCTGGCATCACGTTTCGCATGTCAGGTTTCGCCTTGACGAACATCACGCCAATGATCGAAGCAATGATCGAGACACCACCCAGAATCAGCGGGTAGATGACCGCTGCGCCCGGTGCTGACACCACCATCAGCGCACCTAGCGCCATGGTGGCGATCAGTGTCACCGCATAGGTTTCAAACAAGTCAGCGGCCATACCCGCACAATCACCGACATTGTCACCGACGTTATCGGCAATCACTGCAGGATTGCGAGGATCATCTTCGGGGATGCCTGCTTCGACCTTGCCCACCAGATCAGCGCCAACATCCGCACCTTTGGTGAAGATGCCGCCGCCCAGACGCGCAAAGATAGAAATCAGCGAAGAACCGAACGCCAGACCCAGCAATGGCTTCAGCGTTGCTGAATCGGGATGATCGATGCCACCGATGAAGTAATAGAAGAGCGATACGCCGAGAAGGCCCAGACCGACCACCAGCATGCCGGTGATTGCGCCGCCACGGAACGCAACGTCAAGCGCAGGTCCGATGCCGTGCGTGGCTGCCTGTGCAGTACGCACATTCGCTCGCACGGACACGTTCATGCCGATGAAGCCGCATGCACCGGACAGGACCGCACCGATTACGAAGCCGATGGCAGTGAGTCCATCCAGAAAAACCCCGATAAGAATGGCCAGCACGACGCCCACGATCGCGATCGTCCGGTACTGACGAGCGAGGTAAGCGGCTGCACCGGCCTGGATTGCTGCGGCAATTTCCTGCATGCGGGCATTGCCCGCATCCTGGCCGAGAATCCAGCTTCGGGAGACCAGTCCGTAGATGACGGCTATCAAGCCGCACACCACGGCAAACCACAAGCCTTGTGTTGCCATTTCTCTCCTCCAAAAGTTACGACAGTTGTCAACTTCCTCTACAGTCCGCTCTCTGTGGAACGATACTGCGATTTGCTACAAACTCGGCGTACCACCTGCGATGTATCACAGGTTTAAGAAACCGCCGGCGCCTTTGCCGGCTGCTCTAAACTTCAGAAATCGAAATCGCTGCATCGAGGGTTTTACGCCCCCCCCCGGGAAAGCTTGTTTCAACCATGAAAAAAGCGGACCATCGGTCCGCTTTTTTCATGGTCTGAGATCATTTCTCGAGTGCCGCGAAGGCGCGGTCACGAATCTCTTCGACAGGACCAACACCGGCAATCTTGCGATACTTGGGCGCGCCAGGCAGGCCCGAATGCGCCCAGTCGTTATAGTAACCAACCAGTACCTTGGTCTGCTCATGATAGACCGACAGTCGCTTACGCACAGTCTCTTCGCGATCGTCATCGCGCTGGATCAGTTCTTCGCCAGTCTGATCATCCTTGCCAGCGTGCTTGGGCGGATTGTATTTGACGTGATACGTACGGCCCGAAGCGGGATGAACACGACGGCCGCTCATGCGCTCGATAATGGCCTCATCAGGTACATCAATTTCCAGCACATAGTCGATCGCAACACCCGCGTCTTTCATCGCGTCTGCCTGCGGAATCGTGCGGGGGAAACCGTCGAACAGATAACCGTTCGCGCAATCTGGCTGCTTGAGCCTGTCCTTGACCAGTCCGATGATGATGTCATCCGACACGAGCCCGCCTGCATCCATCACTTTTTTTGCGGCCAGTCCGAGAGGAGTACCCTCCTTCACCGCAGCGCGCAACATATCGCCCGTCGAAATCTGCGGGATGTTGTATCTCTCTTTGATGTACGCTGCCTGAGTGCCTTTGCCCGCACCCGGCGCCCCCAATAAAATCAGCCGCATTACCTGTTCCTTACGCGTTCTTCACTACTAAAAATGGCGGAATCACACACCAGTTCAGCATTGTGTCTTGAATAGCTTGCCCGAAACTTACCACAGATTAGCGCTGCCACGACGACAAGGCCCGATGAAAAAGCTTGCTCAAAGAGCAAAATGAGAGCGCACTCTCTCTAAATCCTCGGGTGTATCGACACCGGCATGCGGCGCATGCGCAGTACGGTGCACTGCAATACGAAAACCATTCCACAGCACGCGCAACTGCTCTAGCGCCTCGATGTTTTCGATCGGTGACACCGGCAGTGACGGATACTGCCGCAAAAAATCACGCCGATAAGCATACAAACCAATGTGTCGCAGCGGGTGATATCCGGCAGGGAGTTCCTTCATTTCGCTGATCGACTTGTCACCAGCAAAAGCATCCCGATGCCAGGGAATGGCCGCGCGTGAAAACAGCAGCGCATGCCCCGACGCATCAAGCACCACCTTCACCACATTCGGATTGAATACATCGTCTATCGTATCAATAGAATGCGCGGCCGTTGCCATCGGTACCTGCGGCGAGATCAGTGCAGCACATGCATTGATCAGCGCAGGATCGATCAATGGCTCATCACCCTGCACGTTGACGATCACCGCGTCGTCGGATAAGACCAGAGCTTCTGCCACTTCCGCAATACGATCTGTGCCTGACGGATGATCCGTGCGTGTCATCCGCACTTCCACCTGATGCTGCTGACAAGCAGACTGAATGTCAGGATGATCCGTGGCCACCACGATGCGCTGCGCGCCGGACAATGCAGCTCTTTCTGCGACGCGCACGACCATCGGCTTGCCCCCCAGATCGGCGAGTGGCTTGTTAGGCAGACGTGTTGACGCGAGCCTCGCGGGGATGATGACGGTGAAACTCATGCGCGGAAACGGCAGACCACAAAAGAAAGCAGAGGTATCACGGCGCTGGCTTTGCACCATTATCCGAAGCTGCCGCCAGATCGCGTGCATCCTCAGCCCACAAGATCGGGATGCCGTCGCGTATTGGATAGGCAAGGTGATCCGGGTTGCAGATCAGTTCCTGTGCCTGCTTGTCATATTTCAGCGGCCCTTTGCACAGAGGACAGACTAGGATGTCAAGCAATCGGGTATCCACGCAATTTCTCCACCAAATGTTTTGACAGAAGGCCATCGATGGCCGGCTGCACAGGTACGACCCACAAGCGCGAGTCGGAGGCGATTGCCTCTATCTGAAGGCATTTTACTGCATCCTTTTCCGTGATCAGAATGATGTCAGCATCGAGATTCGCGAAAGGGTTGGTGGAAAAATCAAAATGATCAGGCAGCGCCAGCGCATCAGAAAGCTGAACGCCGATTTGCCTGAGCATCAGGAAAAACCGCTCGGGATTGCCAATACCTGCGGCGGCCGCGATCCTTGCATTGGCTGGCAGCTCCGTCAGAGACATCATGCTGTTGCGATCACTCAGTCTTTGCGCGCCGGCACCCTGCAAGCGCATGGCAAACGTGTTCTCGCTGTACGCAGGGGTACCAGCCGTTCCACCATTGACGATCCGAAAATCAAAGTGGCGCGATGCAGGCTCACGCAGTGGACCGGCAGGCAGCAGCCACCCATTGCCATTACCTCGCTCATCGCACAGCAGGATTTCGACATCACGTCCGAGCGCGTAATGCTGCAGACCATCATCCGCGATCAATACATTGACTTCCGGATGCGCGGCAAGCAGTGCCTGTGCGGCCGCCACACGACGGCGCGCGATAAATACTGGCGCGCCGCTGCGCTGGCGAATCAGCAAAGGCTCATCGCCAGCGACTGACACCGGTGTGTCATCCGTCACCTGCTGCACCTGAGAAGCATCGCCGCCATGCCCGCGCGAGATCACGCCGGGTGCGAAGCCCGCCGCCTTCAACTGCTGCACCAGCCAGATCACCAGCGGCGTTTTGCCGGTGCCGCCCACATAGATGTTGCCGACAACTATTACTGGCACAGGCAAACGGTGCGCGTCGAGCATACCTACGGTATACAGCCAGCGACGCAGCATGATCACCGCGCCAAACAATAGCGACAGCGGCATTAACAACCATGCGAGCAAGCCCCGGCGCTGCCATTCGCGAGACAGCGTCGATTCGAGTGAAGCACGAAGGGTCATGGACAAGCGTTAACGCGACGACGAGGCCTGTGCTGCAAATACCAGCCGTGCGAGACCGGCATGACGTGCTGCCTCCATCAGTTGCACCACCGACTGGTGGCTGGCCATTGCATCGGCATGAATTTCCACGGTGATGTCGGCGTTGCCCTGAGCCGCATCACGTAATGCCGCGGTCAGGCTTGCCAGATCGGCTGCAGCTATGCGCTGCTGCTGCACCGCATAGCGTCCCTGCGAATCGATCGCCACCGTGAGCGACTTCGGCGACGCAGCGGCATCCGCGTTGGCGGAAGGCAGGCTGACCTGCAAACTGGTGTATTTGCTGAATGTCGTGCTGACCATCAAAAAAATCAGGATCACCAGCAGCACATCGATGAAAGCGATCAGATTGATCTCGGGCGCCGCACGACGCTGACCTTTGCGGAAATTCATTCGTGATTCTGCTCGCGGGTGACGGTATCCACAAAGCGCACGGCTTGCTGCTCCATGTCGATGACGAAGCCATCGACCAGTGCGTGAAAATGCCGGTGGAACAGCAGTGCGGGCATGGCTACAGCCAGTCCGAAACCCGTGTTGTAGAGCGCGACAGAGATGCCGTGCGCCACCTGCAGCGGGTCAGCACCGACGCCACCGGTAGCACCGAACAGTTCGATCATGCCAATCACTGTGCCAAACAAGCCCATCAGCGGCGCAAGGGTTGCCACCGTGCCCAGCGTGGTCAGGTAGCGCTCGAGCTGATGCGCCGCCGCCCTGCCCGCTTCCTCAATAGATTCCTTCATCGCATCACGCGATGCGCCCAGATTGCGAACGCCAGCAGCCAGCACCCGACCCAGCGGCGAATTCTGTTCGAGTTGGCTGAGGGTCTCAGCATCCACATTGCCTGCGCGGGCAACGGCAATCACATCGGGCAGCAGCGAGGCTGGCAGGATGCGAGAGACACGGAGATACATCAGCCTCTCGATAATGATGGTCACCGCAACGACCGATGCAATGAGCAGGAACCAGATCGGCCATCCTGCCGCTTGAATAATGGCTAGCAAACGCCTTCTCCTGCAGAGGGGAAATAATGGACGCAGACTGTAACTGCTTAAACATCCTCGGGCAAGCCAGGCGTTGACAGGCAGTGTTTGCGAGCACTCACTACTGATATATTCTAGGATTTATCTAAGCCTTTATCGCAGAATCTTGTTCACAGGCTCTGTGGACAAGCATGTGCGCAAGCCCTATGGGAAACCTGGAAGTCCTTGATTTACAGCGATATTTACCCGCTGCCCGCCCGGCGCGCATCCCCGTCCGGACTTTGTCGCCGTATACAGGCGGGCAGTGAACAGGCGACAATTCTCACCCGCGCACTTGCAACCCACGCCATTCGATGTTTGAAGATAACCAGGCCACCAGCACGACCGGCACTCAGATACTGACCGTTAGTCAGCTCAATCAGGCAGTTGCTCGCCTGCTGGAAAAAAGCTTTCCGCTGGCCTGGGTCAGCGGCGAAATCTCCAATTTCACGCGCGCCGCATCAGGCCACTGGTATTTCACGCTCAAGGACGCAAATGCCCAGGTACGGGCGGTGATGTTCCGCAGCCGCGCCCAGTATGTGGACTTCAATCCGCGCGAGGGCGACAAAGTCGAGGTCAGAGCAACGGTCGGGCTGTATGCAGCGCGTGGTGACTTCCAGCTCAATGTCGAGGCCATGCGCAAGGCGGGCGTTGGCAATCTGTATGAAGCCTTCGTGCGGCTGAAAGCGAAACTTGCCGCTGAGGGTCTGTTTGACGAAGCGCGCAAGCGTGAGCTGCCTGATTTCCCCCGTACCGTCGGTATCGTCACCAGTCCTCAGGCCGCCGCATTGCGAGATGTGCTCACCGCATTCCGGCGCCGCGCACCGCATGTGTCGCTGGTGCTTTACCCAACCGCGGTGCAGGGCGATGGCTCGGCAGAGAAAATTGCGAGCGCAATCAACGTCGCCTCGCGCCGCGCAGAGTGTGATGTGCTGATCGTCTGCCGTGGTGGCGGAAGTCTCGAAGATTTGTGGTCCTTCAATGATGAGCAAGTCGCACGCGCGATTGCTGCCTGCAGCATGCCCGTGATTTCGGGCGTTGGCCATGAAACGGATTTCACAATCGCTGATTTTGTTGCCGACCTGCGCGCGCCCACACCAACCGCCGCTGCAGAGCTGGCAGCGGCGCCCACTGATGACTGGCTGGCCGAACTCGAAGAGCTCGCGCGAGGCCTCGCCGAGGGTCTGCGCCGCCAGCTTGACGATCATGCACAGACGCTGGACTGGCTCGCGCACCGCTTGCACAGCCCTGCAACAGCAATAAGACACCAGAAGCTGAAACTCAGTAGTCTGGCCACCCGGCTCAGCCATGCGACATCAACACCGGTGACGGCGGCACGCTTCCGGCTGGGTCAACTTACCCATCGCCTGCGACATGCGATGCCTGATACCCGCATGGCGCGAGCGCAGGTGATGGCAAAGGCGACTCGCCTGCAGACCGCTTTCAATATCAAACTAGTGTCACATCAGCATGCGCTCGCCTCTGGCCGTGAGCAGCTCGAGCTGCTCGCGCCGCAACGCACACTGGAGCGCGGCTACGCCATCGTCGCCGACGGCGCTGGGAATATCTTGCGCCGTCCTTCCGACATCCATCCGCCGCAACGACTCACGCTGACACTGGCAGGCGGTAAAACCGCCATCAATATCAGCGATGCCACGCCCGAGGATTGATGGCCCGCAGCCTGTCACTGTAGCGGCCGATCGAAAATTGCTGGTTAAGCTATACTTCCGCGCGGATTTACAAAAGGGGCAATTCCGTGCACCGCGACCCGCGGTGGCAATGTCTGCCCCAATAAAAACAGCTGAAGTTCATTTAGGGAGGTATTTATGGCTGCAGTTCTGCAATCTTTGGGCCGTACCATCATCGCCGGGATCGTCATCCTGATTTTGCTGGTGCTGATCTCCGCTGGCGTGTCCGGCGCAGGCCCGCAATTCGGCCATGCATGGGGCGCGTTCTTCATGCGCTGGCTGCATGTCGTCTCGGGCGTAATGTGGATCGGTCTGCTCTGGTATTTCAATTTCGTGCAGATTCCATCGATGCCGAAAATCCCCGACGAACAAAAACCCGCGATCGGTAAAGTGATCGCACCGACTGCGCTGTTCTGGTTCCGTTATGCAGCGCTTTCGACCGTCGTTACCGGCGCTCTGCTGGCCTGGATGAATGGCTACCTCGTTGCAGCGCTCGGTCTGCAACAGCCAGTACATGCGATCGGCATCGGTATGTGGCTCGCACTGGTGATGGCATTCAATGTCTGGTTCATCATCTGGCCGAACCAGAAGAAAGCACTGGGCATCGTGACAGTGGAAGCCGAAGAAAAAGCAGCGGCCGCTCGCATGGCCATGCTGACCTCGCGCTTCAACACCATGCTTTCCATCCCCATGCTTTACATGATGGTAGCTCAACAGAACGCAGGTCTGTAATTACCGGCACGCATCAACAAAAAGCCCGCGAAGTTCGCGGGCTTTTTTTCGTCTGTTGCATCGGCTATTCAGAGTGCATTCACCGGTATCTTGAGATACGCAACACCATTGGCGTCTTTGGGCGGCATCTCGCCCGCACGAATATTGACCTGCACTGCGGGCAGAATCAGTACCGGCATCTCTAGCGTCGCATCTCGTTTGGTCCGCATTTCCACAAACTGCGCTTCGCTGATGCCATCATGTACATGAATGTTTTTGCGCCGCTGCTCACCCACGGTCGTCTCGAAAGCGACAGGCCTTTCGTTTGGCGGATAGTCATGGCACATAAACAGGCGGGTTGTATCAGGCAAGCTGAGGATCTTTTTCACGGATGCATACAGAGTTTTTGCATCGCCGCCGGGAAAATCGCATCGCGCAGTGCCCACATCCGGCATGAACATCGTGTCACCAACGAATACCGCATCGCCAATCTGGAACGCGACGCAGGCGGGCGTGTGACCGGGTACGTACATCGTCGTGCCCGACAAGGCGCCAAAGCGGAATTCCTCGCCATCCTTCAGCAGATGATCAAACTGTGAGCCATTCGTCGCAAAACCTGCTTCGAGATTGAAAATTCCCTTGAAGACCTGCTGCACCGTCGTGATGTGATCGCCGATCGCTGTCTTGCCGCCCAGCTTGTGCTTCAGGTATGGCGCGGCAGTGAAATGATCGGCATGCGCATGAGTCTCCAGTATCCATTCCACCTTCAGATTCTTCTGTTGCACGAACTCGATCACCTTGTCAGCAGAGTCCGTACGAGTGCGGCCGGATTTCGGGTCATAGTCCAGCACAGAGTCGATAATGGCGCAGGCCGTGCCTTCTTTTTCGTAGACCACATACGTCACCGTCCAGGTGGCGGGATCGAAGATTCCGTGAACTTGGGGCTTCAGTGTATCGGTCATGGCAGGGCTCCGCTGTTATATTTAAAGTAATTACATTATATTGACTAACAATTTATCTGTCAATATAATGTATTCATCGAAATCGAAAGAGCGCGGTACCCGCACAAATGATGCGCAAGCCGCCACCAGAGGAGATCAGCATGTCAGCGAACATCACCCGGCACACCGACAAATTCGGTACCGCGCCTCAGATCAGCCCGTCAGACTTGCCAGAGATCGCAGCGATGGGCTTCAAAACCGGGATCAACAACCGGCCCGATGGCGAGGGTGGCTCAGAGCAGCCGACCAGTGCCGAAATGGAGGCGGCAGCCAGAGCAGCCG
>JACCEC010999127.1_pt1 | contig 14465 bp, 11 predicted proteins | sample 7450121 | NCBI WGS metagenome assembly JACCEC01 (sample SAMN15323455, study PRJNA562643) | freshwater metagenome | isolation source: river surface water | place: USA:Blue River Watershed | collected 2017-08-18 | reverse complement strand
CGTGGTGCTCGCCACGCAACTGGCCTTGGAATACCGCATGGAATTCCGCCAAGACGTGGTGGTGGACATCACCTGTTTCCGCAAACTCGGCCACAACGAGCAAGACACGCCGAGCTTGACCCAACCCCTGATGTACAAAAAAATCGCGGTGCACCCTGGCACGCGCAAGTTGTACGCCGAGCGTTTGGCGTCGCAAGGTCTGGGTGACGCGCTGGGTGACGAGATGGTCAAAACTTACCGCGCGGCTTTGGACGCGGGCAAGAACACCTCCGACCCGGTGCTGACCAATTTCAAAACCAAATTCACCGTGGATTGGTCGCCTTTCTTGGGCAAAAAATGGACCGATGCCGGCGAAACCGCGATTCCCATGACCGAGTGGAAACGTTTGGCCGAGCGCATCACCACCATCCCCAGCAGCGTGACACCACACCCCTTGGTGAAAAAGGTCTATGACGACCGCGCCGCCATGGGTCGAGGTGACTTGCCTGTGGATTGGGGCATGGGCGAACACATGGCCTTTGCCTCTTTGGTGGCCAGTGGATTCCCGGTGCGTTTGTCAGGCGAGGACTGCGGTCGCGGCACCTTCACCCACCGCCATGCGGTGATTCACGATCAAAACCGCGAGAAGTGGGACATTGGCACCTACATCCCTTTGCAAAACGCGGCTGACAACCAATCACCTTTCACGGTCATCGACTCCATCTTGTCGGAAGAGGCTGTGCTGGGTTTTGAATATGGATACGCCTCGAACGACCCCAACACCTTGGTGATTTGGGAAGCGCAGTTTGGCGATTTCGCCAACGGTGCGCAAGTGGTGATCGACCAGTTCATCGCGTCCGGTGAAGTCAAGTGGGGCCGTGTCAATGGCATCACCTTGATGTTGCCGCACGGTTATGAAGGCCAGGGCCCTGAGCACAGCTCGGCCCGCGTGGAGCGCTTCATGCAATTGGCGGCTGACACCAACATGCAAATCGTGCAACCCACGACAGCCAGCCAAATTTTCCACGTGCTGCGCCGTCAAATGGTGCGCAATTTGCGCAAGCCCTTGATCATCTTCACGCCCAAGTCCTTGTTGCGCCACAAAGACGCCACATCGCCCGTGTCCGAGTTCACCAAAGGTGGTTTCCAAACCATCATCCCTGAAATCAAAGACATCAAGGCTGACAAAGTCAAACGCGTGGTGGTGTGCAGTGGCAAGGTCTATTACGACTTGTCCAAAAAACGCGAAGACAACGGTCAAGACGACACCGCGTTGTTGCGTTTGGAACAGCTTTACCCGTTCCCGCACAAGGCTTTTGCCGCCGAGTTGAAAAAATACCCCAACGCCACGGAAGTGGTGTGGTGCCAGGATGAGCCCCAGAACCAAGGCGCTTGGTTCTTCGTGCAGCACTACCTGTTTGAAAACATGGCCTCTGGCCAAAAGCTGGGTTACAGCGGTCGCGCTGCCTCGGCTTCACCCGCAGTGGGCTACTCCCATTTGCACCAAGACCAGCAAAAAGCGCTGGTCGATGGCGCATTTGGACGCCTCAAGGGTTTCATATTGACCAAGTAAGCCGCTGGCAGCGCATTGCGCATGCCAGCCAGCCCCACTCATTCAGGAATATTCATCATGGCCATCGTCGAAGTCAAAGTACCTCAACTCTCAGAATCCGTGGCGGAAGCCACTTTGTTGCAATGGAAGAAAAAAGTCGGCGAAGCGGTTGCCGCTGACGAAATCCTCATCGATGTCGAAACCGACAAAGTGGTGTTGGAAGTGCCCGCGCCCTCAGCAGGTGTTCTGGTGGAAATCGTCGCCGCTGACGGTGCCACGGTCAAAGCCGAAGAGCTCATTGCCCGCATCGACACCACCGCCACCGCCTCTGCGACAGGTCCCGTCACTGCCGCCAAACCTGCTGCGCCAACCCCGGTTGCCGCCGCGCCTGCAGCCGTGTCCAGCGCGAGCCACGCGGGCGTGGCCATGCCTGCTGCAGCCAAGCTGATGGCCGACAACCACCTGGCTTCTGGCTCGGTGCCCGGCACGGGCAAAGATGGCCGCGTCACCAAAGGTGATGTGCTGTCTGCCGTGGCCGGCGGTGTTTCATCCACGGCCGCCGTCATCCCCACGGGCGTGCCCACCAAGGCCTTGCCCCAAGTGGCTGCGCCCACCGTGGACTTGGGCGAGCGTCCCGAACAACGCGTGCCCATGACCCGTTTGCGGGCCCGTGTGGCCGAGCGTTTGCTGCAATCGCAATCGACCAACGCCATCCTGACCACCTTCAATGAAATCAACATGGCCCCGGTCATGGAGATGAGAAAGCGCATGCAAGAGCGTTTCGAGAAAGAGCACGGCGTGAAGCTTGGATTCATGAGCTTCTTCGTCAAAGCCGCTGTGCACGCCTTGAAGAAGTTCCCTGTGCTCAACGCATCGGTGGACGGCAACGACATCGTCTACCACGGCTATTTCGACATCGGCATCGCAGTGGGTTCGCCACGCGGTTTGGTGGTGCCCATTTTGCGCAACGCCGACCAACTGCGCTTTGCGGACATTGAGCAGAAGATTGCCGAATTCGGCCAGAAGGCCAAAGACGGCAAGTTGGGCATCGAAGAAATGACGGGTGGTACTTTCTCCATCTCCAATGGCGGCACCTTCGGTTCCATGATGTCCACCCCGATCATCAACCCACCCCAGTCGGCGATTTTGGGCGTGCACGCGACCAAAGACCGCGCCATGGTGGAAAACGGCCAAGTGGTGGTGCGCCCCATGAACTATTTCGCCATGTCTTACGACCACCGCATCATCGATGGCCGCGAAGCGGTGTTGGGCTTGGTGGCGATGAAAGAAGCGCTCGAAGACCCCGCTCGTTTGCTGTTTGACATCTGAGGGGTATCCACATGAGCAAACCATTTGACATCGTCGTCATCGGCGCCGGCCCTGGCGGCTACATCGCGGCCATTCGCGCGGCACAACTGGGTTACCAAGTCGCTTGCATCGACGAGTGGAAGAACACAGACGGTGGCCCAGCACCCGGCGGCACCTGTACCAACGTGGGTTGCATCCCATCCAAGGCTTTGCTGCAGTCCAGCGAGCATTTCGAGCATGCGAACCACCATTTCGCCGAGCACGGCATCACGGCCAAAGACGTGAAGATGGATGTGGGCCAGATGCTCAAGCGCAAAGACACCGTGGTCAAGCAAAACAACGACGGCATCTTGTACTTGTTCAAGAAAAACAAAGTGACCTTCTTCCATGGCCGTGGGGCGTTTGCCAGCAAATCCGATGCAGGCTATGAAATCAAGGTCAGCGGCAAAACCCAGGAGTCCTTGACCGCCAAGCAGATCATCATCGCCACGGGTTCCAACGCCCGCGCCTTGCCAGGCACGCCGTTTGACGAAGTGAACGTGCTGTCCAACGACGGCGCTTTGCGCGTTGGTGCGGTGCCCAAGAAATTGGCGCTCATCGGCTCTGGCGTCATTGGTTTGGAGATGGGTTCGGTGTGGCGTCGTTTGGGTGCCGAGGTGACCATCCTCGAAGGCCTGCCCTCATTCCTGGGCGCGGTGGACGAGCAAATCGCCAAAGAAGCCAAAAAAGCTTTCGACAAGCAAGGATTGAAGATTGAACTCGGCGTGAAAGTCGGTGAAATCGTCAACGGCAAAAAAGGCGTCACCGTGAACTACACCAACGCCAAAGGCGAAGCGGTGAAGTTGGACGCCGACAAGCTCATCGTGAGCATTGGTCGTGTGCCCAACACCATCGGCTTGAACCCCGAAGCGGTGGGCTTGCAACTGGATGAGCGCGGTGCCATCTTGGTGGACGCCGACTGCAAAACCAATTTGCCAGGCGTGTGGGCCGTGGGTGACGTGGTGCGTGGCCCCATGCTCGCGCACAAGGCGGAAGAAGAGGGCGTGGCGGTGGCCGAGCGCATCGCGGGTCAGCACGGCCATGTCAACTTCAACACCATTCCTTGGGTCATCTACACCAGCCCCGAAATGGCCTGGGTTGGTCGCACCGAGCAACAACTCAAAGCCGATGGCGTGGCATACAAAGCTGGCACATTCCCGTTCCTCGCGAGCGGCCGCGCCCGCGCGCTGGGTGACACCACCGGCATGGTGAAGTTCTTGGCCGATGCCAAAACCGATGAAATCTTGGGCGTGCACATGGTCGGTCCACAGGTGTCTGAACTGATTTCAGAAGCCGTGGTGGCCATGGAATTCAAGGCCAGTGCAGAAGACATTGCCCGCATTTGCCACGCGCACCCCTCATTGAGCGAAGCGACCAAAGAAGCGGCGTTGGCCGTGGACAAGCGAACATTGAACTTTTAGGGTTCATGTCCGTCTCCAGCATCTACCAGCAAGAACTGAAAGCCCGCGGCTTTCAAAGCGACCCTGCGCAGCTGCGGGCTGTGGATGCCTTGGAACGATGCGCGCAAGATTGGGCGGCTTACAAACACAAGCGCGCCAACAGGGTGAAAAAACTCATCAACCACCCAGACATCCCTCAAGGTGTTTATTTGTACGGTGGTGTTGGCCGGGGCAAAAGTTTTTTGATGGACTGCTTTTTCAACGCGGTGCCGATCGAGCGAAAAACGCGTTTGCATTTCCACGAGTTCATGCGCGAGGTGCACCGAGAATTGCGCGAGTTGCAGGGAACGGTCAATCCCTTGGACGAGCTGGGTCGGCGCATGGCCAAGCGGTTCAAGCTGATTTGTTTCGATGAATTCCACATCGCCGACATCACCGACGCCATGATTCTGCATCGATTGCTGGTGGCCATGCAGGCCAACGACATCGGTTTTGTCACCACCTCCAATTTCCGCCCCGACGAGTTGTACCCAGATGGTCTGCACCGCGAACGACTGTTGCCCGCGATTGCTTTGCTCAACAGCACCATGGCGGTGGTGAATGTCGACAACGGCACCGACTACCGCGGCATGGCTTTGGAACAAGCCCAGCTCTACCTCACGCCTTGTTCGGACAGCAACCAAGCCTTGATGCAGCAAACCTTCACCCGCTTGGCCGAGATGCCCGACCAAGACGGTTTGCTGTTGATCGAGGAACGAAAAATTTGGGCCAAGCGTCGTGCAGGTGGCTTGGTCTGGTTTGATTTCAAAGTCTTGTGCGGTGGCCCGCGTTCACAAAACGACTTTTTGGAAATTGCAAGCCAATTCCACACGGTTTTTTTGAGTGGCGTGCCCAAAATGGAGGTGCGCATGTCTTCGGAAGCCCGGCGTTTCACCTGGTTGATCGACGTGCTTTACGATCGCCATGTCAAGCTCATCATTGAAGCCGACACCCCTCCCGAAGACCTCTACACCGAAGGACCCATGTCTCACGAATTTCCCCGTACCGCCTCGCGTTTGCGTGAAATGCAATCGGCTGCTTTTTTGGCGTTGGGTCGTCGCACGGTGGACACTTCACTGACATGAAGCAACTTCTTTTTCCAGTGACGTTGTGTCTGATCCTGGGTCATGCTGGGGCCCAAGACGCACCTGTCACCCCAGCATTGGTTCAAGGCTTGGACATCGCTGCGGAACGCGCCCAGATTGCGCAAGAGAAAAAAGCCGCAGAAGATGTTTACCAAAGTGCGGTCAAGCGCTGTTTTCAAAAAGTCGCGGTCAATGCCTGCAAACAAGAGGCGCAACAAATCAAGCAACAGCAGTTCAATGAATTGCGCCGACGTGAAATCGTCCTCAACGATGCCGAGCGCAAAGAGCGCAGTGCCCAAGCGCTGAAAAACACCCAAGACAAACAAAGCGAAGAACAACAGTTGCAAGACGCCGAGCGTCGGCGCGATGCCCAAGAGCAGCATTTGGACAAATTGCAAAGCAACATCGAAAAAAACGAAGAGCGCTTGAAAAAAGACGCCGACATCCAGGCCAATCGCGATGCCCGTGCCAAACGGATGGATGAATTGCTGGAGCGTCAACGTGCCCATGACGCCAAACTCAAAGACGCCGCCAAGGCCAAAGAGAACCACCAGCGCAAGTTGGAGGAGCACCAGCAGCACCGAGCCCAGGTGGAGAGAGACCGGGCCAACCGCGATCCCTCGGTCAGTCCCTTACCGCCCCGCACCGACACCCAGCCATGAGTGGACTTCCCATTGACTGACGTACTTTCGGACAGCGTTCGGGAGGTGTTCACCCCGGATGGTCCACTGGCCCGTGCCACCGCTTTTTTTCAACCCCGCGAGGGTCAAACCGACATGGCGGTGGCGGTGGCGCACACCATTCAACACGGGGGCTCCTTGGTGGTGGAAGCCGGCACCGGGGTCGGCAAAACATTCGCCTACCTGATACCCGCCTTGCTCAGTGGTGAACGGGTGCTGGTGTCCACAGCCACCAAAACCCTGCAAGATCAATTGTTCGCCCGTGACATCCCCGAGTTGCTCCAAGCCTTGGGCCTGCCTTTGCGATTGGCCATGCTCAAAGGGCGGGGCAGTTATTTGTGTCAGCAGCGCTTGGAACTCGCCCAACAAGGTGCCACCTTGCCCGACCGCACGGCGGTGCGGTCTTTGGCGCAGGTGCAAGCCTGGTCGCGCACCACCACCACCGGTGATTTGGCCGAAGTGCCCTCGTTGGACGAGCGTTCTGCGCTGATTCCGCTGATCACATCCAACCGTGACAACTGCCTGGGTTCCACCTGTCCGCATTGGCGAGACTGCCATGTGAATGCGGCCAGGCGCGAGGCCATGGTTGCTGATGTCGTGGTCATCAACCACCATTTGTTTTTCGCCGACATGGCGGTGCGTGAATCGGGCATGGCCGAGTTGCTGCCCACGGTGCGGGTGGTCATTTTTGACGAAGCCCATCAACTGAATGAAACAGGCATCCAGTTTTTAGGCAAGCAACTGGGCACCGGTCAGTTGCTGGATTTGGCGCGCGACACCTTGGCGGCGGGCTTGCAACTCGCCAGGGGTCTGGTGGACTGGCAGGCGGTGGTCGCCGACTTCGAGCGGAGCTTGCGCGAATGGCGCTTGGTTGTGGGCAAACACCCGGCCAATACCAAGCTCAAATGGAACGACCCCGAACCGCAAAGTGTGCATCCATTGGCCTGGGCCCAAGCCCTGCAAGATGTGAGCGACAGCGCCACGCGTTTGCAAGCGGCATTGGAGATGGTGGTGGATGCCGCACCTGATTTTCAACGCCTGCACGAGCGCGTCAGTGACGTGTTGAGCACCATCGTGCATTTCGAACAGGACTGCGCCAGCGGTTCGGTGCGCTGGTTGGAAGTGGGCAGTCAGATGCGTTGCTTTGAAGCGCCTTTGGACATTGCCGATGTGGTGCAAAGCAAGCTCTTGGATTCGCCCCAAGCCGATGCCGACCGTGCGCCGTTGCCACGCAGTTGGATTTTCACTTCGGCCACCTTGGGTGACGATGACCACTTGTCTTGGTTCACCGAGCCCTGCGGATTGGCCAATGCCCAGGTGCTGCGGGTGCAAAGTCCGTTCAATTACGAAGAACAGGCCTGGGTGCATGTGCCGCGTTTGATGGTGCCCCCGAAAGACCCGAACCACAGCACCGAGGTCGGTGACACCGCGATTCAAATCGCCCGTGCATTGGGTGGACGGACCTTGGTGTTGACCACCACGGTGCGCGCCTTGCGATCGATTGGCGCGCAGATGCAAGCCGCTGTTGGCGACAGTGGTGAACTGCATGTGTTGGTGCAGGGCGAAAGCCCCAAGCGCGAATTGATGCAACGTTTTCGGCAAGCCATTGAACCTGGCTCTAAAGGGTGTGTGTTGATCGCGACCGCGAGTTTTTGGGAGGGCTTTGATGTGCCCGGCGAGGCCTTGCAAGCGGTGGTCATTGACAAACTGCCGTTTCCACCGCCCAACGACCCTTTGGTTGAAGCGCGCAGCCAGCGTTTGGAAGCCCAAGGACGCAGCGCATTCAATGATTATTTTTTGCCCGAGGCGGCGGTGTCATTGAAACAAGGGGCAGGGCGGTTGATCAGACGCGAAACCGACCGGGGGGCTTTGGTGATTTGCGACAACCGCTTGGTCAACACGGCTTATGGCCGTCGTTTGTTGGCAGGCTTGCCACCCATGAAACGCATCGAGCAACTCCCCGCATTGCTGGACGAGTTGCGTTCAATCACCAAAATTTGAACCAGCTTTTTTCAGCTTCCTTGGGGGCCACGGGTTTGGGGAAAAACTTGCTGTCAGGGTAGGACTGCTTCAACACCCGGGTGGTGTCTTCTTGGAGTTGTGTCAAACCCAGGGCTTGGTAAGACTCGATCAGGATGATCAGCGCGTCTTCCACAGCGGCGATGTTGGGATAGTCGTTGATCGTGGTTTGGGCGCGGTTGATGGCCGCCACATAAGCACCCTTTTTGTAATAGTGCCGGGCCACTTTCACTTCTGAGCGCGCCAGCAAATTGACGATGTGACGCATGCGCAAAGTGGCGTCTTCGGCGTATTTGGATTGCGGGAAGCGGGTCACCAGTTCTTTGTAAGCCTCGAAGGACTCGCGCGCGGCCAATTGGTCGCGCTCGGCCAGGTCTTGCTTGAACCACTTGGACATGAGCCCCAAGTCGTCGTTGAAATTGATGGTGCCCTTGAGGTACATGGCGTAATCCATGGCGGGGCTGGCGGGGTTGAGCTTCATGAATCGCTCGAGGGTGATGATGGCCGACACGCGGTCGCCGTTTTTGTACTGCGCGTAGGCTTTGTCCAGTTGGGCTTGCTGTGCCAGCGGGGTGCCTGCTGCGCGACCTTCCAATTTGTCGAGCAAGCCTATGGCTTTGTCGTACAAATTGCCGCGCATGTTTTCTTTGGCCTCTTCGTAGATCTCTTCGGGCTTCATGCTGGCGGTTCTGTCTTTTTCTTCGGTGGCACATCCAACCAAAAAAGCCATTGACAATAGAACCGATAATGAAATGAATCTCAACACATTGAACCTTCAGGCTTTGAACTGATCTCATTATCAACGATGCGTCCAACCTCTACCGAACCTCTTGTGCCTGCCGGGCTGATGGAGGTTGAGCCAGATGACTTGGACACCGATGTCGAACTGCGTGACATCCTGATTCCCACTGAACTGCACCGTGAGCGACTGGACCGGGCCTTGGTTCATTTGTTGCCTGCGTTTTCGCGCAACCACCTGAAACATCTGATTGAAGACGGCTGTGTCGGCCTCTTGGGTCATGACGCAGCAATCACCAAGGTGGCGCATTTGGTCAAAGCCGCCGAGGCTTACCGTGTGCGACTGCAACCCACCGAGATGTCGCAGGCCTACATGCCGCAAGCCATGGATTTGGATCTGGTGTTTGAGGATGAACACCTGCGGGTCATTCACAAACCCGTCGGTCTGGTGGTGCATCCGGCACCGGGCAACTGGAGCGGCACCTTGCTCAATGGCTTGTTGGCCTTGGACCCGGGCCTCAAGCAAGTGCCCCGTGCCGGCATAGTTCACCGCCTGGACAAGGACACCAGCGGATTGATGGTGACTGCGCGCAGCAGAGCCTGCATGGACGCTTTGGTGGCGATGATCGCCGCCCGCAAGGTGCACCGTGAATACCTGGCCATTTCACAACGTCCCTGGCGTGGCGACCCGCACCGCGAAGTGGACATGGCGATTGGCCGTGACCCGCGCAACCGGCTGCGCATGGCCGTCATCGACCTGAACCGCCAATCGGGCAAGCCGGCGCAGACCAGCTTGCATTGCCAAGACAGCAACGACCAGGGTTGTTTGGTGCATTGCACCTTGCACACTGGGCGCACCCACCAAATCAGGGTGCACATGGCCGCCATCGGGCTGCCGCTGTTGGCTGACGGTCTGTATGGCGGCAGTGCCAGCCCGCAAATAGAGCGCCAGGCCTTGCACGCCTTTCGACTGGGCTTTGTGCATCCTTTCACAGGCGACAACTTGCAGTTTGAAACCCCTTTGCCGGCCGACATGCAAGCGGCCTTGGCGGCCATGGGCCTGAATGCCCCTCGGCTAGAATGAGCGCCCCTCACCCCCCGGACCACACACGATGAACAGCTTGGATGCCAAGCGTGTCCTAGAGACTGCACTGCTATGCGCCACCCAACCTTTGCAGGTCCGGGAGTTGCGTCAGCTTTTCCACGACGCCTTGGGGGCCGACACCATCAAAACCTTGTTGACCGACATCCAGCAAGACTGGACCCAGCGGGGTTTGGAATTGGTCCAGGTGGCCAGCGGTTGGCGCATGCAAAGCCGCCCCGAAATGCGCGATTTTTTGGACCGTTTGCACCCTGAGAAGCCCCCCAAGTACTCGCGTGCCGCCATGGAAACCTTGGCCATCATCGCCTACCGCCAGCCGGTCACCCGTGGTGACATGGAAGACATCCGTGGCGTCACGGTCAACTCCTTGGTCATCAAACAACTTGAAGACCGTGGTTGGGTCGAGGTGATTGGCCACCGCGAAACCGTGGGTCGCCCCATGCTGTACGCCACCACCCGCCAGTTTTTGGACGATTTGGGCATAGCATCGCTGGATCGACTGCCCCCGCTCGAAGCCCAAAGCGCAGGCGAAAGCTTTTTCGAGCAACTGGCCCAGCCCAGCGATGAGGCCGACCCGTCCCAACTCACCATGGCACTCGACACCGACGTGCTGGAAGACACCGATGACACCCCATCTGCCGAAGAAGAACACGACCAGCCAGGCGGCCAGGCGTGAGTAAAAAAGGCATTCAATTCAACGAGGTGGTCTCGGGCGCGTTTGACGCCGATCCGGATCTGGACAGCCCCTCAGAAGCGCCCAAACGGGTGCTGAGCCCCCAGCCTGAAACCCCGAAATTGCACAAGGTCCTGGCCCAATCAGGCTTGGGCTCGCGTTTGGAAATGGAAGCGCTCATCGCACAGGGCCGCGTCTTGGTCAATGACCAACCCGCGCACGTGGGCCAGCGTATCCAATATGGCGACCATGTCAAAGTGAATGGTCGCCCCTTGCATCTGCGCATCGAGGCCCCCCCGCCACGCATCATTGCGTACCACAAGCCGACGGGTGAAATCGTCAGCCACGACGATCCGCAAAGCCGCCCCACAGTGTTTCGCAAACTGCCCCGCCTGCAGCAGGGCAAATGGCAATCGGTTGGGCGCTTGGACCTGAACACCGAAGGGCTCTTGCTGTTCACCAACTCTGGCGAGTTGGCCAACAAACTCATGCACCCCCGCTTTGGCCTGGAGCGCGAATACGCGGTGCGGGTGTTGGGCCGTTTGAGCAACATCGAAAAAGCCAAATTGCTGGCCGGTGTGCAACTTGAAGACGGCGAAGCCCGTTTCGGCACGTTGGAAGATGGTGGCGGCGAGGGTGCCAATTGCTGGTACCGCGTCACCATCCAAGAGGGCCGCAACCGCGAGGTGCGTCGCATGTTCGAGGCCGTGGGTCACGCGGTCAGCCGCCTGATCCGCATCCGCTACGGCAAGATGTTGTTGCCTCGCGGCTTGAAGCGCGGGGACTGGATGGAGCTGGACGCCTTGGACACCGAGCAGTTGGTGCGCAGTGCAGGATTGGGCCGCGTGTCGGCCAAAACCGCACCCGTTCGCCAATCAGCTGCGCCGAAAACGACCTCGCCAGCAGGCCACAAAGCCCGCTCTGGCGGTGCCTCGGGCAATGGTTTCATCGGTGGCGAAAGCCTCAGTCGCCAGCGCCAAGACCTCAAAGCGAATGCCGCCCGCAAGAAAGGGTTGCCTCGCAGGGCTAAAATGGGCGGTTGATGGGCAATCCCCCTTATTTTTGACAACTTTTTGGAAACTTTCTCATGGCTACTGAACGCACCCTCTCCATCATCAAACCCGACGCTGTTGCGAAAAACGTGATCGGTCAAATCTACGCCCGTTTCGAAGGCGCTGGCCTCAAAGTCATCGCGGCCCGCATGGCGCACCTGAGCCGTGGCGAAGCCGAGGCTTTTTACGCGGTGCACAAAGCACGTCCTTTCTTCAAAGACTTGGTCGATTTCATGATCTCCGGTCCTGTCATGATCCAAGTGTTGGAAGGCGAGAACGCCATCCTGAAAAACCGCGATTTGATGGGCGCCACCGACCCCAAGAAGGCCGACAAGGGCACCATCCGCGCCGATTTCGCCGACAGCATCGATGCCAATGCCGTGCACGGCTCTGATGGCCCCGACACTGCCGCCCAAGAAATCGCTTTCTTCTTTGCAGGCATGAACGTTTACGGCCACTGAAAGCGGTTTTCGCCGCATCGCCATGAAGACCAACCTGCTTGATTTCGATCTGGACGGGTTGGTCGCATGGTGTTTGACACAAGGCGAAAAAAAATTCCGTGCGGTCCAGTTGTTTCGCTGGATTCACCATAAAGGCGTCGCTGACTTTGCGCAGATGACCGACCTGGCCCAAAGCCTGCGCAGCAAGTTGCAGGACAGCGCCGACATTGTTCCCTTGCCCGTGGTCAGTCGCCACGATTCCGCCGATGGCACCATCAAATGGATGTTCGATGTGGGGCAGGGCAACGCCATCGAAACCGTGTTCATCCCCGAGACCGACCGTGGCACTTTGTGTGTGTCCTCGCAAGCGGGTTGCGCGGTGGGCTGTCCGTTTTGTTCAACCGGCGCGCAAGGCTTCAGCCGCAACCTGAGCACGGCGGAAATCATCGCCCAGCTTTGGTTTGCCGAACGCACCCTGCGCCAAGAGCGCGGTTTGGACGAGCGGGTGATTTCCAACGTGGTGATGATGGGCATGGGCGAACCCTTGCAAAACTACGCCGCCTTGGTGCCTGCGCTCAAAATCATTCTGGACGACCACGGCTATGGTTTGTCGCGCCGCCGGGTCACCGTCTCCACGTCCGGTGTGGTGCCCATGATCGAGCGCTTGGGCCAAGACTGTCCGGTGGCCTTGGCGGTCTCTTTGCACGCCCCCAATGACGCCTTGCGCGACGAACTGGTGCCTCTGAACCGCAAATACCCATTGGCCGAATTGCTGCAGACCTGCCGCGATTACCTGGCCCATGCGCCACGCGACTTCATCACTTTCGAATACTGCATGCTCGACGGCGTCAATGACAGCGACGCGCATGCCCAGCAATTGATTGACTTGGTGCGCCCTGTCCATGGCGAGAGCACGCCTTGCAAATTCAACCTGATTCCCTTCAACCCGTTTCCTGCGTCTGGTTTGTTGCGTTCCAAGCCCGAACGTGTCAAGGCGTTCGCCGCCTTGCTCAGCGAGGCGGGCATCGTCACCACGGTGCGCAAAACCCGTGGGGATGACATCGCCGCGGCCTGCGGCCAATTGGCTGGCGACATTCAAGACCGCACGGACGTGTCAGGCAGACGCGCCAAAACCATCCGCATCCACGCTTGATACGGCAAAATCAAACCATGTCCACAGAGCAAGCCATTCCTTTTTCCATCCCCGCGCGGCACAAGAGTTTGCAAGCCCAGGTGCGCTGGGGCGACCATGTGGTGACCGTGGGTGGCGACGCGCCGGTGCGGGTGCAGTCCATGACCAACACCGACACGGGCGACGCCATTGGCACCGCCATTCAGGTGAAAGAGTTGGCCTTGGCGGGTTCGGAGTTGGTGCGCATCACGGTGGACACGCCCGAGTCGGCCAAAGCCGTGCCTTACATCCGCGAGCAACTCGACAAGATGGGCGTGAATGTTCCACTGATTGGTGACTTTCATTACAACGGCCACCGCCTGCTGACCGAATTCCCCGATTGCGCCCAAGCGCTGTCCAAGTACCGCATCAACCCCGGCAATGTGGGCAAGGGCGACAAGCACGACAAGCAGTTCGCGCAAATGATCGAGGCCGCGATCAAGTACGACAAAGCCGTCCGCATTGGTGTCAACTGGGGCAGTTTGGACCAGGAACTGCTGGCCAAATTGATGGACGAAAACGCGCTGCGCGCCAGTCCCTGGGATGCCAAACAGGTGATGTACCAAGCCTTGGTGACCTCGGCACTCGAGTCCGCCGATCTGGCCGAGCGTTTGGGTTTGCCACGCCACCAAATCATCCTCAGTTGCAAGATGAGCGGCGTGCAAGACCTGGTGGCGGTCTACCGCGAACTGGCCAAACGCACCAACCATTCGCTGCACCTGGGCCTCACCGAGGCGGGCATGGGCGTCAAAGGCACAGCGGCATCCAGCGTGGCGCTGGGCCTGCTGCTGCAAGAAGGCATCGGTGACACCATCCGCGTGTCGCTCACCCCCCAACCCGGCGAAGCCCGCACCCAAGAGGTGTTGATCGCCACCGAAATATTGCAAGCCTTGGGGCTGCGCACCTTTGTGCCCAGCGTCACCGCCTGTCCCGGTTGTGGCCGCACCACCAGCACCACCTTCCAAGAATTGGCGCAAGAAATCGACGATTTTTTGCGTCAGCAAATGCCCGTTTGGCGCAAACAGTACCCCGGGGTCGAAGGCCTGAAAGTGGCGGTCATGGGTTGCATCGTCAACGGGCCTGGCGAGAGCAAGCACGCCGACATCGGCATCAGCTTGCCTGGCACGGGTGAAGCGCCGGCTGCACCTGTGTTCATCGATGGCGAAAAAGCGCTCACCCTGCGCGGTG
>JACCEC010457984.1_pt1 | contig 14471 bp, 18 predicted proteins | sample 7450121 | NCBI WGS metagenome assembly JACCEC01 (sample SAMN15323455, study PRJNA562643) | freshwater metagenome | isolation source: river surface water | place: USA:Blue River Watershed | collected 2017-08-18 | reverse complement strand
TGATTCGGTTAATGGAGATTGAAGGTATTGAAGTTTGAAATCCAATGAACGCTACGAGCAACCTTACTGACGAGGTACCAAAGTGAATCGACTTTCATTTATCAACTACTTCGTTGCCTTTAGCGAGTGGTTTTTAAAATCATCGACGTCTGCTTTTGGTACTCTACAGCGCGCTATATGGCGTCATGTGCGATGGTTACCATCGATTTTTATTTTTGTACTCGCCGCTTTTTCATTAGCCGTATCTTCGTCAGCCTATAGCGCAGTAGACAATGTACAAGAGCCACCGGCCGGACTAGAGGTATTAACCAAACCACGGTTAGTAGGGCATCACCTTTTTACGTTTTTTGGGTTAGAGATTTATCACATCAGTCTTTGGTCATCACGAGAGTGGATGCCAGAGAAATGGAATAGACATTCATTTGCGTTGTCATTGGTTTATTCGCGTAATTTGAGTGGTGAAGAGATTGCAAAGCGATCGATAGCTGAAATTAAAAAACAAACTCCCTTAAGTGATGAGACCTCAAAGCAGTGGCTGAATCAATTGACTGTTTTGATTCCGTCGGTCAAATCGGGCGACAGGCTAACCGGTGTGTACCAGCCCTCTGGTAATTTAGTGTTTTGGTTAGACTCAAAAAAATTAGGCGAAATAAACGATCCCGCCTTATCTGAGGCATTTATGGCGATATGGTTATCTACTAAAACCTCAGAACCAAAGATGCGGAAAAAATTGTTTGGTATGTAACTTGAATAATTTCACCATTGCTGTTGACTGATTGAGGTAAGCCAGAATTGAAAAAAGCCCGCAAATATTCGTCTGCGGGCTTTTGTTTTTTGGTTAAGCAGTGCGTGTCGAGACTACTAAAAGCTTTTTGTTGATTTATTTGTGTCGGTATTATCTAAAAAATAGATCAACCCCTTGTCGGCTGAACCACCAGCTTAACTCCTAGAGCTTTGCAGACACGAGAGATGGTGTCAAAACGCGGCTGAGAATCAGCCCGCAGCGCTTTATATAGCGCTTCACGGCCGATGCCGGTTTGTTCGGCAATGTTCGCCATACCACGTGCTTTTGCTGCAATTCCTAGGGCGTGCGCGAGTTCCCCTGCATCGCCTTCGTCAATGACTAATGATAGGTAGGCAGCAATGTCAGCATCATCTTTCAGATGTTCGGCAGGATCGAAAGTAGGTAGGTCTTCTACCTTAATTTTTTTACTCATTATTTACTCCTCAATCGTTCTCGATAAAGCAATTGCTTTGCTAATGTCAGCACGCTGAGTCGCCTTGTCTCCGCCGCCCAGCATAATGATTAACGTACCGCCTCTTTCAACATAGTACATTCGCCATCCGGAGCCGAAGTGTTCTCGCATCTCGCTGACGCCTTCCCCTACAGGCTCAACATCTCCGAGCAAACCGCGTGCTACTTTTTCCAAACGCCGAATTAGCCTGGATTTCGTCACCGGGTCCTTCAGGCTGTTTAGCCAGTCTGAAAACTCAGGGAGAGATTTAACTGTATACATTTACGCATTGTATTCGACCGAATACAAAAGTAAAGAACTATTTTTGAGCCGTCTTGGCTTCAATCAGTATTTTTTTAGTCTATTAATTTAAGATCAATTAGCCGCGAATCGCCATGATTTTTATTTGCTGACGGCTTCGTTAGCAACCTCAATTAAAATTTCATTGCGCCTGCGCCAGGGTAGCGTGAACGGATCGTTATAGCGTGCGACCTGAGGAATGCCAACTAAGGTTAACTTTCTCGCCAAGGCCCACTCGGTTAATCGGTCAGTATTTTCTTTGATCGCTGACGCGGTGGCCCATCCACTAAATCGTATGGATACCATCTCATGGTCGGGGACGCGCCGAATGGCCACTTGTGAGTTGTTAGGCTTAGGCAGCGTGTCTAATTTTTCTTGGCTGGGCATGACAAAGTGTAGACGCCAGCCGCTAGCAATGGGAGTGACGGTAACGGGTGCGGTCATGGCAATTTTTCGACTGCTTCCGGTGTCGTTACTATTTTCTCCAAAGATATAGGCCGCAACGCGGCGAAATCCCGTACGGCTTGCGGAATCAAAATCACCGGATAGCTCGGTTTCTGCAACGACAAAACTGGGGTAATGTCGTTGCTCAAACGGTGGCTCTGAAAGTAAAACGCGATAGGGTGCTTCTTCAACAGCCATGGCAGCCTTCGTGAGAAAAAAAATTAGGTAAATTACAATTTGAAATAACCAAACCGCAGATAGTCGATGTGGGTACATTACGCCACCCCTATAAATGAATACTGTTACTGGCTAGTGCCTGGACTCTTTGAAGATTATGAACTACATAAAGCATAGCATTTCGTTGATGATCATCGTTCTGTTAACTAACTTGCTCAGTGCTTGTGCGGGCTATGGCCCCACCAATCGCATGATAGGTAGCAATAAGGATGACGTTGTTAGCATATTGGGTAAGCCATCAACCGAGCTGCAGAGGCCCGATGGGCAGCTGTTGATTTATTCCAAGGGTCCGTTTGGTAAAGAAACCTTTTTCATTTATTTGAATCACGATGGCGTAGTGCAGCGTTGGACGCAGGTACTTGATGAGAAAAATTTTGAGCGCATCGTCCCCGGTATGACGCGCGATCAAGTAGTAGAAATCATTGGGGAATCAAAAGATCGCTTTGGTTTGGCTCGCGGCCGCGGCTATGTGTGGAATTACCGTTATGTGAATCCCTTTTGTTTTTGGTTTCAAATTGAATTTGCTGCCGACGATACGGTTCGATCTGCAGGCTATGGAAAACCACCAGAATGTCGAGTAAGGAAACTTTACTAGTTGGGTGTGTTGGCTAGATAGTTTGGTAAAACTAAGCGCTCTGAACGATGATTTGTTCAGCGCAGCGCACCACCGGCAGACTGCACATTTCTTAGTTGCAGTCGAAATGTACCTGACTGTTGATTAGCGATAAGGAGGCCGATTTCTTTGGTGGCAGAAAATTCCAAAGCGGGAGCATCAACGGGTCTCCCCCGAAAGCTCGCTTTAAAATCGCTGGATACAAATCGATAGGTTTTCCATTCGCGAGTAGCAAAAAACTCTGCTTGATAGAGTGGTGATCTGGGTGAAGCATCAGTTCGTAAGACTAGTTTGTAGAGTTTTTCGTCACCTCGAATCGTGACATTCAGTGCGCTTGTTCCTGCTGGTATGACAATGGGGCTACGTACCGATGCAAAGCCACCACCATTTTCTAGCGAAACGACTCCTTCAAAGACTACGCCTTGTGAATCGTAGCTGATGCGTGAGTTTGAAACGCCGCCCATAACGCCATCGTTTACAACCCACATCTCAGTGACTATTTGAGGATTTGTAAAATCAAGCAATTGAGCATGCGTCATGGTGGTAAACAGTAGCGAGCTTACGAGGCTAAGTAGTAAGTGACGGGAGTTTTTTTTGTAAGACATGGTATCAGGATACACTTAGATGAATTCGAACTTTGCATCTAATGATATTGCATTTTGATTGATAGATTGACTGATGGATTAAGTGATAGAAAATAACTAATCATTCGTGCTTCAAGTAATCACGCTGTCCGAAGAGTCATACCAGTCAATCTCAACTAAATTATTTCAATTAAAAAAATAGTTTTATCCAAAGGAGAAGAATTACCATGCAAGAAGACCAGCGTTGTTGCGGGAGTGATAAATGCCTCATTAATTCCGAAGGGTACTGTTGGTGCGGACAAAAATGGGATGGTGACAAACTGTGTGAGCCTGACTCATTAGCCGATAAGCAAGCCATATCGGCGGATGTCACCGACAAATCTTCTAAACAATCATGAGCCAGAACGAACCACATTCAAGTGCTCCACCTGCGTGGGCTAATGCATTGGGATATGCAGGATTAATTCCGTTTGTGGTGTTGTCTGCAGCATTTTTTTGGCCAGAACATGCATCCCATGCATTCATCAGTCATGCATTAAGTTCTTACGCCGTCGCGATCATTAGTTTTTTGGGGGCGATACATTGGGGGCTTGAGATGCGTGATTCGCCAACTGCAACGTCGACTCCTGCGCCATGGATTTGGGGAATTACTCCTAGTTTGCTAGCTTGGTTTGCTTCAGTGTTACCACCACCTTTTAATTTGCTGAGCATGGCTATGCTGTTGTGGCTTTGCTACCGAGTGGACCAGAGGCGTTATCCACACTATCAATTGGAGTCGTGGTTACCGATGCGATTTCGCCTCACGCTAGTAGCGAGTATTTCATGCATGGTAAGTTCAGTCGGTTATTACTCTATCTAATGATGACGCGTACAACCCAATTAACAAGAAGCCATCAGTGGTTGTTATCACTACTGTTGATGAGTACTTTTGTGGTTATGTCTAGCGAAGCTCGTTCTCAAGCAGCTACTTTGACGAATGCACAATGTGAGTATGTCACTTTAAAAACAGGGCACCCTGATGGAATTTTGAAGCAATACTGTAATCGTCAAATTGCTAAAGTCATGGGATGGCAAGGTGCTTCGTGGTTAGATAGAGCAGAGCGTGAGTCGGAAGAGAGAACCGATCAGCTGATCGACATACTCAATGTAAAGCCTGGAATGATCGTGGGTGATATCGGCGCAGGTACTGGGCGCCTGAGCATGTTGATGCTCGATCGTATTAAGCCTCAGGGGCAGATGTGGGCGGTTGATGTTCAAGCCGAGATGGTAGGGCGACTGAAAGAGATTGCTCAAAAATATCCAAAACATCAATTTGAAGTCAAACAGTCCACAGCATTAACACCTAACCTACCAAGCGCTGTTTTAGACATGGCCATCATGGTCGATGTGTACCATGAGCTTGAATTTCCGCGTGAATTCTTGGAGGCTTTGGCGCTATCTGTCAAGCCAGGTGGATCGATAGTATTTGTGGAATACAGAGCGGGTGATCCAAAGGTGCCTATCAAACGCTTGCATACAATGACTGTCGCTCAAATAAAAAAAGAAGCCAGCGATGTCGGCTTAGTGTTTGAGAAGGTAGTATCGGATTTGCCTTGGCAAGATGTGGTCTTTTTTCGTAAGCCCTAAGTCATAAAAATCAATCAAATCAAGATAGATTTTTTCTCACTTTGAAGGTTAAGCTAACAATCGGAAGAGAGTTGATCATGCGTCGTCGCCTGTTTCTGAGCCACGTTGTAGCTGCTATTGCTACTACGCTCACACCTGTAATTACTAGGGCTGCCGAATCACTGCAAACGGGTCTAGTATTTAATGAAATTTTTTTGACTCGATTTTTTGGACCCGATCATCCGGAGCAACCCGAGCGACTTCAAGTAGCCAGGAAAGCGATTACTTCTGCAGGCCTTGATTCTAAGCTCAAGCAGATTTCACTTAAACAAATCAATGACAATGAACTAAGACTTGTACATACAGCAGCCCATATTGCTGGCATACGTTCTAATCATGGCCCTATTATCGATAAATATGCGCGTGCTGGAGTAGGCGGTACGCTGGCTGCCTGTGACGCAGTACATCGTGGCTTAGTACGTAACTGCTTTGTGTTAGTGCGCCCCCCTGGACACCATGCGGGTAATGCTGGGGAGGTCGTAGGGTTCTGCCTATTCAATAATATTGCTATTGCAGCTCGCTACCTGCAGCGTCGGCTTGGGTACCAAAAAATTCTGATCGTAGATTGGGATTTTCATCACGGTGATGGTACAGAGTCTCTTTTTTATGACGATCCGTCCGTGCTGTACTTTTCTACTCACCGCCTTGAATCGTATCCACGTACCGGTGATCCAGAAAGGCGCGGCTCTGGCGCGGGCCTAGGATACAACATCAACGTCGCATTGGAATGCGGAGCCGGTGACAAAGAAGTAGCGCATGCTTTTGACACACAACTGATACCTGCGGCTTTACGATTTAAGCCAGATTTTATTCTGATTTCAGCTGGCTTTGACAGCCGGGAAAATGACACCTTAGGATGTTTTAACATTACCGACAAAGGCTACGCTGATCTGACCGAAAGAGTGCATATGATTGCCCGCGCAAGCGGCCATGAGCGCATAGTCTCTGCATTAGAGGGTGGCTATAACCTAGAGGGGCTTGCAAGTAGCGTTGTGTCGCACTTGCAAGCCTTAATGAAGTAATTGCAGAAAGCTTTTGTTACTCAAAAACTATATATTTAGCTTCAGAAAATACGCATACGTTGATTATGTTTTTTTACCGATTACAGCTTGAAGATGTGCCCCTTGGCGATTCACCGTTCGATCCGCTGCACCCATCATCAAATGCTGTTTCTCGTGCTGCTCCGCGACTAGTGAAAGATATCGCATGCATGTAATACGCAAAAAAGATGAGAGATTATCGATCTTTCCCTGACGTCCTATGATTTCTTCATACAGAGTGGAAATCAGTTGATTGGTCGTTACCTGATCTTTTGCGGCAATTCGAGCTAACACATCCCAGCATAGATTTTCTAAGCGAATACTTGTTACGACACCACGTATTCGTAATGAGCGGGTGCGTTGCTCGTAGTGAATCGGGTCGGCGCTTGCATAAAGATCACACATGCTTCAATCCTCTGCTGGTAGAAATACTACTAGCTTAACTAGGCGATAGAGATACACATCAACTGATTAAAGCACTACACGTACTTCAATGCTACTTCACTGTTTGAAGATAATCGATGATGGCGGAGCGAACAGCAGCGTCGGATTGCTTGTACATCATGTAGGTTCCCGGTGCTACGCTTTGCGGTTCTTCCAGCCATTTGTCCAATAACTCAGGTGTCCAGTTTTTCTTAGCTAGTGATTTTTTAAATTCAGCTGAATACGCAAATCCCTTTATCTGACCTGCTGGACGGCCAATAACTCCATGTAAATTGGGGCCCATGCCAGCCGGTGCTCCAGCAACCACTGAATGACAAGCAGCGCACTGCTGCGAAAAAAGTTTCGCACCATCGACTTGCTGTGACTGCGCTGGGAGCGCAATCGCCCCCAGCCACAGTGCAACAGGTACACTCAAACGTAAAGAGTGAAGTTTAAACATTACAGCTCCTTACGCGCCATGCTCTTGGCAATGTAGTCTGCTTGACGAATCGCCAATGCGACAATAGTCAACGTAGGATTTTCTGCCGCGCCCGTAGTGAATTGGCTGCCATCAGAAATAAACAGATTTTTAATATCGTGCGTTTGCCCCCACTTATTAACCACACCATCTTTTGCTTTTGCACTCATGCGATTTGTGCCTAGGTTGTGGGTAGACGGATAAGGCGGAGTAAAAATTACTCGCTTAGCACCGACCGATTCATACAATGCCTTAGCTTGTTTGAAACCATGCTGACGCATTGCATTATCGTTGGCATGATCGCTGAACTGTACGTTGGGAATCGGCAGGCCAAAGGCATCCTTCTCACTGGCATGTAAGGTAATGCCGTTCGATTCCTGGGGCATGTCCTCACCAACTAGCCACATACCAGCCATATTGTCGTAGGCATCCATCGCATTAGAAAAATCACGGCCCCAGTCACCTGGGTTTAAAAATGCTGCCATGAAAGGCACGCCTAGGGACAGAGTTTCCATCTCGTAGCCGCCAACGAAACCACGTTTGGGATCAAAGCGGGACTCATCTTTAATGATGCCCGCCATAGTCGTGCCACGGAACATATGTACAGGCTTTTCATAGATGGCATACACAGATGCTGTCATATGACGCATATAGTTTTTACCAACCTGACCAGATGAATTGGCTAAACCATTGGGGTACATCGTCGATGCTGAATTTAATAACAAGCGAGGGGATTCAATTGAGTTGCCAGCGACACAAACCAGACGCGCTTTTTGGAAATAACGATTACCGTTTGAGTCACCATACATAACACCCGTTACTTTGCCCGATGCATCGTGTTCAATCTTAAGAGCTTGTGCATCTGAGCGTACTTCAAGGTGACCGGTGCGCTCACCCTTAGGAATCTCGGTGTACAAAGTAGACCATTTAGCTCCCGATTTACAACCTTGAAAGCAGAAGCCAATTTGCTGGCAAGAGCCACGACCATCACGTGGTTTGGAATTGATAGACATATTCCCGGTATGAAAGTGCTCATAGCCCATCTTTTTCGCACCCGCTGCCAGTACTTTGTAGTTGTTATTGCCGGGTAGCCTAGGGATGCCGTTCGTCCCAGTTGTACCCATTTTTTTTTCGGCCTTGTCATAGTAAGGAGTTAAATCTGCAAGCGTAATTGGCCAGTCAAGCAAATTAGCACCAGCTACTTTGCCGTATGTAGTTCGTGCTTTGAATTCATGCTCCTGAAAACGCAGTGATGCACCAGCCCAGTGGACAGTTGATCCACCCACTGCCTTGACAATCCATGCGGGCAGATTAGGAAAATCTTGGGACACTCGCCAAGTACCCGACGTGGTGCGCTTATCTAACCAAGATATTTTGCTAAACATTGGCCATTCATCATTTTCGAAATCATTGATTTCATGACGCTTACCTGCTTCGAGAATAACAACGTTAATACCTTTTTGTGCCAGCTCATTACCTAACGTACCGCCACCCGCGCCAGAACCAATGATGACGACCACTTCGTCATCTAAATCAAATTTCTTCGCCATGTCTGTCTCCTCAATTCTTCAAATAGTTTTGATCGGTACAAAGTTGATGTGATCAGAGATGATCCATCCAGGTCTGGTCGTTAAAGCCCCGGTTGATGTATCCGCCAAATGGAGCTGAAGGCCCTTGATATCCAAGCTTGGCCCACACTGCAGGTTGGTTGTACAGACTGACCACTAGGTCGCCACGAATTTTTTTAAAAAAAGGAGATGCTTCTATACTTTGAAGCACATGTACTCGATCACGTTCTTTTGCAACTTGCAGATAGGCTGAACCAAATTTAGTTTTGGCGATAGAGTCAGCTTGTGCAACACCTTCTTGAATTAGTTTTTTTACACCTTCATCCGATTTCGCTTGATCTGCATACACGCCAACTGCGTTGGCGTACAAGGAGTCATCGAATCGATCGTGGGGGAAAATATCACGCGCAATCTTGACTAGCGTTGCAAACGTATCGCTACCCAATACATCCTCTGCCAGTGCGGCATTTGGTACGAACATCATAGGCAGACCACCAGCTGCGCTAGCAACAGTGCCTGCAGTAGCAATCTTAAAAAATTGCCGGCGTTTTGGTTCTGTAGGTTTGTACATGGCTATCTCCTCTGATGTAAATCTATTGGTCTGTAGTTGGTTTAATAATTTAGATTACTGAATTCACAAACAAAAAATAAATTTCTATAACGTACTGACAAATTAATTAACTACCAAACATTACATCAAAAAATATTGCGACTAATGGTAATGCCCTCCTGTTTGTAACACCTCAATCTTGTACCCATCCGGGTCTTGTACAAAGAAAAATCGGGCAAGTAGTTCGCCATCTTTTTTAAATTCTTTAATTGGCAATGGGGTATAGCCCAACATTTCTAATTTGCCCTGCATTGACTCGAGATCGTCGACAACAAATGCATAATGACCGTACCCATCACCATGGGTATATGGCTCAGTGCGGCTGTAGTTGTGAGTTAGTTCAATTTCAAAATCATTTTCTGGGTTTCTTAAATAAATAAGAGAAAAATCATCAAAGTCTAATCTGTGGCTAATCGAGAAGCCAAAGCCCTCCGAGTAAAACTGGATCGATCGTTCAGGATCGAAAACTCGAATCATGGTATGAATAATTTTAGGCATGGCGTGACACGTAACAATAATTTATATATTAATTATTGATCGGTCGATCTGTGAAGTGGTAGTAGCGCACTACTACTTTAAACGTGAAGAATGAAACGTAAACGTTTCATCATATTGCGCTGCAAAATTTGAAAGGCTAACTTAAGCTTATTACTCAGATTTGAGTAGATTTATCCTAGTACGGCACAGCAAAAAAATTAAGATAAAAAACCATTTTCTGATAATAAATTTTAGTTAACTATGTTTACTGTAATGGTATTTTTTAGTTAGTTTTATTACGCTATCGTCTTCTCATGCACATTTCCTTACACGTGGCATAGGGTTAATTAGGCGAGTAGTGATTTTTGCGAATCTTAGACATCGATTAGCGAATTAATGCTTAAGAGAATAATGCAATTTTTACAAACTATTAGCCTAGCTTTGTTGGCTTTAATGCAGTTGCTATGGTGTTCATGGAGTTTTGTACCATCATCATCATTGTGTTATGAATTTATACACGTAGATATTTGGCTCAATCCGAACTAATGCCGACAGTTTGCGTTGTGCCAATACAAATTGAATTGCAAGCAGAGTGGTTGAATTTTTTTAATTCTTCAGACAATTTCTACATTCAAAAACCTCATTTTTGCCCAAACGAGAGTCCTAGGCATATCCCAAATGCTATTTTGACTATAAATAGCATACCCATTTTGATAATTTTTCTGTAAGTAAGCTTTTCTTACTCTCGGATTAAGAATTATTTATTTTTACTTATTTGAACTCGCCAGTAAGTTATTAGCTTCTGGCGTTTTTACTTATTAAATTGCCCTTGTAGTTCATCTATCAAAAGAGGAGAGCCTCGATGTTGCAGAAAGTAGCAAGCGCTGCTGGCGCATTTCCAAACAGCTTAACCATCGAGCAGGTCGATTCCGAGCTTTGGTCAGCCATACAGCGTGAGAATCAACGCCAACAAGATCACATTGAGCTAATCGCCTCTGAGAACTATGCATCGCCCGCTGTGATGCAGGCGCAAGGATCACAACTGACCAACAAGTATGCCGAAGGCTATCCTGGGAAGCGATATTACGGTGGTTGTGAATTTGTTGATATCGCTGAGACGCTGGCGATCGAGAGACTAAAAAAACTTTATGGCGCAAATTTCGCCAACGTACAGGCCAATTCGGGATCGCAGGCGAATCAGGCAGTTTTTCTGGCGTTGTTAAATCCTGGTGACACCATCATGGGTATGTCGTTGGCTGAGGGTGGACATCTCACTCATGGCATGGCGCTCAACATGTCGGGTAAATGGTTCAACGTGGTCTCGTATGGATTGGATGAGCACGAAGACATCAACTATGCGCAGATGGAACAGCTAGCGCATGAGAAAAAACCAAAACTCATCATCGCTGGTGCTTCGGCGTTTTCTCTTAAGATCGATTGGGCGCGCTTTGCAAAAGTAGCGAACGATATCGGTGCTTATTTGTTAGTTGATATGGCCCATTATTCTGGCCTGATCGCTGGCGGCGTTTATCCCAATCCGGTACCGCACGCGCACATCGTGACATCAACGACCCACAAGAGCCTTCGGGGTCCACGAGGCGGCATTATTCTGATGAATGATGAAGAAATCGCAAAGAAAATTAACAGTGCGATTTTTCCTGGTTTACAAGGTGGCCCACTGATGCATGTAATTGCTGCAAAGGCTGTCGCGTTTCAAGAAGCACTTGCACCTGAGTTTAAAACGTACCAGCAGCAGGTTTTAAAAAATGCAGATGCCTTGGCCAAGGCATTGATTGAGCGTGGTTTGCGTATCGTCTCTGGCCGTACTGAATCGCATGTAATGTTGGTCGATTTACGTAGCAAAAAACTGACCGGTAAAGCTGCTGAGGCAGTTTTAGGATCAGCGCATATTACCTGTAACAAAAATGGCATACCTAACGATCCGGAAAAACCGTTTGTGACTTCCGGAATTCGTTTGGGAAGCCCAGCGATGACAACTCGTGGTTTTAAGGAAGCCGAAGCAGCGAAGGTCGGGCATCTCATCGCCGATGTACTTGATCATCCAGAAGATGCAGCAAACATCGAGCGCGTAAAAGCAGATGTCAAAAAACTGACTGACGCTTTCCCGGTGTATTCCGCCTGATGCCCGCACGTCGATTTGTACCCGCTGCTAGCGAGGGCAGCAACAAACGTCATTCACATAATTAAACCGAGATGGAAGGAGCACATCATGGCTGGACGTAATTTTTTATTTGTACCTGGACCAACGAACATACCTGATCGAGTGATGCGAGCAATGATGGTGTCTATGGAAGACCATCGTTCGCCGGCATTCCCGGCAATCACCCGCGAGATCATGTCGGGCTTGAAAAAAGTTTTTCGTACCGAGCATGGCACTCCGTTTGTATTTCCGTCATCGGGTACTGGTTGCTGGGAAGCTGCGGTAACTAACACGCTATCGCCTGGTGATCGTGTATTGGCTGCGCGGTTTGGTCAGTTCAGTCATTTGTGGATTGACATGTGTACTCGCATGGGATTGGACGTGCAGATCGTTGATTGCGAGTGGGGAACAGGAGTGCCTCTTCAGCAATATGCAGACATTTTGAAGGCCGATACCGGACACCGAATCAAAGCTGTTTTAGCCTGCCACAATGAAACTGCAACCGGTGTGACTTCTGACATTTCAGGTGTTCGTGAAGCACTCGATGAGGCCAAACATCCGGCATTATTATTTGTTGATGGCGTTTCGTCATTGGGATCCATTGATTTTCGTTTCGATGACTGGGGCGTAGATATGGCTGTCTCAGGATCACAAAAGGGACTGATGCTGCCAGCAGGCCTTGGCATTCTCTGTGTAAGCCCAAAGGCTCTGGAGATGCGTCATAGCGCACAGTTGAAACGCTGCTACTTTGATCTCAACGACATGATCAACGCTAATGCAACGGGATATTTTCCGTATACGCCAGCGCTGTCATTGATGTATGGGCTGATTGAGTCGTTGAAGATGATAGAAGAAGAAGGTCTGGACAACATCGTAGCCAGACATCATTACCTCGCCGAAGGTGTGCGTGCGGCCGTTACCAAAGGTTGGGGCTTAAAGCTGTGCGCAAAAGAAGCGAAGTGGTATTCCGATACCGTTTCAGCCGTCATGCTTCCCGAAGGTATTAATGGTGCTGAGGTGATAGCGCGAGCATTTAATCGCTATAACGTATCACTCGGTGCTGGCCTATCCAAAGTCGCAGGTAAATTATTCCGTATTGGTCACCTTGGCGACATGAATGAAGTGCACTTGATGGCGGCTATCGCTGGCGCTGAAATGGCCATGCTTGACTGCGGCATCAAGGTTGTGCCGGGCAGTGGTACTGCTGCAGCTGGAGAGTATTGGCGCAATCATTCCGCACCCTCTGGTTTGATCTCACGTGACACCAACAAACACAGCAAGGAAACGCATGGAACGCATAGTATTTCTGGACCGGCAGTCGTTAAAGGCTGAGGTTCGTCGTCCGTCCTTTTCTCATGTATGGGAAGAGCATGACCAGACGGAAGAATCGTTGGTGGCCAGCCGCTTGGCTGGCGCCACGGTTGCTATCACTAATAAGGTGCCAATTCGCAGAGCTAGTTTAGAACAGCTACCAGAGCTCAAGATGATTGCGGTTGCTGCTACGGGCTATGATGTGATCGATATCGATGCCTGTCGCGAAAGAGGCATTGCGGTGGCAAATATTCGTAATTACGCCGTGCATACGGTGCCTGAACACACATTCGCAATGATATTTGCGTTACGACGTAATCTCATTGCGTATCGAGAGGATGTGTTGCGCGGTCGTTGGCAGGCACAAGATCAGTTCTGTTTTTTTGATCATCCCATACAGGATCTGCATGGCAGTACCTTAGGTATTTTTGGTGAAGGTGCACTCGGTCAAGCAACGGCGGCTATTGCACGTGCGCTCGGCATGCGTGTGCTGTTTGCAGACCATCCTCCACCTAAAGCAGCCGATGTGGAATTCACTGATCCTGAAACTGTTTTTGCTCAGTCAGATATTATTTCTTTGCACTGCCCGTTAACGCCGGCATCGCGTAATTTTATCGGCATCGAGCAATTCAAAAAAATGAAACGCAGCGCTATTTTGATTAACACCGCCCGCGGTGGGTTAGTCGACGAACACGCACTTAAAACAGCAATAGAAACCGGACTTATTGCCGGTGCAGGTTTTGATGTGCTGACCAAAGAACCACCCAAAGAGGGTAATCCTCTTCTTGAATTGCGTACGCCCAATTTCATACTGACGCCCCATGTAGCTTGGGCTTCGGACGGCGCGATGCAATTTTTGGCAGATCAGCTAATCGACAACATCGAGGCTTCGATTACGGGCACTCCGCAAAATCTTGTGACGTAATTCTCATCTATCCGCGCTGTGTTTTCAGCGCGGACTATTGACTTAATATTTCTAACAAACTACCCGATAGGACGCCGTATGCTTAGCGATATCCAGATTGCCCAAAAGGCGACGATGAAGCGTATTACTGAGGTGGCTTCGCATCTTGGCATCGCCGATGATTATCTTGAGCCCTATGGTCATTACAAGGCCAAAATCTCACTCGACTATGTCGATTCACTCAAAGGTAAGCCCGATGGCAAGCTGGTGCTGGTCACGGCGATTAGTCCAACCCCTGCAGGTGAAGGTAAAACGACGACTACAGTGGGTTTAGGCGATGCGTTAAATCGCATCGGTAAAAAAACCGTGATCTGTTTGCGTGAGCCTTCACTCGGTCCCGTATTCGGTGTGAAAGGCGGCG
>JACCEC012216115.1_pt1 | contig 14472 bp, 11 predicted proteins | sample 7450121 | NCBI WGS metagenome assembly JACCEC01 (sample SAMN15323455, study PRJNA562643) | freshwater metagenome | isolation source: river surface water | place: USA:Blue River Watershed | collected 2017-08-18 | reverse complement strand
GCGCTCAGTGTTTGAGGATCTTGGAGAGAAACTGCTGCGCGCGCGCAGAGCGGGTGGTGGAGAAGAAGTCGTCCTTTGAGCAATCTTCGACGATCTGGCCCTCGTCCATGAAGATCACCCGGTCTGCCACCTGCCTGGCAAAGCCCATTTCGTGGGTGACACACACCATCGTCATGCCCTCGCTTGCCAGGGCGACCATCACCTCCAGCACCTCCTGAATCATCTCGGGGTCGAGCGCGGAGGTGGGCTCGTCGAACAGCATGGCAATCGGGTCCATCGCCAGCGCCCGGGCAATGGCCACGCGTTGCTGCTGCCCGCCCGAGAGCTGGGCGGGGTATTTGTGCGTGTGCGCTTGCAGGCCCACCCGGTCGAGCAGCTTTTCGCCTTTGGCAACGGCCTCGTCTTCCGAGCGTTTGAGCACCTTACGTTGCGCCAAGGTGAGGTTTTGAAGAATGGTCAGGTGCGGAAAGAGCTCGAAGTTCTGGAACACCATGCCGACCTGTGCACGCAGCAGAGACATGTCCGTTCCTTTGGCGCCGAGCGTCTTGCCGTTGATGCTGATGGTGCCCCTGTCGATTTTCTCCAGGCCGTTGACGCACTTGATGAGAGTTGATTTGCCCGAGCCGGAGGGGCCGCAGACCACCACCACCTCGCCGCGCGCGATGCTGGCCGACACATTCTTCAGCGCCTGGAAGCTACCGAAATTCTTGTTGATGTTGACGATTTCAATCATGAGCAGATCCTGGGGTCGATTCAAAAGCGAGCCAGCGAGAATGGCATGGGGTCAAACGGTGTGGTGCGCCCGAGCAGCAGGTCGACTGTCATGCGAGCGACCACGGGCGAGAGCGTGTAGCCGTTCGAGGTGACGGCGTTATAAAAGCCGGGCACGCCCGGCGCCTCGCCCAGTATGGGTGCGCCATCGATGTTGATGTTCATCGCCGCCCAAGTGCGCAGCACCCGCAACCCCTGAATTTGTGGCACGACGCGCTGGGCCACCCAAAGATTGCCCTCGACGCTGTGGCGCACGGTGGTGTTGAACCGGCGCCGTTCGTCGTAGGCGGCGGTCCAGCCGCCCCCCACGATGAGGCCACCCGTCGCGGCCTGCTTGAGGCTCAGATGTCGGTCGGCGTGCGCCACCAACTGCTTGACCATCGAAGGCGCGGTCTCCGTGACGATCATCTGCAGGGGCGCGCTGTGAACGGGCACGTCCACCCCCACCATGGCGGCGATCTCTCGGCTCCAGGGGCCCGCGGCGTTGATGACTGTGCCCGCCTCGATGACGCCGCGCGAGGTCATGACGCGCCAGCGCGGGCCTGCCCTTTCAATGCGCTCCACGCTGGCGCCACGGGTGAACCGCGCCCCCGACGCCTGCGCCGCCTTCAACACTCCGTAGGTCGCCTTGAGCGGGTTGATCTTCCCTTCTTGCGGGGCGTATTCGGCGCCCAGCATCTCGTGGGAAATCGCCGGCGCCAGGGTGCGCAGCGTGGCTGCGTCGATGATTTCATTCTCGATCCCGAACTGGCGCTCGAGTGCCGCCTTGGCCTGCAAAAAAGCCATGCCCGCGGGCGTGTCGGCGACCATGAGGCCGCCGGTGGTGGAGATTTCAAAGTCGCCGCCCGTGTCCGCTTCGAGCTGTCGCCAAAGCTCAACGGAGGCGGGGCCCAGGGGCAGGGTTTGTGCCGCGGGCCCGCCGCCGGCCTCGGCCTTCGCCCCGAAGTCAAACGAGAGCAGCTGCACATGCAGGCTGCCCGCGTTGGCGCCGGAGGCCTGCATATTGGCTTCGTCGCGCTCGACCACCAGCACGTCGCGGCCCTCTCGCGCCAGGTAGTAGGCCAGGCAGGCGCCCATGACGCCGCCGCCGATCACCAGAACCTCGGCCTGCTGCGGCGGCAGGGGTTCTGTGTCGGTGGGACGCGCGATGTTCGGCGTGATGGATCGCTTATGGCCTCCCCACTCGGGCTTTTCAAAAGCCATGCAGCCGGCGGGTACTGGCTTGGCGGGCAGGCGCGGCGCGAACAGCTGCTCGGGCTCCCGGGGCTTGCCGTTCACTTCGTGCAGCAGCTTGGCGGCGGTGCAGGCGCAGTAGCGTCCCTGGCAGCGGCCCATGCCCAGGCGCGTCATTCGCTTGAGGGGGCCCAGGCTGTCAAAGCCTTGGGCGATCGCGCCGCGCAATTGCCCGAGGCTCACCTCTTCGCACCGGCAGGCCACGGTCGAGTCGGGCAAGCCTTGCAGGTGCACGGGCGGCGCTTGAAACAGAGTCCAGAGCGCTTCCTGGAACTGCAGCGACCGGTTGAGCGCTGCACTCGCCTCTTGCACCACGGCTTCGTCGACCTGCTTGCCCAGCGCGCTCGCGGCGGCTGCCCCCGCCAGCGTGCCGCGCGCCAAGGCCACGCGCGCGCCACCCAGGGAGCTGCCGTCGCCGATGGCAAACACGTCTGGGAGGCTGGTGCGGCCTTCGCGCGTGGTGGCCGTCTCCAGGTAGCCGATATGACGGTCGACAAAGCGGTGATCGCAACCCAGGGCGCGCGCCAACTCGGTCGACGGAATGAAGCCATAGCCCAGGCAAAGGTTGTCGGCCTCGAGCGTGGTGGCCCGCTGCAGGTCGGGCGCGCCGGCGCCATCCACGGGCGCATAGACCACTGCTTGCAGTCGATCGGTCCCTTTTGCCTGCACCACCGCTTGGCCCCAGCGCACAGACACGCCGTGCGCACGCAGTTCGGCGATGTAGCCCAGGCCCTGCGCCATCAGGTCGGGCGCGCAGCGCCAGGCCTTGAAAAGGGCGCGCCACTGAGAGGCCGACGGTGCGGGAGCGGACTCCAGCACCGCCGCCACCGTCACCCCGGCGCGGACCATTTCCACCGCCAGTTGTAGGTTCAGGGGCCCGTTGCCGGCGATGACCACCTTCTGGCCAGGCGAGACCTTATAGGCGCGCACCAGGGTCTGGGCGGCGCCGGTGGTCATCACCCCGGGCAGCGTCCAGTTGTCGAAAGGAACTGGGCGCTCGTAGGCGCCGGTGGCCAAAATGAGCTGGCCCGGTCGGAACACCGTCTCGGCGCCGTCCACCATGGCAATCACTTCTTGGGGCGTGTCGGCGCCCCAAACAGTGGCCTCCTGCACGATGCGAACGCCCAACTTCAGTGCGGATTCGGTGAGCGCCAACCCTTGTGCAAATTGCTTGTCGGTGGGTTGGGCGACCACGTGGGAGGGGGCAAGCGGCTTGAAATACTGCCCACCGCTTTGCGGCCGCTCGTCGAGCACCACCACCTGGGCGCCCGCGCGGGCGGCGCTGACCGCGGCCGCGAGGCCCGCCGGGCCGGCGCCGACCACCAGCACGTCGACCGTTTCGGCTCGGGGTTCGGCCCCTGTGGGCAGCGCAGTCAGAGGGGCCAGTGGGTCCTGCGCCGTTGCCGCGGGCATCTGAGAGCGCACCACCTGTCCGTCTTGCACCTTCTCCAGGCAGGCGCGCACCCCCGAGCGACCGTCCACGGTGACCACGCAGTCAAAGCAAGCGCCCATGCCGCAGTAGAGCCCGCGCGGTTCTTGCTTGCGGGTGCTGTGCAGCGTTTGAATGCCATGGGCGTGCAGGGTGGCGGCGATGGTTTCGCCGGCCAGGGCGGACAGGCGGCGTCCATCGAAGGAGATTTCGACTGGGTGGTCGGCAGGTCGGGCGCCGGCTTGTTGGATCCGCATGAAAGAGGTTCGCGAAGGTTCGTGATTTCCAGAAATACGGTCGTTGCACGATCAGTATACTGACTGTATATTTACGTCAGACCCCGGTCAAAAACTCTTCAAAGCCCTCGACCCAGAGTCCCCCCATGAGTCCGACAAAAAACACAGGCAAGAACTGGCGCGGCACTTTCACCGTGCTCGTGACCCCATTCACGGCGGACGGCCGTTCGGTTGACGTCCCCGCGCTGCGCCGCCTGGTCGAATGGCAAATTGAGCAGGGCATACACGGCCTGATTCCGCTGGGGAGCACGGGCGAGTTCTTGTCGATGACGATGCCCGAGCAAGAGCAAGTGATCGAGGTGTGCGTCAAGCAAGCGGCGGGCCGGGTGCCGGTGCTCATTGGCACGGGCGCCGAGTGGACCGACGACGCCGTGATGAAGGCCCGGCTGGCCGAAAGCATGGGCGCCGACGGCGTGATGGTGATCCCGCCTTACTACAGCACGCCCACGCCCGACGAGCTGTTCGAGCACTACCGAAAAATCGGTGAGGCGGTCAGCATGCCCATCATGGTCTACAACAACCCGGCGACGGCCAATGTGGACCTCACCCCCGACATCGTCGCGCGCCTCGCGCAAATTGACAACGTGCGCTATATCAAGGAGTCGACCCTCGAAGTGACTCGTGTGCGCGACATCATTGAGCTGTGCGGCGACAAGATGACGGTGTTTGCCGGCATCCTGGGCTACGAGTCCTTCTGGCTCGGCGCGCAGGGCTGGGTGGCCGTGTGCTCCAACTTCCTGCCTCGCGACTCCGCCCGCCTGTTCGAATTGGTTGCCGACCACAAAGACCAGCCAGGTGCGCTGGCTCTGTACAAGCGCATCCTGCCCCTGGTCAAGATGGTGGGCGGGCACCGTTACGTGTCGGCTAGCAAAGTCGCCCTTGACTACATGGGCTTGCCGGTGGGCACTCCGCGCGCACCGCGTCTGCCCTTGCCCGCTGCCGACACCTTGGCGCTGCACGCGATGCTCGATGCGCTGCAGCTCAAAAACTCGATCCCCCCTCTGTGACAGTCAATTTTTGTTCTACCAAAGGAGCCCTGCGATGAGAAAGAGCGTTTTCGGATTCGGTCTTCGTGCCTCCCTGATCCTGATCGGATCCATGGCCGTTGCCGGCCTGGCTGCTGCACAAAACTGCACACCCAAGGTGCCTGCATCAGAGCTCGTTAAGCCGGGCACGCTGGTGATGTCCACCAACCCGACACTGCCCCCGATGCAATTCGTCGACAGCGCCGGCGTGCTCAAGGGCATGCGCATTACCCTCGGCGACGAAATCGCCAAGCGCCTGTGCCTCAAGCCCGAGTACATCAAGATCGAGTTCTCTGCCATGGTGCCGGGTCTGCAGTCCGGCCGCTGGGACGTGATCAATACCGGCATCTTCTGGACCGAGGAGCGTGCCAAGCTGATGCAGATGATTCAGTACGAGGCTCAGGCGGTGAGCATTTCCGTGGCCAAAGGTAACCCGCTGAAGATCAGCAAGCCCGAAGACCTCGCCGGCCGCACGGTGGGCGTTGAGCTCGGAGGCTTCGAAGAGCGCAAACTCAAGGAGCTCGATGAAATGCTTCGGGCTAAAGGTCTCAAGGGCATCAACATCCGCACCTTCGACAACTTCGCCACGGCCTACCAAGCACTGCGCGCAGGTCAGACTGAGGCGAGTGTGACCATCGACTCGACCGGAGCCGAGTACGCCAAGCGCGGTGAATTCGACCGCGCTATCAGCGGCCTTTTCCCGACGCCGGTGGCCCTGGCCATGAAGAGCTCAGCACTGGCCAATGCCGTCGTAGGCGTCTTCAACGACATGCAAAAAGACGGCACCTACGGCAAGCTGATGGCCGAGTACGGCCTCCTCGCCAACAAGGACCCGATCAAGATCAACGGGCCGAGTAAGTAAGAGTGAACAGTGTTCGGTGCAGGCCGACGCTTGACCGCCTGCACCGGACGCGCCGCATGCTGAAGGATTCGCCATGAAGGCTTGGGATTGGGGTGGCTTTTTTGAATACCTGGTCAACCCCTATCTCTTGCAGGGGGCCGCTGTCACCCTGGGATTGACGGTGGCCGCCATCGTCGGCGGACTGGTGGTGGGGTGCTTGCTGTCCCTCATGCGCCTTTCGAGCTACAAGTGGCTGGTTCTGCTGGCCAAGGGCTATATCTGGATTTTTCGCGGTACGCCGCTGCTGGTCCAGTTGATCATCATCTACACCGGCCTTCCCCAGCTGGGTATCAAATTCTCTGTCGTCGAGTCGGCCTTGCTTGGGCTGGTTCTCAATGAGGCCGCTTACCTGGCGGAAATCATCCGCGGCGGCATCCTGGGCGTGGCGGCGGGCCAGAGCAGCGCCTCCCGCGCCTTGGGGCTGAATTCGGCACAGACCATGATGTACGTGGTCTTGCCCCAAGCGATTCGGATCATCATCCCGGCGCTCGGAAACAGCATCAACGGATTGCTTAAAACCACCTCGATCACCTCGGTGATCTCGATGGAAGAACTGCTTCGCAAAACGCAGATCCTGATTCAGGAGAAGTTTCTCGTCCTGGAGCTGTTTTCGGTGGCGGCCATTTACTATCTGCTTCTCACCTCGGTGTGGGACGTCATTCAGCGTCGCATTGAAGCGCGTTACGGGCGGGCCTACAAACAGATCTCGGTCACCGAAGGGCACTCAAAGGCACAAGCCATGGGACTGGCGCTGCACTCGATCGATCTGGGTCTCAAGCCTCGGCCAGCTGGCAAATTTCCGCAGCGTGCGGATGGCAGTCCCAACCTCGCCGAGCAGGCGTATTCACACCTTCGCTCTCTGATTCTGGGGCGGCATGTTCTGGGCGGAACCGGCCTGTCTGAGGCGCGCCTGGCCACCGAGCTGAATGTTTCCCGGACACCCATGCGCGAGGCCCTGGTCCGCTTGGCGGGTGAGGGCTTGCTAGAAAAGACAGCCGAGGGTGTTTTTCGCGTTCGCTCGGTATCGATCCGTGAGTTTTTCGAGTGCATGGAAGTGCGTGAGGTGCTGGAGTGCCACGCCATCGAGCGTGCCATTGCCGTGGCACGCGACGCCGACTTGAAGACGCTCGATGACGAGTTGAAAGCCTTGCCTGCCGCCTCGCAAGATGACCTGGCGCATTGGCAGTTTGATAACCGCTTTCACTCTTTCTTCGCCACCACGGCCCAAAACCAGGCACTGGCCCGCGCCATTCAGCGCGAGCGGGTGGTGGCTCGCTTGTTTCGAATTTCTTCGCCGTTTCACCGACAGGCAGAAAGCGATGTCGAGCATATTGAAATCATGGACGCGGTGATGCAGCGCGACGTCAAGTCGGCCCAGGCCGCCATGCGGCGCCACCTGCAAAACCTGCAAAACGACGCGCGTCGCGAGATTGAAAGCCAAGCCTATCTGGCGCCACGCAACCAGGACTTCGGATGACCCGTTTTAACACTGTGATCCGCGGTGGCACCGTCGTCACCGCCTCCGACACTTTCGAGGCTGATGTCGGCATTAGCGAAGGCAAGATTCAGGCAATCGCCCGGAACTTGCCCGATGGCGAGAGAACCATCAACGCCCGTGGCCACTTGGTATTGCCGGGGGGCGTGGACGGCCATTGCCACCTGGACCAGCCCACCGGCGATGGCTCCCAGTGTGCCGATGATTTCTACACGGGCACGGTAGCGGCGGCTTTCGGGGGCACCACGACCGTCATTCCCTTTGCCTGCCAGTTCCGCGGCATGCCCATGCAGGCCGCGGTGGACGATTACCACCGCCGTGCACAGGGCAAGGCGGTCATCGACTACGCCTTTCATTTGATTGTGAGCGACCCCACGGAGGCGCTCCTCAAGGTGGATTTGCCGCGCTTGATCGGCGAGGGCTACACCTCGTTCAAGATCTACATGACCTACGACGACATGAAGTTGAACGACAAGCAGGTCGTGCAACTTCTTTCGGTGGCCCGCCAGCATGGCGCGATGGCCATGATTCACGCCGAAAACTCCGACCTCATCGCCTGGCTCACCGACACCTTGCTTGAGCAGGGAAAGACGGAGCCCCGCTACCACGCTTCTGCCAGGCCCATGCTGGTGGAGCGTGAAGCCACCCACCGTGCCATCACCTTTGCTGAGCTCGCCGACGTTCCCATCTTGATCGTCCATGTGTCAGGCAGTGAGGCTGTGGAGCAGATTCATTGGGCACAAGGCCGCGGCATGCGGATCTACGCCGAGACCTGCCCCCAGTACATCGTGCTCACCGAGGACGACCTGGCCAAGCCCGGCTTCGAGGGCGCCAAGTGCATTTGCAGCCCACCCCCCCGCAGCAAGGCCAACCAGTCCGTTATTTGGGACGGCTTGGATAGCGGCTTGTTCCATATCTTTTCCTCTGACCACGCGCCGTTTCGCTACCAGTCCGAGACGGGAAAAATGCTCAAGGGCGAGACCACTCCTTTCAACTGGATTCCCAACGGTGTACCGGGCATCGAGACGCGCCTGCCCATCTTGTTCTCTGAGGGGGTCAAGAAGGGCCGTATCAGCTTGAACAAGTTTGTCGAACTGGTATCGACAAACCCGGCCAAGATGTATGGCCTGCATCCCCGCAAGGGCGCCATTGCCGTTGGCAGCGACGCCGATGTGGTGGTGTTTGACCCTGACCAGCGCCGCGTCATTCGCAGCGACAAGCTTCACCACAACGTGGACTACACGCCCTACGAGGGCATGGTGGTGGATGGTTGGCCCGTCACCGTCCTCTCGCGTGGTCAGGTCGTGATTGATGGCGGCAAGCTGCTCGCCAGCGCCGGCCAGGGGCAGTTCCTGGCCTGCGGCAAGCCCGAGTTGGCCCGCCCCAAAGTGGCTTGACTCCGGCCCCGCTTCTTTCACTTCCCGCGCGTGCCCCACGCGAGAACCACGTCAGACCATCGCCATGAGCACACAGTCACCGCAACCCCAATTGAAAATTACCGCAGGGCCCTTCGTTTTCGACGCCCGGCTCGAAACAAGCCTGGCGCCGCAGACCTGCGCCGCCATGCTCAAGTTGTTTCCTTACCGACAAAAGCTGATCCACGTGCGCTGGAGCGGCGAGGGCGTCTGGATTCCGCTGGGGGACAATCACTTTGACCTGAAGTGGGAGAACCACACCAGCTATCCGGCCCCCGGGCAGATGATTCTTTACCCGGGTGGGATCAGCGAGTGCGAAATCTTGCTGGCGTATGGCAGCGTGCACTTCGCCAGCAAACTTGGGCAGCTCGCGGGCAACCACTTCATCACCCTCACCTCCAACCTGGACCAGTTGCCGGCTCTTGGCAAAAAGGTCTTGTGGGAGGGCGCGCAAGACCTCCTGATCGAGTTGGCTTGACCCCAAGGAAGTCTCTCGAATGGATGCCTATCACGCCCTGATCGCGCAAACGGTAGCCAGCCGGCGGGAGCCCATCGTCGGTTTCTTGCGTGAGCTGATCGGCCAAACCCGTCACGGCGAAACCGCCGTCCAACAGGCGATTGCGAAGGCTTCGGCCGAGATGGGTTGCCGGGTCGAGCTGGTCGAATACGACCCGCAGGCCGTTCCCATGGTCGAAGAATTCGCGGCAGAACAGGCCATGACGCCGGGCCTGCGGCAGTGCGTGGTGGCGCGCCAGGGAACACCAGGCGCTGGCCGCAGCCTCTTGTTCTTCGGGCATCCGGATAGCGAGCCGCTTTCTCGCCTGGACGAGTGGAAACATGACCCCTTTATGGGCGAAGTGAGCCAGCACCGAATCCATGGCTGGGGCGTTGCCGACGATTTGGCTGGCGTGGCCATCTACACGCAGGCGATTGCCGTGCTCCGGGCCTGCGGCTTGCGGCCCCGGGGCGAGGTGATTCTGGTCAGTACGCCCAGCAAGCGCCATGCACGAGGTGTTTCGGCGTTGCTGCACCAGGGGCTGACCGCCGACGCGGCTATTTACCTTCACCCCGCCGAGTCGGGTCTTGGCATGAAGGAAATCAAGGCCTTCGCGTCGGGCCAGTTGGAGTTTCGCGTTCGCGTTCAGGGCAGCCCCCCGCCGACCTCCGAGCCGCTACAAACTGCCTTTGCCCACCTGGCAGTCAACCCGGTCGCCAAAGCCTTTGAGGTGTTCCAAGCTTTGATGCGGCTCGACGCAAAGCGTGGCACGCACCTGCGCCACCCCTTGTTGCACCAGGCTGTGGGTCGCTCGACCAACCTGATGGTGTCCACCATGAATTGCGAGCCGGCCGACTCACTCTCTCGGGTGCGCAGTGAATGCTGGCTAGGCGGCGCCATTTCGTTCGCGCCCCCCGAGCCCATGGGCGAGGTCATGGCCCAAGTGGAGGCAGCCTTGAAAGCGCTGGGTCAAGACGACCCTTGGTTTCGCGAGCACCCCCCGGAACTGCATTGGGAGTCGGGCGTGACGGGTGCGGAAGTCGCCGCCGATCACCCTCTGTACCAGACGCTCGCGGGTGCGATCGAGCAGGTCACCGGCCATAGGCCGCAGGTCAACCCCATGCACACCTCGAGCGATATTCGCAACCCGATGGTGCAGAAGAAAATACCGACCGTGGGCTTAGGCCCGCTGTGCGGCGACCTGTCGCAGAACGGGCAGGTCGATGAGTGGGTGGACGTCGAGGATTACCTGGCCGCCGTCAACGTGGTGGCTGCCACCATCGTGGCCTGGTGTGGCGTTGAGCCAATCTAGGGCTGAATGGCCGTGACGCGGCGAAGCCACCCACTGTGGCGCGCCACCCCTTGGCAGCTTCACGCAGTTTTTCAGTCAGTCAGCCAGATATTCATCAATGCAAGCGTGTCGACCGGCTTGGGATGCGCGCAAAGAAAAACCCCGCTGCCTTGCAAGCAGCGGGGTCTTGTTTGGTGGCGCTTCACGGATTCGAACCGCGGACCTGTGGATTATGATTCCATCGCTCTAACCGACTGAGCTAAAGCGCCAGAGGCGCGAATTATAGCGGCTTCTCCGACCCCAACAGGCCCCTTGGGCGCTCATCGAGGCGCTGGCCCCAGGGAGCGGGGGCCGCCACCAGGAGACACGATGACGCTTGCCCGCCGACAAGTTCTTGCCGCCGCCAGCGGCCTGCTTCTGGCCCCTTTGGCGCGTGCCCAGGGACACGCTGGCCACCATGGTCACCATGGTCCGGCTTTGCCGTCCGCCGCGCCGGCGGCCGACCCCTTCGCCCGCCTTCAGGGTGGCGTGCCGCACCACCTGACCGCCGACCAGACCGCGCAGCGCTCGGTGGCCAGTTCGGCCCCGGCCGGAGCCCCGGGCCGCTGGGTGACGCGGGCCTCGCTGCCCATTGCGCGCAGCGAAATGGCCTGGGCCGCCGAATGGGCCGGTCGCCTGCATGTGATTGGCGGTTATGGCGAGGGCCGGGTCGACCGGGCCTACCACCATATCTACGATCCGCGTGACGACCGCTGGTACCTGGGCGCGCCACTGCCGCGTGGTGCCAACCACGTGGCCGTGGCCGCACTGGCCGGACGCATCTACGCCTTCGGCGGCTTCCTCGACCAAAACCGCAACCCGGACAGCCTGGCCTTCGCCTACGACGTGGCCAGTGACCGCTGGACCGCCGTGGCGCCCTTGCCGCGCCCGCGCGGCGCAGGGGCTGCGGTGGCCTTGGCGGGTAAGGTCCATTTGATCGGCGGCGCTTCAGCGCCCACCGAGGAGCGCGCCAGCGTCGGCTGGCACGAGGTCTACGACCCCCAGGCCGACAGTTGGAGCCGGCGCAAGGCCTTGCCCGGCGCGCGTGACCATGTGGGCTGCGTCGCCCACCAGGGGCGTATTCATGTGGTGGGCGGGCGCTTCAACACCTTTGAGTACAACACCGGCCTGCATCACATTTACCTGCCTGATCGTGATACCTGGGAGCTGCGTGCGCCGCTCCCTACACCGCGCTCGGGCCATGGCCTGGTGATCTACCGCGACCGGCTTTTTGCCATGGGCGGGGAGGGCGGCATCATCAACCGGCCGGGCCAGCAGACGGTGTTTGGCCAGATGGAAAGCTACGACGCGGCCAGCGACAGCTGGCTGTCGCATGCGCCCATGCCCATCCCCCGGCATGCGGTGGGCGCGGTGACGATTGGCGACTGGGTCTACGTGGCTGGCGGCGGCGCCGTCTTGGGCGGAGGCGTGCAGTCGGCGGTGCACGAGGCCTTCACACTCGCGCCAGCCTGAGCCCGCTCGCTCACGTCCCCTGAATGAGTTGCTCGCACAAGGCAACCAGGGCCTCGGGCACCTCGGCGTCCGGCATCGCCTGCCCATAGGCGGCCAGAACGGCTTGCCGGTCGCCGGCGCGGGTCATCAGGCGATACATCGCGCCCACCATCCAGTACTTGCGCTGTTGCAGGTAGGTCATTTGCAGGTCAACGAACGCTTTCGAAAGGCAGGTGCGCGCCGGGAGGCTGTCCGCGATGGCCAGCACTTGGCCCTCGTCCAGGTGCCGCCACAGGTTAAACAGGCCGTGAAAGCCGAAGGTCGACCGCTGTGGCTCGCCGTTTTCGTAGGCAAAACCCTCGGCCACTTCGGCCGGCGCGAAGCGGATGCCGTGGCCCTGCTCCAGGTAAGGGCGGTTATGGCGGCAGATCAGGTCGTCCTCGGGCGCGTCCTCGTGCACAAATCCCGGGCTGGCCAGCGCCTCCAGCAGCCGCCGTGAGCGCAGCGAGAAGCCGCCGTTGCCGACGTCGCTGCCTGTGGGGTGCCAGGGCCAGCGTGCGCCGATGTAGTCGAAGTCAAGGAAACCAGAGCGCCATTGGCTGGCGTCCAGCACAAAGCCATCCCACTGCACTACCAGCACGTAGTCGGTGCGGATGTATGGCCCCAATTCGCGCAGCATGAAGCGCGAGTACTCGGTTTGGGAGCCGATGGGCCTGATTTTTTCTACGCGTGCGCGGGTTTCTACTTCTTGGTCTGTCAGAAGCAGCGCGTCTGCGAAATCACACTGGTCCATGGACCGCTCGAGCGCTCGAGCGGCGAGTTTCGGGGTGAGACAGTCCACCGCACAGACGGTGATTCGGCTCAAATCGTTCATGGGATGCGGCGTCGTTGGTCGACGATCGGTAACCCCGTGAATTGAATTGTTCCAGCCAGTAACCTCAGCCGGTTTCGCGCGTGCAGAGCCCGTTCTACCAGCGCATTGGGACCACTCGGCCCAGCGAAATTGCCGCGGTAGATGCAGGGCCGTCCTAGCCCCTCACCGCCCCTTGAACACTCCCGGCCGCTTGCCCATGAAGGCGTCCATGCCTTCCTTTTGATCCTCGGTGGCGAAGAGCGCCTGGAACAGCCGGCGCTCGTACATCACGCCGTCGGACAGGCCGCTTTCGAAGGCTCGGTTGACCGACTCCTTGGCCGCATAGGCAGCCAGGCGCGGCATACCTGCCACCAGCAGGGCGACCGCCAGGGTTTCTTCCATCAGCTTGTCGGCGGCGACCACGCGGCTCACCAGACCCGAGCGCTCGGCCTCGGTGGCGTCCATCATGCGGCCGGTGAGGGCCAGGTCCATGGCCTTGGCCTTGCCCACCGCGCGTGGCAGGCGTTGGGTGCCGCCAGCCCCAGGGATGATGCCCAGCTTGATCTCGGGCTGGCCGAACTTGGCGTTGTCGGCAGCGATGATGAAATCGCACATCATGGCCAATTCGCAGCCGCCGCCCAGGGCGAAGCCCGCTACCGCGGCGATGACCGGCTTGCGGATGCTGCGGATGGTTTCCCAGTTGCGGGTGATGAAGTCGCCGCCATAGGCCTCCGAGAAACCAAGCTTGGCCATGGCGCCAATGTCGGCGCCGGCGGCAAAGGCCTTCTCGCTGCCGGTGATGACGATGCAGCCGATGGCGTCGTCGGCATCAAAGGCCTTGAGAGCGGCGCCGAGTTCGTCCATCAACTCGCCGTTCAGGGCGTTGAGTTGCTTCGGGCGGTTGAGGCGAACAAGGCCGACGCGCTCGGCCTCGGTGGATACCTCGATGCATTGGTAAGACATGCTTTCTCCTGGCGGTGAGCCGCTTGCGATGGGTGGGTGTGAATGGCGTCGGGGCACTATACCCAAGGGGCCGGGGCCGAGCGGAGCCCGCGGAGGCCTCAGCGCTGCTCGATCGTTTCGACCAGCAGGTCGGCCCAGGCCTCCTCGCCGAAGCTGATCTTCAAGCGCACCGGCAGGTACTGCAGGCGCGGTGCGAACCAGACTTCCGAGGCCAGGGTGCCGCGGGCATTGGTGAAGGGCCGGGGGGTCACCCGTACCGTGTCGAGATTGCCCAAGCGAGGGGTACGCAGCATCTCGTGCGCGAAGATGTCGTAGGTCCAGGTGTCGACTGAGCCAGGCCGCACCAGCGGCAGGGTGAGGGTGCCGCCTGGAGCGGAAGTGGCTTGGCCGGTTCGCAAGCGGTGGCCGATTTCGATGAACTGGCTGGCCAGGTCCTGCACACCCGGGGGCCGCTCGAAACTGCGGCCGTCGTGCTGAATTACCTCCTTGTCGGTGAATCGGGTCAGGCGTCGGCGGCTGCCGCGGGTGTCTTCGAAGGCCTGCGGAATCAGGCCTTGCAGAGTGACCTGGCCCTGGCTGGTGTAGGCGGCGTTGAAGAAGGGTGACACGGAAAGCTCAACGCGCGCCTGATAGACGCCGCCCTGGCGCAGCCACTGGACTTTGGCCGTGCCGTGCAAGGGACCACCCCGGAACAGGCCGGAGAGTTTGTAGGTGATGCGGGTGTCGACCGGCCAGAGGCGCTCGAGCGGGTCGCCGCCAGCGACGGCGCTGGCGCTGGCACTGCCCGCCGTGCCGGCTGCCGCTTGTGCGCCT
>JACCEC010182802.1_pt1 | contig 14472 bp, 8 predicted proteins | sample 7450121 | NCBI WGS metagenome assembly JACCEC01 (sample SAMN15323455, study PRJNA562643) | freshwater metagenome | isolation source: river surface water | place: USA:Blue River Watershed | collected 2017-08-18 | reverse complement strand
GGGATCCGACGGGGTTCCGTCGTCCGGCCGCGTCCCAGGGCCGTTCCTTCATCTCCCGGAGTGTTGACATGCTGCGACAGGACCTGCGATTCGCGCTGCGGCTGCTGTGGAAGCAGCCTGCCTTCACGATCATGGCGGTGGCCGCGCTCGCCCTCGGCATCGGCGCCAACACCGCCATCTTCTCCGTCCTCCACGGCGTCGTCCTCCGGCCGCTCCCGTTTCCCGAGCCCGACCGCCTGCTCTACATCGGCGAATGGTCCGAGCAGGTGCCGCAGATGTCCGTGTCGTATCCAAACTTCGAGGACTGGCGCGCCCGCCAGCGGACGCTCACCGCGATCGGCGCCTCCCGCAATCAGGGCTTCAACTACGTCGGCCCCTCCGACACCGAGCGGCTCGCCGGCGCCATGGCCTCGCACGACCTGTTCGCCGCCCTCGCCGTTCCGCCCTTGCGCGGCCGGCTTTACGGCGCGGACGACGACCGCCCCGGCGCCGAACGCACCGTCCTGCTCAGCGAGAAACTCTGGCGCCGCCAGTTCGGCGCCCGCGAAGACATCCTCGGCACCTCGATCCCGCTCAGCGGCCGGTTCTACACCGTCGTCGGCATCATGCCGGCCTCGTTCCAGTATCCGAGCAACCTCACCGACCTCTGGGTGCCGCTCGGACTTTTCGCCGACCAGTATCAACGCCGCGACAACCACCCGGGCCTCTACTGCGTCGCCCGCCTCAAGCCCGGCGTCGCCTACGAAGCCGGCGTCGCCGACCTCAAGGGCGTCGCCGAACAGCTCGCCCGCGAGTTCCCCGCCACCAACGCCCACCAGTCCGCCTCCGTCCAACTGCTCTCCGATCGTGCCTTCGGCCGCGTCCGCCCCGCGCTCTACATCCTTCTCGGGGCCGCCGGCTTCGTCCTCCTCATCGCCTGCGCCAACGTCGCCAACCTCCAGCTCGCCCGCGCCCATGCCCGCGCGCGCGAGTTCGCCGTCCGCGCCGCCCTCGGCGCCAGCCGCGGCCGCATCGTCCGCCAGCTCCTCATCGAAAACCTCCTCCTCGGCACCCTCGGCTGCGCCGTCGGCCTGCTCGTCGGCATCTGGGCGCTCGACGCGCTCCGCGCCGTCCTGCCCGCCAACCTGCCGCGCCTTGAGGAGGTCGCGCTCAACGGTCCCGTCCTCCTCTTCTCCGTCGTCGTCAGCGTCATCACCAGCGTCGGCTTCGGCCTCGTGCCCGCCCTGCATGCCGCCCGCCAGGACCTCCGCACGGCCCTCGCCCAGAGCAGCCGCGGCTCCTCCGGCTCCGGCAACTCATGGCGCACCGCGCTCATCGTCGCCGAATTTGCCCTCACCTGCGTGCTCCTCGTCGGCGCGGGTCTCATGCTGCGCACCCTCGCCAATCTGCACGTCGCCGATCCCGGTTTCTCCACCGCCCGCACGCTCACCGTCGGCTGGTCGCTGCTCGGCGCCGACTACCCGGAGCCGTCGCGCCGCGCACCGGTGATCGAACGCGCCCTCGACCGCCTCGCCGCCGTGCCCGGCGTGCGCCAGGCCGCCCTCATCAATCCCCTCCCGCTCAGCGGCGGCGGCAACCAGAACACCTACTACGTCGAGGGCGCACCCCTCCCCGAAATCGGCCGCCAGCCGTCCGCCGAATACTTCCAGGTCAGCGGCAATCTCTTCGCCACGCTGCGTATTCCCCTGCTGGCCGGCCGCACCTTCGATGCGCGCGACACGCCCACCTCGCCGCGCGTCGCGATCGTCGACACACGTTTCGTCGAAAAGAATTTTCCGCCCGGCACCGATCCGCTCGGCAAACGCTTCACCTACGGCGCCCGTCCGCCCGCCAGGGACTCCGACTGGCTCGAGATCGTCGGCGTCGTCGCCCACATCCGGAACTACGGCCTCGCCTCCCCGCAACGCACCCGCGAGCAGACCTACGTCGCCCATACCCAGACCGTGCCGCAGTTCCTCACCTTCACCCTCGCGACCGATCAGGATGCCGCCGCCCTCACGCCCTCGCTCCGCGTCGCCATGCGCGAGGCCGCTCCCGATCTGCCGATCTTTGCCGTGCAGACGATGGACGAGCTCTTCACCGCCAGCGTCTCCACGCAGCGCCTCACCGTGCTGCTGCTCGGCACTTTCGCGCTGCTCGCCGTCGTGCTCGCCGCCCTCGGCCTCTACGGCGTGCTCGCCTACCACGTCGGCCAGCGCACCCGCGAAATCGGCGTCCGCCTCGCCCTCGGCGCCAGCCCGCGCGCCGTCACCGGCCTGATCCTGCGGCACGGCTTGACGCTCGCCGTGCTCGGCCTTGCCGTCGGCCTCCTCGCCGCCGCCGGCCTCACGCGCCTCCTCCAATCCGTGCTCTTCGGCGTCTCCGCCTTCGACCCGCTCAGCTTCGCCACCGTCGCCGTGCTTCTCGCCGCGATCGGCGCGCTGGCCTGCTGGCTTCCCGCCCGCCGCGCCACGCGGATCGATCCGCTCGTCGCCCTCCGCGCCGACTGACGCCGCCCCACCGCGATGTTTTCCGATCTGCGCTTCGCTTTCCGCCAGCTCGCCGGCGCGCCCACCTTCACGCTCATCGCGCTGCTCACGCTGTCGGTCGGCATCGGCTCCGCCACCGTCGTCTTCTCGGCCATCAACGCCTTTCTCTTCAAGCCGCTCCCGCATCTCGCCGTGCCCGAGGACCGGCTCGTCTTCGCCACGCAGACGGAAAAACTCCGGGGCAACACCGACGCCGGCTGGGCCTACGCCGATTACCTCGTCGTCCGCCAGCGCTCCACCACGCTCGCCGGCCTCTGGATCCACTCCGACTTCACCGCCATCATCGGCGGCAGCGAGCTGCCCGAACGCCTCCTCGGCACGCAGATCAGCACCGATGCCTTCGACCTCATGGGCGTCCGCCCGCTCCACGGCCGCAACTTCACCCGCGCCGACGCCACGCCCCGTGCCCCCGCCGTCGTCGTCATCAGCGCCGCACTCTGGAAAACGCGCTTCGGCTCCGACCGCGAGATCGTCGGACGCGTCATCACCCTCAACGGCAAACCCGCGACCATCATCGGCGTGATGCCCGACGGCTGGCGGTATCCGGAAATCAGTGACCTTTGGATCCCGCTCGTCGCCGACCCCGCCAAGGCCGACCAGCACGGCTACTTCATGTTCTCCGGCCGCGCGCTGCTGCGGCCCGGCGTCACCCTCGCCCAGGCCCAGGCCGAGCTCGATGTCATCATGGCCGGCATCGCTGCCGCGCACCCCGCGACCAACACCGGTGTCGGCGCCCTGCTTCGCCCCATCCGCGAGGAGGCCGTGGAAGACGTGCGGCAGTTCACCCTCCTCCTCTTCGGCGCCGTCCTCTTCGTGTTCCTCATCGCGTGCCTCAACGTCGCCAACCTCCTCCTCGCCCGCGCCGTCACGCGCGCCAAGGAGGTCGCGATCCGCCTCGCCCTCGGCGCCTCGCGTGGCCGCGTTGTCCGCCAGCTCGTCACCGAGAGCCTCGTGCTCGGCCTCGCCGGCGGGCTCGGCGGCTTCATCCTCGGTCTCTGGGGCAACGATGCCATCGCCGCTTCGTTTCCCATCGAGCTGCCCTTCTGGCTCCGCTTCGAGTTCGACTACACCGTCTTCCTCTTCGTCTTTGCCCTCTCGCTCGTCGCCGCGCTCGTCTTCGGCCTCGCCCCCGCGCTGAAGCTCTCGCGCCCCGATCTCGTCGCCGAACTCAAGGAGGGCGGCCGCAGCGCCGAGACGTCGGGTCCGCGCGCCCACCGCCTGCGCCACACACTCGTCATCCTCGAGATCGCCCTCGCCCTCGTTCTGCTCGTCGGCGCCGGCCTCATGATGCGCAGCTTCCTCGAACTGCGCCGCCGCGATCCCGGCTTCGATCCCTCGCGCGTGCTCACCTTTCGCGCCGGCTGGCCCGTCGACATGGCCCGCCCCGATCCCACCGCCCCCGCGCGTTTCTTCACCGAGGTGCAGCGCCGGCTCTCCGCCCTGCCCGGCGTGGAGTCCGTCGCGTTCACCAACTGGCTGCCCGGCCGCAACGGCCGCGGCTACGTCGGCACTCTCCACCGCAGCGACCGCCCGCCGGCGCGGCGCGAGGAGGCCACGACGGTCCAACGCCGCTCCGCGTCGCCCGGTCTCTTCCCCACCCTCCGCATCCCGCTGCTCGCCGGCCGCAGCTTCGACGACGCCCTCGACCACGCCGACGCCCCGCCGGTGGTGATCGTCGACGAGCGTTTCGCCCGGCGCCAGTTCGGCAGCGTCGCCGCCGCCGTCGGCGCCCGCGTCACCGAGTATGACGAGACCATACGCGCCCACGGCTCGCCCGTGACGCTCGAGATCATCGGCGTCGTCGGCAATATCCGCCACAACCTCGACCAGAGCGACGACGTGCCGACCGCCTACACGTCGCACCGCCAGTGGCCGGAGCATTTCCAGTCCGCCGTTCTCCGCACCCGGGGCGATCCCGCGGCGTTCGTCCCGCTCGTCCGCGAGACCGTCCTCGCCGTCAACCGCGAGATCCCGATCTACGATGTCTTCACGCTCGAGGACGTCCTGCTCCGCAGCGAGACGGTCTGGCCGCGCCGCTTCTTCGGTTTTCTGTTCACGTTCTTCGGCGCCGTCGCGCTCTTCCTCGCCTGCATCGGCATCCACGGCGTGATGTCCTATCACGTGAGTCAGCGGGTGCAGGAACTCGGCATCCGCGTCGCGCTCGGCGCCCAACCGCGCGAGATCATCCGGCTCATCGTGCATCAGGGCCTGCGCCTCGTCGCCCTCGGGCTGATCGTCGGCCTCGGCGCCAGCCTCATCCTCGCCAATCTCCTCAGCGGCCTGCTCTTCGGTGTGAGCCCCCACGACCCGCCCACCTTCGCCGCCGTCCCGCTGCTCCTCGCCGCCGTCGCCCTCTTCGCCTGCTGGCTCTCCAGCCGCCGCGCCACGCTCATCGCGCCCCACGCCGCCCTCCGCGCCACCTGAGTCCCCCGGAGCCCCCCGCCGTATTTCACGTATTACGTGAAATTCCCCCGCGCCCATTTCCCCCGTTTCCTCTTTTCCGATTTTCCGATTTTCGCCTTCCGCCTTCCGCCTTCCGACTTCAACCCGCGCGCCCAACCCGCCACAGTCGCCCGCATGCGATTCCCCCTCGGCGCGCTCATCCCGCTGCTCCTCGCCGCGCCCACCCTCTCCGCCGACGACTGGCCGCACTGGCTCGGCCCGCAACGCGACGGCGTCTGGCGCGAGACCGGCATCCTCGAAACGTTCCCTGCCTCCGGCCTCACCGCCCTCTGGCGCGCTCCGGTCGCGGCCGGCTACAGCAGCCCCGCCGTCGCCGACGGACGCGTCTTTCTCACCGACCGCCCGGACTCCGCCACGCGCGGCAACCCCGGCGGCGCCCTCGCCCGCACCGCCGAGCCCGGCCGCGAGCGCGTCCTTTGTTTCGACCGCCGCGACGGCCGGCTCCTCTGGGAACACAGCTACGAGGCACCCTACAACATCAGCTATCCCTCCGGCCCGCGCGCCAGCCCCGCCGTCGCCGGCAACCGCGTCTACACCCTCGGGGCCGAGGGCGATCTTCACTGCCTCGACACCGCCACCGGCCGCGTCATCTGGCACCGCTCGTTCAAACAGGACTACGGCGTGATCACGCAGACCTGGGGCTTCGCCTCGCCGCCTCTCGTGGAAGGCGACCGCGTTTTCTGCCTCGTCGGCGGCAAGGACCAGACGGTCGTCGCCCTCGACCGTGAAACCGGCCGCGAACTTTGGCGCGCGCTCCCCGGCCGCGAGCCGGGCTACGCGCCGATGACGATCCTCGACGCCGGCGGTCGCCGCCAGCTCATCGTCTGGGACAGCGAAGCGCTCAGCGGCCTCGACCCCGCCACCGGCGAGGTGTTCTGGTCCGAACCGTTCAAGACCAAGATGGCCCACGCCATCGGCACGCCGCGCCAGCACGGCGACTTCCTTTTCATATCCTCCTTCTTCGACGGCTCGATGCTCCTCCGCCTCGATCGCAACGCCCCGCGCGCCGCCGTCGTGTGGCAGATCAAGGGCCGCAGCGAAGTCCGGCCCGAGGGCCTGCACAGCCTCATGAGCACGCCCGTGCTCGACGGCGAACACCTCTACGGCGTGTGCAGCTTCGGCCAGCTCCGCGCCCTCCGCCTCGCGGACGGCGAACGCCTCTGGGAAACACTCGTGCCCACGCGGCCCGACGGGAAACCCGCGCGTTGGACCACCGCGTTCATCGTCCGCCACGCCGGGCGCTACTTCATCTACAACGAAGTCGGCGACCTCATCCTCGCCCGCCTCACCCCCGCCGGCTACGAGGAGATCAGCCGCACCCACCTGCTCGATCCGACCAACAAGGCCGGCGGCCGCGACGTCCACTGGTCGCACCCGGCCTTCGCGCAACAGAGCATCTTCGTGCGCAACGACCGCGAACTCGTCCGCTTCGATCTCCGCGCCGCCGTCAGCCAATAGCGCGGAGCCCAAGGTCGGGAGTCGATCTCCCGCGCCCCCGCTCCCCGTCTTGCGCCCTCCCGCGTCTTTCCGGTCGCGCGTTCTTCCCGCCGCCCTTACTCGGTCGCCGGAAAGTCCCGGCTGCGCACCGTCGCGATCGGCATTCCCGTCACATCGATCCGCTCCAGGTCGCACGGACCCAGCCCTGCCTGCTCCGCCAACACGAGGTGATTGTCGCCGGGCCCGAACGGCGCCGTGCCGCGCTTCGCCCGCAGATTGTCGAAGCCCATCACCGCCGTGCCCACCGCATCCGTCGCCACGGGATTGAAGCCGCACACCAGCACGCCCGGCCGCGCGATCCGCTGCGTTTGCCCGCGCACCCAGGGCCCTTCCGCATAGTTCAACGTCGTGATGCCATCGATGATCCCGAGCTGGATCGGTCGCGCCGCGCAGAGATCCGTCACGATCCGCGGCACGCGATAACCGCCGTCGTTCGGCACGAAGAATTCCGGTTTCGATCCCGGCGGATCGAACGGCGCCGGATTCTCCCGCGTGTCCCAGCCTTTCAGGTCATGCATCCGCCCGCGCCCCTTCGTGCCGTTCTCCGAGGGCGCTTCGTCGCCGTAGAGCGCGTTGGGCGTGATCCCGAAGAGATTCTTCATCGTCAGCGTGATCCCGGTCGTCTTGTGCGTCTTCAGTTTGCAGAGCGACACGAACACATCCGTGTCCGCATAGGACCGGTTCAACTCGAAGTGCTCGAAGAGGTGCCCGCCGCCCGGCACCTTCAGCGTCGCATAGTCGCCCGACCGCCCGAGATTGCGCGTGTCCTCCGCCTCCACGCGGCCAAGCGCCTGCAGCGCGTTCACATCGAAGCCCGCATCCACCAGCGTCCGCTCCAGCGGCCGCCGCAGGTTCGTCGACTCCACCAACCGCACCCGCCGCGCCCCCGCGTCGCTCAACGCCGCCACCAGCGCCATCACCGTCGCCGGATGCGTCATGTAGCTCTCCCCCACCGGCCGGCCGAGGATCGCCGCGAAATTCGAGCCGGTCAGGTTCAGCTTCACCGTCACCGTCTTGTCCTTCACCAGCCGCCCGATCCCGCCGAGCGCATCAAAACTCGCGTCCAACGCCGCCCGCACTTCGCGGCCGTAGCCTCCGCACCGCACCACCGCGACCCGGGCCGTCCGCGGACCCGCCGCCGCCGGCGCCGCCGCGACGGGCACCCCGCCCAACGCCCCGCCCGCCAACGCCGCCGCACTTCCGGCAATAAATTCACGACGCCCCCAAGCTGCGCGCGACGGGTTCATGCCCCGACTCTACCTGCACATCCTCCGTTCCTCCACGCACGGTTTGCCCACTTCACCGCGTCTGCTCTCCGTCCTCGCCGCCCAACCACCGCGCCCGCACCCGTCCCATTCGTGGGACCCATCCGTTTCGTTTTCGATTGCCCCGCCGCTCCCCGACTCGGGCCCGAAAATCATATCTCCCGGCCGCAGCGCAGTTAAAGCACGTCGCCCCACGCTGGCACCCGCCCTGCGATAGGTCGCCCGCCCCACGCCGCCACTACGCGCCCGGGCCCACCTCATGTTCGACTCCTTCCTCCAGGATCTCCGCATCGGCTTCCGCGTCCTCGCCAAGGAAAAGGCCTTCTGCGCCCTCGCCGTCGCCGTCCTCGCCTTCGGCATCGGCGCCGTCACCACCCAATACGCCGTCGTCAACGGCGTGCTCCTCCACGCCTTCTCGTTCCGCGACTCCGAACGCCTCGTCGATGTCCAGCTCGTCGACCCCACCAACTTCTCCCCGGCCAACTTCAACGCCCGCGTCGCCACCGCCGACTTCGTCGATCTCCGCCGCCAGCAGACGTCCTTCGCGGACTTCGTCGCCTACATCAACGGCTCCACCGTCAACCTCACCTGGAACGGCCAGCCCAAGCGCCTCACCGGCGCCTACGTCACCCACGACTTCTTCGCCGCCCTCGGCGTGAAACCCGTCCTCGGCCGCGACTTCCTACCCGAGGAGGATCGCCCCGGCGTCGAGAAAGCCGTCCTGCTCTCCGATGCCCTCTGGCGCTCCGATTTCGGCGGCGATCCCTCCGTCCTCGGCAAGACCGTCCGCGTCAACGGCCGCGCCGGCGTGATCGTCGGCGTCATGCCGCCCAAGTTCCAGTTCCCCGCCAACGAACAACTCTGGATCCCGCTCAACGCCGAGTTCCCCGTCCGCGAACGATCCGACCGCGGCATCAACTTTGTCTCCATCATCGCGCGCCTCAAACCCGCCGTTTCCCTCGAGCAGGCGCAGGACGAGATGACGCGCTTCGCCCGCCAGTTCGGCGAACAGTATCCCGCGACCAACAAACAATTCAGCGTCGGCTATGTCCGCCCGCTGATCCGCGCCTTCACCGGCGGACCGCTGCCCGGCCTGCTCTACACCATGCTCGGGTTCTGCGTCGGCGTGCTGCTCATCGCGTGCGTCAACGTCATGAACATGCAGTTCGCCCGCGCCACCCTCCGCGCCAAGGAACTCGCCATCCGCTCCTCCCTCGGCGCCACCCGCCTCCGCCTCATCCGCCAGATGCTCACCGAGAGCCTGCTCCTCGCCAGCCTCGGCGCGCTGCTCGGTGTCGGCCTCGCCTTCTACGCCACCGACTACCTCGACGCCGCCGCTCACAACCTCGAGAACCCGATTCCGTCGTGGATGCGTTTCACCGTCGACGGCCCGGTCCTCGCCTTCGTCGTCGGCGCCACCGTCTTCGCCGCCCTCGTCTCCGGTTTCGTTCCCGCCTGGCTCTCCTCGCGCACCGATGCCCTCGATGTCCTCAAGGAAGGCGGCCGCGGCAACACCGGCCGCACCGTTACCGTCATCACCCGCGGACTCGTCGTCGCCCAGATCGTCGTCACCTCCGTCCTTCTCATCGGCGCCCTGCTGCAGACGCAGTCCCTCGTCCGTCAGCAGCACCTCGATTACGGCTACGACACCGGCTCCGTCCTCGCCGCCCGCATGGGGCTCATGGAAGGCGACTACCCCGACTCCGCCCGCCGCCAGGTCTTCTACGAGCGTCTCCTCCGCGAACTCCGCGCCGCGCCCCAGTTCGCCGGCGCCGCGCTCACCAACCGCTTCCGCATGGTCTTCTCCGGCGGCGGCCCCGTCGAAATCGAGGGCCGCGAATACCCCGCCGACTCCGACCGCCAGAACGCCCAGTTCGAAAACATCACCCCGGGCTACTTCGATGTCCTCGGCGCCCGCGTGCTCGAAGGCCGCGACTTCACCGATGCCGACTCCGACCAGCGCGCACCCGTCGCGATCGTGAACGCGAAATTCGCCCGGAAATACTTCGGCACCGGCTCCGCCCTCGGCCGCCGCTTCCGCACCACCCTCCAGAACGGCACCAACGCCGGCCCCTGGCGCACCATCGTCGGCGTCGTATCCGACATCCGGATGCAGGGTCCCTTCCCCAACGCCCAGGCCGACGGCTCCGGCTTCTACGTGCCGTGGTTCGCCACCGCCGCCGGCCCCCTCGCCCCCGCCCCCGTCGCCACGCAGTTCGGCACCGTGCTCGTCCGCCCGCCCGGCGGCCAGCGGCCCGAGGCCCTCGCCTCCGCCCTCCAGGCCGTCGTCAACCGCGTCGACCCCAATCTCCCGCTCTACTTCGTCGGCACCCCGCGCCGCGCCCTCGATGCCTTCGTAGCCCAGAATCGCATCGCCGCCCTCATGTTCGGCGTCTTCGGCCTCGTCGCGGTCGCACTCGCCGCCGTCGGCCTCTACGGCGTCACCAGCTTCGCCGTCAACCAGCGCACCCAGGAGTTCGGCATCCGCATGGCCCTCGGCGCCGACACCCGCACCATCCTCGGCATGGTCCTCCGCCAGGGCGCCGTCCAACTCGCCCTCGGCCTCGGCGTCGGCCTCGGTCTCACCGTCACCATCGCCCTGCTCTTCCGCGCAGGCATCGCCCAGGTCCTCGTCAACACCAGCCCCCTCGACCCGCTCGCCTACGGCGCCGTCGCCCTCCTCCTCGCCGCCGTGGCCCTCCTCGCCACCTTCGTGCCCGCCCGCCGCGCCACCCGCGTCGACCCCATGACCGCCCTCCGCGCCGAGTAACACCCCGTCTCCCCCGTCTTCCCCCGTGCGCCCCCTCCTCCGCATCTTCACCTCCGCCCCCGGCTTCGCCGCCGTGGCCGTCTTCACCATCGCCATCGCGATCGGCGCCAACACCGCCCTCTTCAGCGTCATGAACGCCGTCGTGCTGCGGCCGCTCGATTTCCCGCAGCCCGATTCGGTCGTCCGCTACTGGGCGCGCAACCAGGAGCGCAACCTCGATGCGCCCGTCATCTTCTGGAACAAGTGGCTCAATCTTCAGGCCAACCAGTCCGTCTTCTCCCAGCTCGCGATCTCCGTCGGCAACGGCGCCACCGTCACCGACGGCGGCGAACCCGAGCAGGTCCCCACGCTTCTCGCTTCCTCCGATTTTCTCCCGCTCCTCGGCCTCACCCCGACCCTCGGCCGCGTCTTCACCGCCGCCGAGGACAAGGAGGGCGCCCCGCACGTCGCCCTCATCAGCCAACGGCTCTGGGAACAACGCTACGGCAAATCACCCGACGTCCTCGGCAAGACCATCAGCCTCGACGGCACCCCGCACACGATCATCGGCGTCCTCCCGCGCCTGCCGGTCCCCTTCCACACGCCCGAGGTCATCCACCCGCGCCCTTACGAAGTCTCCTTCCTCGGACCGAACCGTGAGTTCGCCGGCGTCTGGCAGGTCACCGCGCGGTTGAAACCCGGCATCTCCCGCGCCGCCGCCGAAGCCCAGATCCTCGATCTCCACAAGCGCTTCATCGCCGCCAACCCCGCGCACCCCGACGCCTCCAACGTCCCCCGCCTCCGCCTCCTCGCCGACGAGGTCTACGGCAATCTCAACGCCACCTTCTGGGTCCTCGCCGGCGCCGTCACCGCCGTCCTCCTCATCGCCTGCGCCAACCTCGCCAACCTCGCCCTCGCCCGCCTCAGCACGCGGCAGAAGGAGATCGCCGTCCGCGTCTCCCTCGGCGCCACCCGCACCGATATCGTCCGCCAGTTTCTCTTCGAGAGCTTCGTCCTCGCCGTCGTCGGCGGTGCCCTCGGCATCCTCGTCGCCATCTGGGGCCTCGAAGGCATCCGCCTCCTCGCCGGCGACCAACTCCCGCGCGCCGGCGACATCTCGCTCGACCGCACCGTCCTCGCCTTCACCGCCGCGATCACCGGCGTCACCGCCCTCCTCGTCGGCCTCTACCCCGCCATCGCCGCCTCCCGCACCGATGTGCAGATCGTCCTCAAGGATGCCGGCCGCGGCCACACCGGCACCCAGGGCCGCCGCTTCCGCAGCACCCTCATCGTCGCCGAGGTCGCCCTCTCGATGGTCCTCCTCATCTGCGCCGGCCTGCTCATCTCGAGCTTCATCAAACTCCAGCGCACCCAGCTCGGCTTCGATCCGGCCGGCATCGCCGGCGGCATCATCAACCTCCCGCGCGACCGCTACGCCAAACCCGAGGTCTCCCGCGAGTTCTACCGCCAGCTGCAGGAGAAACTCGACGCCGCCCCCGAGCTCGCCGCCGGCGGCGCCACCACGGTCATGCCGCTCACCGACGCCGCCTCCTACTCGCCCTACTCGGTGCTCGGCCGCCCCATCCTCCCCATGCCCGAGCGCCCGCTCGCCGGTATCCGGACCGTCACTACCGGCTGGTTCAAGGCGATGGGCGTGCAGCTCGCCGCCGGCCGCGCGTTCCACGCCGACGACCGCCCCCTCCCGCCCGGCGAAACACCCAACTCGCACAGCGCCGCCACCGGCGTCTGCATCGTCAACGAACAGCTCGCCCGCAAACTCTTCCCCGGCGAGTCCGCCCTCGGCAAAACCCTCCTCTTCGGCCCCCGCGCCGAAGCCCGCGTCGAGATCGTCGGCATCATCCGCAACGTGAAGACCGGCGGCGTCTCCCAGCCCATCCCCGACGAGGTCTACTTTCCCCGCAGCCAGCGCGGCGGCGCGTTCATGACCGTCGTCGGCCAAGCCCGCCCGGGCCTCTCCGCCGAAGCCGTCCTCCCGGTCCTCCGGCGCGTGATCCGCGAAGTCGATCCCGCCCTCGCCATCGCGCAGCCCACCACCGGCACCCAGCTCGTCCGCGCCTCCGTCGCCGTGCCGCGCCTCATGATGACGCTTCTCCTCGCCTTCGCCGCCATCGCCGCGCTGCTCGCCGCCGTCGGCATCTACTCCGTCATGGCCTACAGCGTCGCCCGCCGCACCGGCGAGATCGGCGTCCGCATCGCCCTCGGCGCCACCGCCGGCAACATCCTCGCCCTCGTCCTGCGCGGCGCGCTCGCGCTGCTCGCCGTCGGCCTCCTCCTCGGCCTCGTCGGCGCCTTCGCCGCCACGCGTCTCCTGCAGGAAGCACTTTACGAGGTCAGCCCGTTCGACCCGCTCGTTTTCGCCGCCGTCTCGGCCCTCTTCGCCGCCGTCGCCGCCCTCGCGTGCCTCATCCCCGCGCGCCGCGCCCTCCGCGTCGACCCCATCGCCGCCCTCCGCGCGGAATAAACCCTGCGCTCCGGTCCCGCGGCCGCCGCCCTCTCCTTTTCTTCTTTCTCCTTTCCGCCTTTCTTCTTTTCCGTCTCCCACATGCGCCGCGTCTTTTCCCTGCTCGCCGCCATCCTGCTCAGCCCGGCGACGCTCCCCGCCACCGTCGTTCCCACCGTCGAGGCCGCCCGCATGCTCTTCCGCACGCAGGGCAAGTCCGCCGAGGCCCAGGCCGCCTTCGAAGCCATCGCCAAGGCCGACCCCAACAATCACGCCGCCCAGCTCCACCTCGGCCTCCTCGCCTTCCGGCGCGACGACATGGACGCCGCCCTCCCTTACCTCGAGCGCGCCGTCGCCCTCGCACCCAACGACGGCGCTTCCCACAAGGCCGCCGGCGACGCCTACGGCCGCTCCGCCCAGAAGGCATCGATCTTCAAACAACTCGGCTTCGCCAAGAAATGCCTCGCCGCCTACGAGCGCGCCGTCGCCCTCGCACCCGACCGGGTCGAATTCCGCCAATCCCTTTTCGAATACTACTTCCGCGCCCCCGGTCTCGCCGGCGGCGGCCGGGACAAGGCCCTCGTCCAAGCCACCGAGATCAAGCGCCTCGACGCCCACGCCGGCCGCATCCTTTTCGCCCGCATCGCCCTCGAGGACAAAAAAATCCCCGAGGCCTTCGCCCAGTTCGACGAAGTCCTGACCAAATCTCCCGACGACTACGCCGCCCTCTACCAGATCGGCCGCATCGCCGCGCTCTCGGGCCACGAGATCGATCGCGGCATCCGCAGCCTCCAGCGCTACCTCGAACTCACGCCGCCCGCCGCGCCCAACACGCCCTCCCACGCCAACGCCCACTGGCGCCTCGGCCAACTTCACGAGAAGAAAAACGACCGCGCCGCCGCCCGCGCCGCCTACGAGAAATCCCTCCAACTCGACCCCGCCTTCGCCCCCGCCAAGGAATCCCTCGCCAAACTCAAATAGCCCCTTCCTCCGTCTCACCATCTTCAGCGTCTCCCGCGTCTCCCCGTCTTCCATGTCTTCCGCGTCCTTCCGCCGCCTCCTCCTCACTCTCGCGATCCTCCTCGCCGGCACCGCACCCGTCCTCTCCGCCGCCGAAACGAAGAAAACCCCGCCGCCCGCCGACGCCGGCCCTAAGCCCCGCCAATTCATCTACCTGCTCAAGCTCGCCCCGCGTCTCCACGACGACAACGCGTGGACCGACGAGGATAAGAAGACCGTCGCCGCCCACTTCGCCCACCTCAAGGCCGCCACCGCCACCGGCAAAGTCATCCTCGCCGGCCGCACCCTCGAGCCCGGCAGCCGCACCTTCGGCATCGTCATCTTCGAAGACATCGACGAGGAAGCCGCGCGCAACTTCATGAACCGCGACCCCGCCCTCGTCGCCAAAGTCATGAGCGCCACCCTCCATCCCTACCAGGTCGCGCTGCAACGCTCGCCGAAGGCTCCCTGAGCCCACCCCACCCGTGAAACCCCGCCCCTCACCACTGT
>JACCEC011565485.1_pt1 | contig 14473 bp, 15 predicted proteins | sample 7450121 | NCBI WGS metagenome assembly JACCEC01 (sample SAMN15323455, study PRJNA562643) | freshwater metagenome | isolation source: river surface water | place: USA:Blue River Watershed | collected 2017-08-18 | reverse complement strand
GGCCACTGGGACAGCGACAGGCACGGCAACGGGGGCCGATTGAGGGCGGTGGTGACCCCCGGACACTCAAAAGACGCCGTCAACGCCTTCTTTGAGGCGCGCTGGCACGGATTTACGACCGCTTATGAGGTCCCCATGCGGGTAGAGCGGCCCCGGAAGGGTGAGCCGGTCTTGAAGGGCGAACACGACTTGAAATCCCTTTTCGGCAGGGGCAAGTACTCCTATCAGGGCACGCTCAACAAAGAGGATTTCAGGGCGCGTTATGAGTCGGCTTATGACACGGGCACCTTCGAGCTGCATAGGGCGGCCACGCCCTAGTCCCATCAGTCGACGCTTCGCTCGATGCTGTGCAGAACCAGCCTAGTGGCCGTTGGGCGTTGTTGCCCTGACGGGCGCTGGGAAGGGGCGATTGAAAACGAGCCACAAAGCCGCGGCTTGACTATCCTGCGGATCCCCACGACTTTGTGAACGGAGCACATGGAATTTGGATTCATCATCCTGTTGGGAGTTCTGGCCGTTGGGGCGATCGCGATCCTCTTCTGGGGAATGACGACTTACAACGCGTGCGTTGCCGGTCAGGCTCGTTACAAGAACGCGTTCTCGCAGATCGACGTCCAGTTGAAGCGTCGTTACGACCTGATTCCAAACTTGGTGGAAACGGCCAAGGCTTTCATGAAGCACGAGAGGGAGACACTGGAGGCGGTGATCGCCGCACGAAATGTCGCGGCGTCAGCTTTGGATATGACCTCCGGAAAACCTGACGACCCAAAAGCGGTTCAGAGACTGCTGGCGGCAGATGCCGGTTTGGGAGGAGTCATGGGGCGTTTTTTTGCATTGAGCGAGGCCTATCCGGAGCTCAAGTCCAACGCGAATATGATCCAGGTGAGCGAGGAATTAGCCTCTACCGAAAACCGTGTCGCCTTCGCGCGCCAAGCTTTCAATGACGCGGTGACCTCGTACAACGTCCAGGTGAAGCAGTTCCCCGCTGCATTGATCGCGGGCTTCTGTGGGTTCCGAGCAGCCGATCTCTTCGAATTGCAGGCGCCCCAAGAGAGGGAGGCACCTAAAGTGAATTACGCCTGAAATTGAAAAACGCTTGAGCCCAGCGCGTTGATTTGATTCTCTTTAGGCTACGCGAGGCTATCGGCCTCGAAAGACGAACGCCAGTGTAGCTCAGTGGTAGAGCAGCTCATTCGTAATGAGCAGGTCGTGGGTTCAATCCTCACCACTGGCTCCCTCTCTAAAGTGCATGCGTACAGTTGTTTGTGAATCTCATTTGGGCTCTTCGCTACTTTCAGTGGGTGGCAGAGATGCGGAGTTTTCCTGCGGTGAAATAGAGCATGGCGATGAGGTTGTCGGTTGAACGGAACCCTCGGGCCTTGCGTTTGACTGCCGAGAAGACGCTGTTGAGGGCTTCGAGAAAGGCGTTGGTCGTTTTGTTTCTCCAGTGAGCGAGGATTCCCTCAAGGTGACGCTCAATCATGCCAGCGCATTTGACCATCTGGTGGAAAAACAAGCTGGGATACTTTTTGGCAACGCGACGGACCCATCGGCTCCAGGCTTGCAGCTTCCTTTTGGCCACCCTCGAATTGGGGATGTTGTAGATGTCCTGCAGGGTAAGGCGCATTTGATATGCCTTCGCGGTAGCTAGATTCACTGTTTCGATTCTCTGCTGCGTGGCCCTCTGTTTGTCCGTGAGATTTTCTGGGTTTTTTAGACAGATCCTCCGGCTCCCTTTCAGTGCGTTCTTCGCCTCCCAGCCCCCCATTTGGATCTCGGCTCTGCGGACTGCGTTCACCGCGTCGTTGACGTGGGCGATCACATGGAACTTGTCAAAAACCATCACCGCTTGGCTGCCAATGTTCTCCTGCACCCCGGCGATGTAGGAAGGGCTCATATCCATCGAGACCTCCTTGATGGCTCGATGGTGACCATTGTGCGATTCAGGGGCTTGCACAAAGGATTCCCATACTTTCTTGTCGCGACCTGGCACGGCAAACAGCACTCGTTTTCCAAGCAGATCACAAAAGACGCTGACGTAATTGTGTCCCTTGCGCACACTCATCTCGTCGCATCCTACACAGATCACGTTGCTCCAGTCCGCCAGCGGGTACGCTGCCTCGACGTGAGCTTTGAGCATCCGCCAGAGCCGGGTGTCTGTCTCCTTCACGTGCCTGGCCACCACCGCCACGGGCATTTCTCTCATGAGCAAGAGCGCCATCGCTTCAAAGCCCTTGGTAAAGTGTTTGCTCAAACCCTCCCACGGAGGACAAACCCGATAGACCTTCTGGGTCTTACTGCACCTTGCACGAGGCAACCGACACCGGATCTCGCACTTGTGCTCAAAGACATTGAGATGCCTCCATACCATCTCTTCGGTGTGGTCATAGCAGACCACTTCGGCCCCTTCATCCCGACTGCGCTCCACCTTCCATAAGTGCTCGGTTTCCTCGATCCGCAATTGCACTACGCCACTTTCTCGGTCGAATTCGCACTCGGTTACCTTCCAGTTCAGACCCAATCCCAACAATTCATGAAACAGCTTTTCGGGTGTCACGCCTCTTCTTTACCTCCGCTGTCCACCGAAAGCAGCGAAGAACCCTGCTTCCTCACAAGCCTTGGCGTACTTCCTATCATCAGCGATCCCCCCAAGCAGCATGGCAGCGATGGTGGCGATTTCCATTCGTGAGAAGGATGGAGGAAGAGAAGGTTGTTCACTCATGGCGTTTTAGGAATGAAGGATTTGACGATGGGCGGTAAAACGGAAAACCATTCTTCAGCCTCCGCGGGTGTTGCGAGCTGGCGGTAGTGCTTGAAGATTATTCCGGCCTTGTTTCCTGCTTCAAGCGCAACGGCATCAACGTTCTGTATCAGGGCCAAGCGGTAACTGATGAAACTGTGCCGGAGGGCGTTTTTCTTCCAGTCAATCTTGGCGGCCTTTGCAGTATCCCTCTGCGCCTCAAACAAAAATGGCTTGCTGTGCGGCCACACGTTCTCCCCCCTGTCCCCAAGGGGGGCGGTGGACAACCAACTGGCAAGAGCGTCGCAGATTGGAATCAGACGCCTTTGCGCCGTTTTCGCTTTGCCGGAAGAGATTTCGATGGAGCCAGGGCGTCGGGACAAATCCTGCCAAGAAAGCCGTAGGATTTCTTCGCTGCGTATTCCGGCAAAGGCTTGAAGCGCGAGGCAGATGGCCATTTTGGGCGTGGCATTGGTCAGGAGCGATCTGAGTTCGGCGGGAGTGAAAATTTCGATCTCTGAATTCAACTCTTTGCGTTTGCCGACACTTCCCAGCAGTTCGGCGTCCTTGGAAAGCCATCCTCGGGTCTGGCAATACGCGAAAAAGGTCCCCAGGACCCGTCGGTGGTTGTTGCAGCTGCGAGGGCTGAAATCAAGACCTTGGAAGAAATCACGGACGTCGTTGGCGTTGAGCTGGCACACGTCCATGGAGAAGGCTTTGGCGAAATCCCCCAGTCGGTACTGCAAGTCGTCGAGGTAAAGTTTGGATCTCCCTTCGGAACGTTTCTCCTCCACGAATTCCGCCACCGCCTCCGGTATGGGTTTTCCCGTAATACCTTGTTGCAGATAATTCTGGAAAAATCTTGCGGCTTCAAGCAGGGAGCGGCTCCCAAGAATTTGCCGCGCTTCGGCGTATTCAATGGCGGCGGCATCCAACGGCACGTGGAAGGGACGAATAGCGTCGATTGCACGCCCGTAGATGAGCCTGTCCTGCCCCGTCAGCTGCAGGGCAGCGGAATCGCCGCGGGAGAGCAGATTCGCCTTGAGCCGCGCTTCGGTCTTGGCCTCCTCCAGACTGGAGAAGGTAAGCCTCTCGCGTTTGCCTCCGGCATAGTAGCAGACTCTGTAGTACTCGCCGTTGGGCTTCGTTTCCTTGTAGATTTTGACGGCACTGGATCCGGCCTTGATAACGATGGGAAAGTCCTTGTTTCTGGTGGCCATGGCAGCAGGAAAACAGGGACAGACTGTCCGAAAACTGTCCGAAAAATCCAGCCCGCAGTTTGCGGGCATCAAAAAACCCCTCGGTTTGAGGGGTTTAGAGTGGCGACCCTAACGGGATTCGAACCCGTGTTACTCCCGTGAAAGGGGAGTGTCCTAGACCACTGGACGATAGGGTCCCAATGAGCGGAGAGGAACTGTAGGACACTGGGACGATAAGACAAGAGGATTCTCACAAAAATAGCTTCGCCCCGAGGAATTCTTGGCAGCAAAAACGATCCACCTCAGACAACTGCGCACCACATTTACCTCCCTCCTCTCCATCTGAAACAACTTGAAGATTGATCATCCGTGTTTGAAACACTCCACCCAAAAACCCACACAGACAAAACAAAGTGGCTCTCCTCCACCCCTTCCTCACAACCACCGCAACCGATTATTTTACACCCATGTGTATTGTCAGCCTCTGATTTTCAGGGGCCGTCACCGCCACTCCATCCAAGGGGCGCGTATCTGCGTAACCGCTGATCTTGATAATCTGATCCGGCTTCATCTCGTAATTCAACAACCGCCTACGAGAAGCCGCCGCACGATCAGCGCTCAATTCCCAAGGTCCGTACTCCGCAAAGACAGCAGTCTTCGTCACCGTCGTGGTATGACCGTCCAGCAACAAACTCATCCCGTGGCGGTTCGCAACATACGCAACGCTTTTGAGCACGAACTCACCCCATTCCGTGATCTTCGTCGAATTCTTTTCGAAGAACGGTTTTTTGGCGCGATCAAACAAAGTCACTTTCAGGCTTTGGTTCATCACCTTCACATCCACGGGCTTCTCGGTTTCGATGTCCGGGATGTTAAGCATTTTCAGCAACTCGTCGCCGATCTGTTCCAAGTTCTTGCGTTTATCGGAGGCTACACGCATACCCTTGCCTTCAGCGTCCTTAGAGCCGGGCGTTGTCCTTTCACCGGGTTGACCGCCTTGGGTTGGTTCAGGTGGCGGCCCTTCCTCCGTCGCAACTTCGTCCTCGTAAACCACCTTCACGTCATTGGGCTCGGGAGCAATGATCCACAAAACGATGAATAGCGCCATCATCGCCGTCACAAAGTCAGCGTAAGCTACTTTCCAAGCTCCGCCGTGATGTTCAGCTTTTTTTCCCATCGTTCCTAAGTTTCAGTGACCTGATTGGCTTACTCGGCGCTCAAATGCTCAAGGTGGAGCTGAACCCTTCAATAATTGCACTCGATCTCCACTTTTTCACCGCAGGAACAAGTGACGATGATTTTTTCAATCCGGCCCCCATTCGAGATGGCCTCCACCGAGGGCTCAGCCTTGTGCTGTGCGGCCGCGGTTCCGCGATGCAAGTCCCCAATTGCCACAACGCTCCCCGCCTCCAGCAGAGCGTCCCGGAGGGACTTGAATCCACCGGAATCCGAAATCCCACCACCAAACGGATCCGTCGCCCCGAAGTCCACGCCCCCGGTTTCCTTCACACTCGCCGCGAGTTCCTCAGGCGATAATTTTGAGCGGCCGGCTAGATAGCTATCCATAATTTCGTTACTTGTCTTCTCTGCCTGCGACGTGCGCGAAACTCAGAGTGAACCTGACGCGATCGTTCATCGGATCATTCGGTTCGGTGTCGGGAAGATGCCGGGTGTCACCGAACCCGGTTACCCTGAAAATGTACTTCGGCTCGAGCGCGTAGTTGAGTAGCGCGCGGCGGCAGGCATTGGCCCGCTCCAAACTCAACTCCCAGACGCTGTAATCGGGGCCCTTCGACATGTTGTGCCCAACTGCCAAATGCCCATCAAGCATCACACTCATCTTGTGCCGCGCAATGATCCAAGACAAACCCTCCATCGAGCAAGCACCCCATTTCGTCAGGTTTGGGGTATCCTTCTCGACCCACGGTTTTTTTGATCCATCATAAACGTCGATCATGAGGCTCTCCCCGTTCACCTCGAAATCCATCTGCTTGTCCTCGTCGCTATCATCGACGTTCATGAGCTTCTGCATTTCGATGGCGAGTTGCTCAAGTTTATCCTCGATTTCCTCTGGCTTGACCATCTCCTCGGGAGGCGGTTCTTCGGCCTTCTCTTCCTCCTCGCCCCCGGCCATGGTTTCAAAAAGCGGCTTATGGAAAGTCAGGGCGATCATCGCAGCCAACTTAGGCTTTTCCTTGCAAATCCACAGCACGATGAAAAGAGCCATCATCGCAGTCACAAAATCTGCGTAAGCGACTTTCCATGCGCCTCCGTGATGTGCGTCTTTTTTTCCCATTAGTCTTCCATCCGTATTGGCCGCTCAAAGTGGGACGTCTCGAGGCGCCATTGACTGCTGCGCCATCGCCACCCTTTTTCGAGCCGTTACTTCCCGGCGTTCTTGAGCATTTCCTCCATTTGATCCGCCGAAGGAACAGTATGATGATCCAAGCATCGGCGGGTAATTTCAACCGCCATCAACGGTGCCAGCCCTTGGGCAAATCCACACAGCCCCTTCATCAGGCCGAGGTAATACTGAAGCTCCAGGGTATTGTTGCCCTTGATGCGCGCGGCCGTCGGGTTCACAAACCCGTATGCCCCCAAGATCCCGAGAAGCGTCCCAGTGAGAGCGCCCGCAACGCTCTTGCCCACCATGGCGGCGCCGCTGTCAACGATCGCCATCGTGTGAATGATCCCCAAAACGGCCGCGATAATCCCGATCCCTGGCAGGGAATCACCGATGAGCTGCATGAGATGAATGGGCTCCGCGGACTCCTCTTCCTTGGCATTCAGGCTGACCATCATCAGCGATTCCAGTTGCTCCGGCTTGATGCGCCCGTCGATCAGCGGCTTTAATCCGTTACACAGGAAATCCAGCCTTCCATGGCTCTTCACGAGCGTCTTGTACTTCGAGAAAATCGCGCTCTTCGAGGGGTCCAGAACATGGTCTTCGAGAGCAATCAAACCATTCCTGCGCGCGGTATTGAAGAGCTCGTAAAGGAGCTTGAGCAATTCCTCCGCATCGGTTTTAGAAACACTGACCCCTAGGGCACCTTTCAGCGAGCCAATCAATCCCTTGATTCCGGGAATCGGAGTCGAGATTAAGATCATCCCCGCGGTCACCCCACCCAGAGTCACGAACTCCGAGGCAACCAGCAGATCCGCCGGATGGCCGCCCGCCATGATAAATCCACCCAAAAGGGCTGCTATAACGGTAATGATGCCAACGATTAAGAGCATATATTTAGATTGTTGATCCTTTTGAGAAAGTTCCGCAGGCTCAGGACGGCCTGCGTGTGAATCTGCGAAATCCTACCTTCGCTAAGCCGAAAGACTAAGGCAATCTCAGCCAATCGCATATTTTCAAAATAGTACATCGCCAAAATCTTTTTCGGCAGATCTGGCATTTTCTTTATCTGTTCCGCCACCAAGTTAAGAACCTCGCGCTTCTCAAGGGATTCCCTTGCGTTTTCCTGGGACTCGTCGGAGACCTTCTCGTGGAGGGGGTTCTCGCCACCCTCCTCCCCCGAAAACGCATGATCGAGCGGCACAAAGCTCACCGGGCGAATCTGATCCAGCAAATCCCAGTAAGCTTCCAAGGGCAGACCCATCTCGGAGGCCACCTCAGACTCGAGCGCCGGCCTTCCAATGCGCTGTTCAAGGCCTTCCAAGGCCTCGCGCACGAGTTTGGCCTTTTCCCGAACGCTTCGGGGAGTCCAGTCCATCCGACGCAGCTCATCACGAACGGCTCCCCGGATGTGGATAGAGGCAAAGGCAGGGAAGGCCGCAGCCTGGGCCATATCGTATTTACGCACCGCCGCCATCAAGCCAGTCGCCCCGACACTATACAAATCTTCAATGTCCAAAGTGCTGGGAAGGAATATCTTCATCCGGTCCACTACTGTCTTCACCAGCGGCAGGAACTTCTCTACAAGAGACGCACGATCCTCGTCTGAAACATAAATCTTACTGATTTGGGACGAGAGATTAACGACCGATTTGTGAGACTCCATGGCGGCGGAACCGAAGCGTAAGAAAAACCTTGATGGAAAGACTATGCCCGACGACGACGGGCGCGGGGACGCGGATCCTCCTCCTCCGGAGGCTCAGCGGCAGCATCAAAACGAGAACGATCGAGCAGTTTGGCTTTCAATCCAGAAATGAAGGCCGCGTGGAGAAGGCGAAAGAGCATGCCCCCGACGAAGCACGCCACAGTGGCGTCACGCAACACCACTGCCGGCGAGTTTCCTGCATTCCAGCCTGAGACAAAGGCCACCACAAAACCAATGAATCCGCCGACTAACAAAAAGTATTTCATGCGCTGACACTCTGTGGAGCATTTTCCAAACCAACCGCTGAAAAGGTTCTGGAAAGAACGGTATCAAATACATTTTCCTCGCAGTCCCCCGCTATGTTCTGGCCGGTGCTCAAAAAGAGAGGCGTGAGACCGGAGCGCAATAGAAAATCCCAAAGCTTTCCCCAATGCTGCAACTCGTCCACATGCGTGAAAACGACGTGAGTGCAGTCCAAACTCGCCCCGATGTCAAAACAGCGGCGAATCAGCGAGGGATCGTACGCCGCATTGATCACAATCGCCCGACTGGTGGTGAACAAGGGAGTGAGAGCATTCCGGATCTCCGCCACTTCGTCCTCAGCCCAGAGCGCAAATCCTGGCAGATCCACGTAAAGCGTCCGGTTCTGGGAAGGCGCCGGCGCATCCGATGGAGTGCGTATGTAGCTTGCTCCCAGAGCCTCACAAAACACAGAGAGCGCGTCTCCCGGGTTTGCGCGGTCTAGGTCCAGCTTGAGAGCAGCCGGCCGTTGCCCCCGCAAAAAAACGTCCATCGCCAACCGCTTGCACAATGCGGTCGTCTTCCCAGAACCCGCAGGCCCAACGAAAGCAACCCTCTGACCGAGAGGTTTCTTGGGAATCGCGCGGTACTCCGCCCGCAGCAGGCCGCCCACCTCGGGAAGCGCCTTGCCTATCGGCATCCCCTCAATGGTGCTCCACGCGGGATACACCTGTAAGCGAGACAAAACCTGTTTAGAAATACCCCCAGCCTCCAAAAGGCGCACCAAACGGCTCCCAGTGATCATGGAGGGCACCGCAGGCATCGATGCCTGCCGCTCCGACTGCGCCATTTCCGTGACGACTGTGCGCACCTGCACCGAGGCTGGAGCCGGCTCTGGCTCAGGCGATTTTGGCGCCGCCATCACGGGCTCCTGTGCTGGCGCGGGAACCGGCTCACCGACCGCTGCGATCACCTCAAGCTTTGGCGCCTGCAAAAAACGCGCCAACCCCTTCCCCTCCACCTGCCTGACCGACACAACGCGCGCACGCTGTCCGAAACGCTGACGCAACACCGAAACCGCCTCCTCGGCGGATCCCACAATAAAACGGTAACGTTGCTCTGGCATAATCAGGTAAATCGCGGACCCATTAAACTAGCTAATCTTAGGGATTCAATATCTACAAAATTTGGGGGTTTTGCAAACACTCAGCGAAATACATTCAGAAACCGGACATACCCGTGGCGGCACTAGCGTGAGCGCGGTCCTTCCCGCGCCGACCCGAGAATAGCGAAGGCAGCGCCCCGGGGAATAGTCCGAGGTTCCTCGGAGAGTAACCCCGGCGGCTACTTGGCCGCAGGGGGCGATCCAGCAGGCGCCGGAGGCGGCATGATGATCGCAAGGTTCTGGATCTCGGTCTGCTGAGGAAGCTCCTGGTAAGAAAGCACAACAAGCTTGGACAAAGACGGCTCGAAAAACCGCCGGAACGCCAGGCGTAGTTCGGATGTTGTAATCAACACGGGGACCAAGCCGCGCTCGGCCATCTCCGTCATGCGCTTTGTCAACTCCTGCAAGAGGTACTGCGCCACCTGGGGGTCAACCACCAAGCCCACGTCGAACTGGGTTCGGTGCACCTTGCTCGTGAGCTGCTGCTCAAATCGCGGCTCGAGAGTGATCGCCTTCACCACGCCCGGTTGAGACTCGTATTCAGCGATGAAATACGTGCCCAGCCTTCGCCGCACGTACTCTGAAAGCTCATCCGGGTTCTTTGTCACCGCGGCAATATCCCCCAGCGTCTCCATGATCGGCACAAGGTTCCGGATTGAAATGCCCTCGCGCAATAGATTCTGCAACACCCGCTGAACCGCCCCAACGGTCAACTGCTCGGGAATGACATCCGTCACCAGAACTGGGCTTGTCTCTTTAAGCGTGTCCAGCAGGGTTTGAACATCCTGCCGGCTGAGAATCAGGTAGGAGCTGCGTTTGATCGTTTCGGCGAGGTGAGTGATCAGGACCGAGCTTGGATCCACCACGGTGAATCCATGAATCTCCGCGGTGCGTTTTTCCTCATCGTCCACCCACGTTGCCTTGATTCCAAAAACAGGCTCCGTAGTCGCAACACCCCGGAGGTTGACGGGGCTGTTGGATACATTCATCGCAAGCCAGTGCTTCAGAAGAACTTTGCCGCGCGCCACTTCACGACCGCGCAGCATGAACCGATACTCCGAATTTTCCAGGTCCAGATTGTCCCGTATCGCAATCGGAGGGATCACCATCCCCAAGTCGCGCGCGAAGTTGCGCCGCACTCCTGTCACGCGGTCCAGCAGATCCCCGCCGGTCTTTTTGTCAGCGAGTCCAAGCAACGCCACGCCCAACTCCACGCAGACCACATCCACCTCCATGATCTTCTTGAACTCCTCCGAAACCCCCTTGGGTTTCGCATCAGAAGCCGGCTTTTCATTCTCCGTCCCGGCATCAGCAATCTTCGTGTCGGCCGCTGCAGTGAATTCAATTGCCTTTAGCTCCTCGCGAAGAATCTCCGCTTTGCGCAACTTCCAAGCCATGAACCCAAGCCCGACCGCTAGAACAGCAAAGGGGAAAGCCGGCATCCCAGGAATCACCGCAAACACGGCCATCATCGCAGCCGCAATCCCCACAGCGCGCGGATAAAAGGTCAACTGCTTGGAGAGATAGCTTCCCAAGTCGGATTCCTCCGAGGCGCGCGTGACCAAAATACCCGCGGCAAGCGACACCACCAAGGCAGGCACCTGCGCGACTAATCCATCCCCGATCGAAAGCAGCGAAAACCGCTTCAACGCCTCTTCAACAGGCATCCCTTTTTGAACCACGCCGATCACAATGCCCCCGATCACGTTGATGAGCGTGATGAGAATCCCCGCGATCGCGTCCCCTCGCACAAACTTGCTGGCGCCATCCATTGCGCCATAGAAATCCGCCTCCTTCTGGATCTTCGCCCGCCGCCGCGTCGCGACCGCCTCTTCGATCATTCCGGCGTTCAACTCGGCATCGATCGCCATCTGCTTACCCGGCATCGCGTCCAACGTGAACCGAGCCGCAACTTCCGCAATACGGCCGGCGCCCTTGGTGATGACCATGAAGTTGATCACTACGAGGATCAAAAACACCACGGCACCAACCACGTAGTTCCCACCAACCATAAAGTTGCCGAAAGCCTCGATGATCTTTCCAGCACTTCCGTTGACCAAAATCAAACGGGTCGACGCAACGTTCAGAGCCAACCGGTAAAGCGTCACCGCAAGGAGCAGGGTCGGAAACCCGGAAAACTCCTCTGGTTCCTTGACGTAGACGATGATGAGCAGGATCAGCAGGGAAATCGCAATGCTGACCGCCAGCAACAAATCCAGAACCACCGGCCCCACCGGCATTACCAGAAGCACCACCGTGCCAAAGATAGCCGCCACGAAGGCAAGATCGCCCTTCTTCAAATTCTCAAGAATTTGAAGGGGTGAGGGAAATGCTGCCGAGCTCATAGGTAAACTCCCCTACTGTAAGCAAACATTGTGCTCAGACGCCACTTCTTCTGCGCCTGAGCTCCCTGAAATACTCCTTGTGGGTCTTATAGACAAACGCAAGAATTTCAGCGACAGCACGGTACAAGTTCACCGGAATCGGTTTTCCAACAGCCCCGAATTTATAAAGCATCCGCGCAACCGGCGGATTTTCGACCGTGGGCACACCATACTGACGCGCGCGCGCCTTGATCCGGCGCGCAAAGCCCTGCTCACCCTTTGCGACCACCATCGGGGCCGACTCATTATCCCGGTCGTACCGCAGCGCCACGGCGAAGTGCGTTGGATTGGTCACGACGACATCCGCCGTTTGAACCTCACGAAGCATCTGCCTCTGCAACATGCGCCGCGCAAGCGCCCTGAGCGCCGATTTGATTTTGGGATCACCCTCGCTCTGGCGCATCTCGTCCTTCACTTCCTGCTTGGTCATCCGCAGGTTTTCCCGAACCGTGCGCCATTGGTAAAAATAGTTGAATCCGGCAATCACCCCAAGCGCCAGCACGCATCGCCACAGCAGGACGATCCCAGACTCGAGAATGAACTCCCCCAGACGGGCGATCGGCACCGGAACGCGGAAAATCGGGTCCGACATCACCCGGTCCACCCCGCCCCAGATCACCCAGGCAACAACTGCCAGCCGGAGCACGTCCAGCCCAACCCGAACCAAACCTGCCTTGGAAAAAATCCGCTGGAACCCGGCAACAGGATCGAGCCGGTCGAAGTTGAAGGCCAGCACCGCGGGCGTCGGACGAAACCCGCTTTGAACGCCCCCCATGACCGTCCCCGCAAAAAGACAAGCCCCTGCGATCGGCAGCATCATGACCAGCAAAGCAATCACCGCCTCAGAGACCCAAGGGCCGAAAGCCTCTGGCCTGATGGTTGAAGTGCCAAGATGCGCAAAAATTCCGACCGCGATCGAGGCCGTCCGCTCCGCTACAAAGCGCCCCATGACAGACAGACCCCAAATAGAGGCAAGCAGAATTGCCACCAACTGCAGGTCGGGAGCCTTTGCGAAATTGCCCTTATCGTGCGCCTCCGAAAGGCGCTTTCCTGTTGGTTCCTCAGTTTTGTTATCGGAATCCGACATGTAACACGCAGCTGATGTTTATGGAACCAATCGGAGCATGAGGTCCGGAGCATGCCTCAGCTGTTCCAGCAAAAGCTGGCCGATCAGATGCAGTGTCATCCCCAAAACAAACAAACCGACGATAATCCTCACTGCAAAACTTTCTGAGAACACGTGAATCGCCGGCGCGGCCTTGCCGAGGATCGAGAAGGTCAGTGAAATGATGAAGTTGACCGCGACCAACGGCGCCGACATCTGCACAGCCACTTGGAAAATTTTGCCTGTTGATGTGACCAAAAGCGTACCGACCTCGTGGGAGGAACGGAAAACCCCCACCGGCGCGATTTCATAGCTTTTCAAATACGCCGCCAGAACCGCCTGATGTGCGCCGGAAATTAAAAACACAAGCGAACCGAACGTGAGCAGAATCGAGCTCACCGTGTTGGACGAGGTCCCAGAGGTTGGGTCGATTTGTTGCCCCATGGAGAAGCCCAATTCGGATGAGATGACCGCGCCCGCAAGCTCGATCGCATGGGTGCTGAGTCTCACTGCCCAACCCATGAACATTCCGATGATCATCTCCAAAACCATCGCGACAACAATATTACCAGTCGTCACAGGGACGCTTTCAGGCAAACGAAACAACCCCGAAACCACGAACCCTGCAAACAACGCCATCATCGCGCGGATGGGGCCGGGGATAGCCTGGGATGAAAATACAGGCGAAATAATCATCACCCCCGTGGCCCTCACCGAAGCCAAAAACCAGACGATCAGCATCTCCCCGTTCAACATTGCAACCTCCCCTCCCGTCCAACGTTGCTTATTACTTGGCGAAGCCTCCAGAAACACATGGCGGCAGAAATTTTTAAAGCTAGCGGGCCGCCTCGGGGAGCCGGTTGATGAACGCGATGGTGAACGTCATCAGCAGCTTTAATATCCATGGCGCAGTGATCACCATCACGATCCCCAGCCCAGTCACTTTGGGAATGAAAGATAACGAAGGCTCCTGAATGCTGGTGACAGACTGCAGGATGCTCATCACCACCCCGATGATCACAGCGGTAACAAGCACAGGGGCCGAGGCTGCGAGAGACGTGCTCACCAACTCCCTGAGAATATCGACTGACTGCTCGATCGTCATAACGAGAAACTCTCCACCAAAGACCGCACAATCAAATGCCATCCGTCGACCAGGACAAAAAGCAGGAGCTTGAAGGGCAGCGAAATCATCATCGGAGGCATCATCATCATCCCCATCGCCATCAATGTTGAGGAGACGAGGAAATCAATGACAAGGAATGGCACATAGACAAGAAAGCCCATCTGAAAAGCCGTTCGCAATTCGCTAAGAACAAAGGCTGGCACCACCACCAAGACCGGCAGGTCGTCGGAGCGCGTGGCCCCCGATCCAGAGAGGCCGAGGAAGAAGTCAATCTCACTCGGACGCGTCTGCTTGACCATGAATTCCTTCAACGGCAGCGCCGCCTTCTGCGCAAATTCGAACGTTGCGAGTTCCTTGTTCAAATAGGGCTGCAGCGCCTCGTCATTCACCCGCTTGATGGTCGGCGTCATGATGAACATCGTCAGAAAAAGCGACATGCCCACCAAAATCTGATTTGAAGGAGCG
>JACCEC010217037.1_pt1 | contig 14473 bp, 10 predicted proteins | sample 7450121 | NCBI WGS metagenome assembly JACCEC01 (sample SAMN15323455, study PRJNA562643) | freshwater metagenome | isolation source: river surface water | place: USA:Blue River Watershed | collected 2017-08-18 | reverse complement strand
TTTGAGACGGCTCCCTTCGGAACATACCGCACATCGATCATCCACTAACTCATATCCAATCCGCTTTTCACGCATATTTGAAATAAAGAGTACTATTGTATAATAAGGATTTTTATTTTTTATTACATAAAAATAAATATTTGTTTTATTTTTATTTTGAGTTTTGAATTTTAAGTTTTGAGTTTTATGTGAGATCAAATCTTTCATTTGATCAAACGTATGCGTGTAAAACGCCTACTTTATCAAATCGGGTTTTCACTTCCGGTTCCAAACTTCGCATAAACTTGGAAAATGTATTTGTATTGGGATAATCCTTCTCATGGAAATTCGGATATACACGCAAAATCTCATCCTTCACTTGCGAAATAAAAACACCTCGCGATCCCACCTTCTTCAATAAATCCACCACGAATCCCTTTATCTCCTCCTTTGTTGGTGTTGGCATTGATGTATGTAAACTCTTTTTCGGAACCGATTCTATATGTCCTCCTTGGCTCATTCCATTCGGATCGAATGAATGAGCATCACGTGTGTCATGTATGATAGGTTCGCGAAGATGTGAAGAAGGCTTTTGGATCTTTTTCATCATCATGTCGATCTTTGACTTGATCTCATCAAGTTGAATCGGATTGAGCGGCGGCGACTTTTTAAGTGAATGATCCTCCTTTTGAGAGATTTCAAAGAAAGATTCCATTGAAAAATCATCGGAACTCAAACTGAACTGATCACTGTGACGAGAACGCATCGGTTGAGTACTCTTACTCTTCTTCTCTTCACTCTTCTTCTTTGGAGAAGTTGGCACTTGATCCATCTCTTTGCTGCTCTTATAAGAGTCTACTTCATAATTTCGCCGATTTACATAGTAAAATTGATCACACTCATTTCGCAAATTCATAGATGTTCCGAAATAATTCGTTGAAATACCAATCACCATCTTTCGCTTCATATGGATCTTCTCAATCACCGGAATGAAATCACGATCTCCCGTACACAAAATATACACATCGATTTGCGGATTCTCTCCATATAACGTCTCCTGAATATCACACGTCATCTTCATATCTACCGAATTCTTAGAATGCTTCGTCCATAAATGTATCGATGTCATATTATAATCCAAACATATATCACGCCAATTACTCATTCCCATGTCGGCGAAATTACCATATACGCGCTTCATCAACACCTTCATATTCCACCGTCGGATGTGATCAAATAGCTCGATCATGCCATTATACATGAAATTATCACCGTCCACAAAGATCGCACAACTCTTGCCGTCCATATTCATCTTTACATAATCCATTATAAAAAGAAGATCGATCTCTATATCATACAAAATCACTTTTTCCTTTTTATAGATCATTTTCATTTTGATTTTCATTTTCATTTTGATTTTCATTTTGAGTTTTTGATTTTTTGATTTTTGAGTTTTTGATTTTTGAGTTTTTGATTTTTTGATTTTTTGAGTTTTGAGTTTTTGATTTTAAGTTTTGATTAAAATCAAATGAAATAGTAGAAATGACGTCTCCGCGAACCTCCTGCTCATTCATTCGATCCGAATGGAATGAGCCAATGAGGACAAAAGAAGAGTGTGATATCTTAATTGTAGGAGGAGGTATTTCCGGTTTATATTTATTATACAATCTTGTAAAGAGTGTAGCCAAAGAGGGAAATCGCATTCATTTATATGAGAAGAGCACTTATTTGGGAGGTCGGATAAGAACATTTTATGAAAATGGAAATAAAATGGAAGCAGGAGCCGCTCGCTTTTGCGCAAAACGCCATAAGAAGATGTATCAACTCATCCGCGAATTGAAACTTACAAAATACTTATCTCCTGGATACGCACATATTCAATTTATCCCCACTTCCCGGAAGTATAGCGTCGATCTCGTATATATCGCATTGGCAAAACAATCCCCATATGATTTCATCAATCGCGTATTGCGCGACGTGGCAAAAAGGCGCATTTCCGTCGAAGATCAGCAGAAAGATGTATTTATCGATTTCGTGAAAAAGTGGGATCTCCTCCGCGATGAAGAAGCACAATATTTGCTCGACGCATTCGGATATTCCGGCGAGATCACAAGTATGAACGCATTTAACGCACTTCATATGTTCCGCAATGATCTAAATAAAAATTATACATATTACTCCCTTTCATGCGGATTATCCACCTTGATCGATCGCATGATCCGTGAAATAAGAAAGATCGCGAAAAAGAAGAAGATTCACATCGAAATACACACTCAATGTGAAGTTCGGAATGTGCGACGTTCACATGGCCACTATCAATTCACAATCCATGATGCGGATCCGAAGTATGCGAAATATGTGGTTTTTGCCATTCAGAAAGCGGCGCTTTTACAACAACCGATATTGCGCCCGATTTATCGCGAATTGCGCGCCGTACAATCCAAATCCCTTTGCCGCATTTATATGATCTTCCGCGATCCAAGCTGGTTCCGCGATTTGTCCAAGATCACCACCGACTCACACAATCGCTATTTGATCCCATTGGATAAAGAACGCGGAACAATCATGATCTCTTATACCGATGGAAAGTACGCGGATCACTTATATAAGTATTATATGAAATATGGAGAAGAGATGCTCAATACATATATTTTATCCTCTTGGGCAAAAACACTCCACATAGATGGCGGAATCGAGCGTCCATTAAAAACCCGGGTTTGCTATTGGAAAGAAGGGATCGCCATGTGGAAAGCCGGTGTGAACTCTTCACACATTTCGGCAATCGTGAGACGACCCATGAAGAACATGTTTATCATTGGCGAGAATTACTCATCCAATCAAGCATGGATCGAAGGAGCACTCGAAACCGTTGATAATATTTTACCATATTTCAAACGGAAATAAAAATAGAAAATAAAAAAATAAAAACGCAGAAATTAGAAAGGCGTACGAGCCAAAGAGCGATTGAGCAACTCGTTCATGCGATTGGCATTGCGATCTTTCCGCAACGATTCCAACTTATATTCATAATAAATTGTGTGAAATGGGGAGAGCTTTGAAGGATCGGGGACAACAATATCGAGCTCATTTCGCGTTTTCGCATAAATGATATTTCCATACAATGTGGAGTTGCGCATTTGTTGAATACGATTCGAATCGGCAAAAATATATGCTTCATCGTCATTTCTCACATATTGCTCAAAATCCCCCGAAATCCGATACTTCTTCTGAAATTCCTTTATATCCATTGTATAAGATAATAATGAGTAGTTGGTTTTAGGGTACGCGGCGAGTTTCTGATCCATATAATGTGGTTCATTTGTTGCGATAAATAATGTATAGTAAGATCGACTGGGATTTGCTTTATCGGTATAAAGGATGATCTTATACATGGCATATGGGATGTTCATAATGCGATTGTTGAAAGAGCGATCTTTACCACGGATTGAACCATTGAGGATGATGCCATTTTTATATTTTTTGAGAATGCGCTCGGAGACGATTTCAAAGAGGAGCCACAAACCGGAGTTGAAGACGATCTCTTGGGGACATATGTTGGAGTATAAATAGGTAGATTTGTAATCTTCCACACTCGATTTGTGAATAAACGCGGCGGCATTATGGCCATATGAATATCCGCGTTTCGAACAGGATATATAATCTTCGGTGGTATATTGATACTTCGCGGGTATACGGGGATCTTGACCGAATGGTTCTCCCATGTTGATCCGTTTAATTCCGGAATTATAGGGTTCATCTTTGAAGATTTCAATAACCAAAACGGGATACTTTAATTTCTTATGATAATAAATAATAATATGTTCGGACACAATCTTGATAATCGAATCCATTTCACACTTCTACTTTATATATCTATTTTTTCGTAAAACGAAGGATGTGTTTTATTTCATATTTTCAATATAATTCAATATGAAATAATTATAAAAATTTGAATATTTATTTTTATTTTAATAACCAAAATAATCATTGAATATAGAGGAGTTTCAACATGATATCATAGAAACCATTTTATATAAAAAAAATGTCAAACATTGCTGAATTGAAAGAGTCGTCTACTTTCGAATCGAAAGTTGGCGATTTTTTGGAGAGTCAATGTAAAATAATTGATACTTCTGGATATATTTATCTATTAAGACCGAATAGTTTCCGTTATGGAAATATGCCAATTTATAAATTGGGTAAAGCAATAATCTATACAGATCGTTTACAAAATTATGAAAAATTTTCGGAAGTATATGCCATTTATTTTGTATCAAATGTAAATAAAGTAGAACAAATCTTACTGTCTATTTTTGATACATTATATGAACAGAAGAAAGAACACGGTAAAGAATATTTTAGTGGTAATGTATTTGATATGATCAAAACATTACGATACTATCTAAAACGAAATTATTTATTGAATAAAATTGATCTATATGAGTCTCTAATTGAAAATAATATGAACCGATTTATAATTTATAATACACCAACATTTAATATTAAAGTATATAAGTATATACAATTTATTATGAATCAATTAAACCTATCTATTGATATTTCTGATATACATAAATATAACAAATTTTACTATGATCATATTATGACTCGAAAAGATAAAAAATCTATTCAACTTTCAGAAGAAGTTGATGATGAATCAGAAGAAGAATTTGAAATAGACTCTGAAACTGAATCAGTTAGTGATATTGAAGAGAATATTGAATCTTCTCAAACAGAAGAGAATATTGAAATACCTGTTCAAATTTCGGCGGTTCAAAGTGATCATCCTATTCAAGAGGTAAATAGTGATTCGCGTAAAATGAAAAGTATCCCTCTTCCTGAAAAAGATCCTGATATGAATATAGATATTGGAAATGAAATGTATAAAGATTTGTTTATTCCGGTTAAAAACAAACAACTACTTAAAATTCTTCATATTTGTCATTATTGTATTGAATATAAAACAACACAAAGAAAAGATATGATTAAACATTTTCAACGGAAAAATAATTGTAGACAAGTAAATGATATAACATATGAATCTGCGAAACAAATTACACTGTATAAAAAATTTTATATGTATATTGATGATGAATCCATACCTACACGTGATTATTTGAAAATTGTAAAAAATAATAATGAGAAACGTAATTATATTGATGAAAATTACAATCAAATTAGACGTGTTATTCAACCCAGGCCAATGTTGATTCAAACAAATGAGTATGTTGATATTATCGATCAAAAGTATTATAATGCATCTACTTCCAGATATGAATGTAATCTTTGTAATTCAACATTTACAAGTAAACAAAATATGAAGAAACATATTTTAGAGAAAAAAAGTAGGTGCGATGAACGCAGAAAATTACTCGAAATGATTGCTCAAAATCACGGATCAACCGGAGCTTCAAATCTCTAAATTAAGGGATAAAAATAAAAAGGTAAATTTGATTAAAGATCATTAAACTTTATATTTATTTATATTTATTTAAATTCATATCATATATTGGTATATATTTTTATTTATTTTATAAATTACCGGTTTTTATATATTTTTAAAATATAAATAATATATAATCTTATCCCATAGATTCCTTTTAAATTGGGAAAAATATTACCACAATATGTATTTTTATTTTATATATAAATGAATCATACTTATAAATGGTAATCATTATTTAGTTTAATATTTTTCGTAAAAATATATATAAAATTCACTTTATTTTAAAGATGAAAATTAGAGAAACCAGAAAAGTTAATTGGCAAAAATGTTTGACTTTTCCCTTTGCCTGAAAAACCAAAATATTTTCGGACTTTCTTTTCTGGTTTCTCTAATTTTCATCTTTACAATAAACTAAAATATATATATATATTTAATAAATCAAAATATTATTTTATTTAATGATAATATATTGGTAATGTATTATTATTTATACCTAAATAATATTTATTTACTGGTATTAAAAATCCCTTATCGACCGGATATATATAGGAAATAAATTCAGATTCGCATATTTTTGGGATTTTTTTTCGTATTTAGAATAAAATATTTTCGTCTTTAGAATAAGCTTTTTCGTCTTTAGAATAAGCTTTTTTATATACTCTTCGTTTAAATTTCTATTTTTTTATCTACTTTTTAAGTAGATTTATTAATCAAAAGTATATAAAATGAACAGCAATACAAAAGATCTATATTATATATGCCATTATTGTATTGATTATAAAACATCAAATCGCAAAGATATGGTTAAACATTTTAATCGAAAATGTAATTGTAAATGTAATAATCCAGCTATATCTTATGAAAATGCTGAAATATTAACTTTATCAAAAAAATTCTATTTTCATATGGATATAAATACATTATTTCGAAATGACTTAATATTTATAATAAATCATTATTGTAATGAAGAAAATCATATTTATGATAATTATTATCAAATCGCAATGGCAAAAAAAAATATAAAAAGTATCAAAAATAGATCAATCATTCCTCAAAATGAGAATCAAAATGAAAATGATAATATTGACGAGTTTGATGCTACATTTTTCAATATACAAAAATGTAAGTATGTATGTAATAAATGCTTTTCTGAATATATGTCTAAGCAAAATATGGTAAAACATTTAAATAATAAAAAATTCTGTGAATATAAACAAAATATAAAACATATCATTGAAGAGAGTAAAAAACATTCTGAAATCGTTTTACAAAAGAAGCGAAAAGAGGAGGAAGAGTTGAAATCTCATATGGTTCAACAGAATATTCAAAATCAGAATAATATTCACCAAAATATACAAAATATCAACAATGTCCACAATAATCACAATAATAATCAATCGAGTACATTCCGCGTTTCCCTCAAAGATTTTGTAAATGAACGTTATGATATCAGCCACATCAAAGATACCTTTTATCAACAAAAGGATTTCTTCTTATACAACAATTTCCTCAAAATGATCATGGAGAATGAGAAGAATCAAAATATCTTCTTTGCCGGGAGCGAGGCGATTGTATATACCGATAATGAATTGAATAAAATGAGCTCCGATAAAGCCGGATATTTGATCCTCGATAAACTGAGCCAATCATTCAGTCAACTCCTTTATCAACAAGATAAAGAGGCACAAGAGTTCTTCGCATTTATTACCAAATATTACAGTGTGCTCAAAGGTCAATATAAACATGATACCATTTATAAAGATTATGATGTGGATGAGAAGCGATTCTTCTATACGTCAAATAGTAGTCTTTTCCGCAGTCGCGATAAGTATTTAAATAAGATCGTCGCAACGATCAATAAGAATAGCGAAAACGCCCGGAAACATATGAATGTATTGGTGGAAGATTTCAAAGATATACCGATTATGAATCCAAATATTGAAGATTTCGCATCTATCAAAATGAGATATCGCGACTTACGCGATAAGAATTGATCTTTTCATTCATTCTCTTTCTTTCAAAAAAGATCGACTTTTTTGAAATTGAACGTTTCAAATATAGTTTATATTTCTTATTTTTTTTCAAGATGAAGAGTAAATAAAAGGTTATTATTTCTTATTTCTTATTTCTTATTTATGATTTATAACAAAAATGCGATGTAATCCGCAATATATTGTCTATGATATGCGAAGTACACGTGATTTCAAAACAATATCGATCAGTGGTTATAAAAAAGCAGATGTGTGTAAGGCTTTTCAAGCCGCTCTCATCAATAGTAAAGTGGAGGAAGCATTGCGATGGGGTGTGGAGATGAATAGTACGGGGATGAATGCGAAAATATGGGAAATCTTATATAATGTATATTTACAATATATACATATCAATAATCCCCACTTTTTCCGTTATTATATGAAACGCCGCAATGATTACTTCCGTTTTATCCAACAATATCCGGATCAACATGAGATCTTTTCGCGCAATGATCAATCAATCCGAAATGTATATGCGGAATTGATCGCGTTGGTCGCCTTTTCCAAGAAGACGCTTCTTTTCAATCCGAAGACGATCCCCAAATTATCCCAAAAGATGCTTTATGATCGCAATCAATTAAAAGCGCGGATGATGGGATTACCCATTCATCAAATTTATAAGTATGTGGATACCAATGATCCCAATGAGATCAAATTGGGATTGAATGAAATATATAGTAATATATATCACACCAAGGGGAACTTTCCTTTATTCGCCTTTTGGATCACATGGCTTGAACAAATAAGTGCCCGGAAAAAACGGGAACAAAGTAGCACGGAGATTTCACTCTTCGAAACACATCGCGAATTCGCATGTATACCCACGGTGATCGAAGGCGTTCGCGAAGAGTATCAAACACATTGGGTGTGGAAAATATGGAAGTTTCTTCTCGATTTCAAGGGATCCTCAAATCCAAATCCAAATCAAAAGATTGTGGAGCAGTTTATTCAAAGCGCATTTCGGGACTTTGTGGATGATTTCAAACCGGCACAATATAATCGTAAAAAGTATCTAATTTATCTCTCCTTTTATGCCATCAAACATATGATCAAATGGGAAACACCACTCTATGTACGTTTGCCATTCGTATATCAGGCGATCGGCAATATTAACATGATGTATGGATATATCAATCAAGAGTTGACGAAGAATCTGAATGATGCCGATTTGTGTAAATTGGAGAAGATGTATACCAAATTATATCATCAATTATGTGCTCCCGAAAAGAAGAGTATGATCCAACATTTTGTTCCCCAAATTGTTGAACACACCGAGATCAAACCTGATGATTTGCGCATCAAGAGCCGAGAGGAGATGATTCGCGAACGGCGACAGAAGACGTTCATGAAGAATGACGCACCTTTACATGAAGATGTGGTGAACCAAGTAGATCGAAATGTGGCTCAAACGAAGGATGATCATCTCAAAAGCATATCGATTCAAAAGAAGGCAAAGAGTACCTTTGTGCCGGACTCGACGATTGATGAACGCGTGGAAACACCACTTGTTTCAAAGGTGATGAAACGGGAAGATGTGGAAAAGTTGCGGGAAGAGCGGAAGAACGCAAAGATGAAGGCATTTATGGATTTCACACCTATGAAGAAGGATGAGTCCGCACCCGCACCCACACCCGCACCATCACAAAAGACGATATATGAATATTTGGAACCGGAAGAGAGCTCAAATACAGTGGTTATTCATTTATCGAAAAAGTAGAAGAATAAATATATCATTTATTAGTAGTTTATGTACTTTCATAATACATATTATTTGATTCAATCAAAATAAAATAAATCAAAATAAAATAGAATATAAATATGAAAAGTTTGGAAGATCTTCTGATCACCTATTTGAACCAATTTTATCATCAATCAACACGCATATATCCCGCGATCCCATATATTCTCATCACAAATACAATCATCTTCATCTTCTTATATACATATCACTCTTTATATCGCGTAAATCGCAAACTCTTTTTAAATAAAGATGCTGAATATGCGTTTGATAAAGATCGGAATATACCCAAAATTGTCTTTTATAGTACCGCGATTGTCGTAATCATCACAATTTATATACTCTACTACTTCTTTCAACGCTCTTATCCAGAACTTCTCAAATACTTCTATCTCGGATTATGCCCGGCGATCTTTATATTGGCCATTGTCGGTTTCTTCATGTTTCAAAGTCGGATCATCACCTTTGCCGATTCAAAAGATATGAAAGGTGGTATACTCGCATGTGCCATCTTCATCTTTATTACACTCTTCCTTCTTTACTTCTCCCAATCCAATAAGATCGAGTATAATGATACCATTATGTATATTTTCGGATTTCTCACAGTATTCTTTATGATCCAATTCTTATATTTGATCTCGACAGGGAATACATTGATGATCCAAATGCGCGAAGATCGATTTGATACACTTGCAAAAATATGTTTGTTAGGAAAGGGCAAATCCGTCGAAGAACGACCTTACAAAAAGAGTGTGAAAACAAATATGGAAAAAGAGTGTAATTGTAATCCGGAATCATTCACATGCTTATTCGAAACATGGGGCGAACACTTCGAAAACGCAACCAAACAAGGTGAGTCTAAAACCACTTCAAATGATCCCATTCCCCAAAAACCACAACAGTCATTTGTAGTGGGTGGAAGAGCGGAAGATTTGAAGTATGAAGATGGAATCCCGGTATCGTATTATAATAATGATACGCAACAATATGAAGATTTATATATACGTGATTTTTATTATCTTGGTTCATACTACTCTTATTTGGCGGGATCTCCGGCTTCATCACCGCCCGATTTGAACGCATTGAAAGACGTTGTGAAGGATTTTAAATGCCGCATTCTTCATCTTGATATCGATTATGATCCCGTGGAAAGAGTCCCTATTGCCAAGAACCCGAAATCCCCCGAAAGCGGCACTTTAAAACTGGATGTATGTTTTGATATGATCTCTAAGTATGCGTGGAGCGATTATGGGGAAAAATCACTACCACTCTTCCTCTATTTGCGATTTAATGAAACAAGCCCGAAAAAAGAATTATATCAAAAAACATATGGATATATCGAGGAGTACTTTGGTGCGTATTTAGCAAATATGGTATATGGATTCAACGAAAGGAATCATCTATTCCCGGTGAGTAAGATGCCTATAAGAGACGCACTTGGCCGAGTGATCATTTTAACAAATATATATCCGACATATACGATATTGGATGAAGTGATACATTGTAATGTGGAAGATCCGCTAAGTTCGATCAAAATGAAAGAGTTTAAGAAGGAGTATGCTACATATGATAAACAAGGATTGCTGATTGACTCGACGGCGAAGGATCTGATCGAAGCAAATCGGAATGGAATGACGTTTTATTACACGTTGCCGAATGAATCGTATGATGGCGCGGATGAATCGAAAGCGGGATTATTTAATCCGAACTTTTATGAAATTGCGAAGTATGGGGCACAAAGCGCGCTTTTATATGTATATTTGCCGGATTCGAATCATGTGGATATTCGGAAATTCTTTGAAGAGACGTCAACGAAAGGAGTTATTTTGAAAGATCCATCGTTGCGAAAATTACACGGCAAGAGTGTGAAGAGTGTAGAGAGCAGTGCGGCGGATTTGACACCTCCTACGGAAACCATATCGGCAATGAATGAACTCATCTCATATAATCCTACTTTCACATAATTTCAAAAATTCAAAACTTGAATATTGAATAAGTGGTTGATTATATCTTTTTATCTTTTTATATAATAGTACATTCTTTATATAAAATATGGAGAAACGAGTTCAAACAAATAATGATAATTTTTTTATCTCTGGATCTCAAAAAGAGACTCCAACCCGTCCTGGATTCTTTAACTTTCTCGGATTACAGAATAAGAGAAATAAAGAAGTTCAACCTCAACCTCAACCTATACCACAACCTCAACCGCAAGAAGAGGAAGCAACTCAACTTATTCATGAAACGTCGAATGTGTTAAATCGCGTTCAGAATATGAATCAAACGATTGCTCAAATAAACAATCAAAATCAAAATAAGAGTAAGAGTAAGAGTAGCAGGGAATCCACAGAGTTGCAGCGCAAGTCGTCAAATATTGGAGAGTTGAAAGAAGTGATTCAAAAGTTATATGATGTTGTATATAAGATTTATCGCATTCAATTATTAACAAATAATCAGAAAACCCGTTTATTAAATGTGATTCAACGCAATTTGAATAAGAATAAAGATTTCTTACAAGTGATGAACCGCATTATTGAAGAGAATAATAAGGTTAACGAACCTACCTCTAATCGCGAAAACAATACGGCTGCTCCACCTACAAATAGTACGGCGTCTCCACCTACAAATAGTACAAATAATACAGCGGCTCCACCTACAAATAATACGGTAAATCGTGGAAATAATGGATCATCATCATCATTGAATAATTTGTTCAGAAATATAAATTCGATACCTACAAATCGTAATCGTAATCAAACAGCAGTTGAACATGAACCTATTGCCGAATTGGCAGAAGAGGAGCCTGAACCCGAAGTTCCGAATCTTGTTTTGTCAAATCGCAAGATCTCTGAAATTATGAAAGAAGAGAATGAAGAGTCAAATGTTCGTCTTTCCAACTTACTTCGAAATAAGAATAAGAATGTAAATGCGAATAAGAATAAGAGTATCAACGGTGCGAATGTACCGGCAAATAATAGTGGTGTTTTGGTTGAAAATGTTGTGAATTCGGAAACAAAGAGTCGCGAAAAGCGTATTAACCGCTCGCGTAAATTGATGACACTACTAAGTACCATCAATCCTATTTCATTAAATGTGGCAAAACAAAAATTACAAAATTATCAAAAGTAAATGTACATATTTTATCTTTTTTAACGTTTGATAAAGAGTTTATTATCAAATTGTTCTACCTTCCTGGCACCTGAAGGTGTGGAAGGTAGCAGGTAGTCGTCAATTTTCTTTTTTGTCTTCTTCACCTTCTGCTTCACACTCTCATCTTCATCATCCTCCTTAATGGGTGTACTTTGATCATCCGATTCAAAATTCTCTTGTTTATAATAAGAGGATATGGCTAATGCGAGTACAAGAAGGAGAGCAATGGTGATATTTTTTGTAGATATAGGTACAAGAATGATAAGAATGATCAAACGTAATATCGTATTATTGAAGATTTGTGATAATTGGAGGTTAAAGTCGATGAAGAGTCCAGAATTATAGATGACAAGAATGGTAATGATAATAATCTTTACATACAATTGATCGAAGAGTTGGAATACAGACGATCCGATCTTTTCAACATTCTTGCGTATAGAGTCCATTTTGTATTTTCTCTTTTTCTTCTGCTTCTACTCTAATGATTAGATAAAAATAAAAAAACGCGTGATTAAAAAAATATCGGATATAATATCAGTACGAGCAAGATGAATCAGAATATTTGGGGCCCGCACTTATGGTTCTCATTACACACGATTTCATTTCAATATCCGCTTAAGCCAAAAGAGGAGGATGTCGAGCAATATAAATCATTCTTTATTCAACTTCAACATGTGATCCCTTGTTCCATTTGTAAAAAGAATTATAAACGACACTTAAAAGAATTTCCCGTAGATAATCATTTAAAGAGTCGGAAAGATATTGTTTATTGGGTTATCGATTTACATAATATGGTAAATAGTGAAACAGGAAAACGAGTCATCTCATATGAAGATGCCATAAAAAGATATGAAGATGCGTATAAGAAGAAGATCATTCTTGATCCAGAAGATGCGCATAAAGAGGCGCAAATGTGTGAAGGGGATCATTGCGATCAAGGCATTTTTCTAAAAGTATCCAATCATACAGTTTATTTATTCGCAAGCGTGGTGATTCTTATATTGATACTATATGTAATACTTCAATATTATAAAGTGAAAATAAGCTTCTCCAAACGATAAATCAGGCAGAAGAAGCGATATGTTTTTTGAGTAAAGATTGAAAAAGGAAGAAGAGATCTTTGAAGTGAGCGTGATTATTAAGGATTACATTCCGCTTCTCTACATCATATTCGCGTATGTGATCGAGACATTGTTGAACGGTAAACCATTGAATATCGCCGATTTCAATCTTCTGTTGATGATTGGTTGGATCAACTTTCAACTCAATCTTTCGGCTCACTTGTGCGTTATAATAGATATTTTTATAGCGAATATTATTAATGCCAATAAAGAGCTCTTCAATGGGAGATGAGTGGACGATTTGATAGTCGGTTTGTTGTAAATTCGTCTCTTCTTGAAATTCACGATTTGCGCATTCAATATTCTTCTCTTTTAAATTCCGGCGACCTTTGGGGAAACCCCATTCGGGTGTTTTATATTTATATTTACATTGATCCACGAATTTTTGTAAACAATACTCCATTTGGATCTCATTTCGCTTAATAAAGAATCCACCTTTCAATAGTTCAAACTTACTCTTCGCAATACTCATATTTGTTTTATGTTTGGGATCATTCGGATTCTCCATACAAACCCACAAATCATCCCATAACTCATCAAACGGTATCGAAAGAACCTTTCTCTTCTCCTCCATTGTCATATATTGAATAATATTCGATATATACTCGACATTATCCATATCATACTTCCCGCGAATCAATTCCACATATGAGTATGTATGTTTCCGCTGAATCATCAAATATTTGATGATCTTATCATAATTTGTATCATCGATATGTTTGATATGTTCATGGATTTTATGTAATTTCGCAATTTCCTCCTCTTTCAACTGCCGCTCTTGCTCGGATGATTGAAAATACTTGATATAGTAGATCATATCATTCAAGTAAAAGGGGGCAAATGAAATACAAATGATACCTATACTTGTGATGGGGAATGCGCACTTCTTGTAATAATGTCCATATTTGCCACAATTGCTACAATAATTCTTTTTATATCCATGTGTTTGATTTTCAACTTCTTCCATCTTGAATATATACTCTTCTATTTTGAACTTTATATCAAAATG
>JACCEC013187610.1_pt1 | contig 14481 bp, 13 predicted proteins | sample 7450121 | NCBI WGS metagenome assembly JACCEC01 (sample SAMN15323455, study PRJNA562643) | freshwater metagenome | isolation source: river surface water | place: USA:Blue River Watershed | collected 2017-08-18 | reverse complement strand
TTCCGATAAGGTGCGTCGCAATGCTCCGATAAGGGGTTCCGATAAGGTGCGTCATCTAAGGAGGGTTCATAAGGGAACTACGTTCCCTTATTTAGAACTCACAAACCATATCAAAAACATTGGACGCAACTTCTTTATTTGCCATTGCGTATTCGCTTACAGTTCGTTCAAAGAAATTGGATTTACTTTCTAAACTAATAAGTTCCATAAAATCAAATGGATTCTGACTATTGTATATCTTATCAATACCCAATTGAACACAAAGACGATCCCCCACAAACTCAATATATTGTGTCATCATTTTCGCATTCATTCCAATAAGACGGCAAGGCAATGATTCAGTAATAAACTCTTTCTCAATAGCAACCGCTTCTTTTATAATTTCAGCAACTAATTCTTTCTCTATCTTTTTATGAAGTTTGTTGTAGAGAAGAATCGCAAACTCTGTATGTAAAGCCTCATCTCTACTAATAAACTCATTTGAAAGTGTTAAACCAGGCATTAATCCGCGCTTCTTAATCCAATAAATCGCAGCAAAACTACTACTAAAGAAAATCCCCTCTACACAAGCAAAAGCTACTAAACGCTTTGGAAATGATTCTTCACTTGCTACATATCCAATCCAACGCCGTGCCCAATCCGCCTTTTTAGAAATTGATGGACAAGTTTCAATCGCATTAAAGAGTTTTGCCTTCTCTGTCTTGTTTTTTATATAAGTTTCAATAAGTAAACTATACATTTCAGAATGAATTGTTTCCATTGCTATTTGAAATCCATAGAAAGCGCGAGCCTCTGAAAGTTGCACATCCGCCATAAAACGTGTTGCTAAGTTCTCCATTACAATTCCATCACTTGCCGCAAAAAATGCTAAAACCATGGAAATAAAATGTTTTTCATCTGGCATAAGCTTTGCCCAATCACTCAAATCTTTGGATAAATCAATCTCTTCAGCCCTCCAAAAACAATCCACCTGTTTCTTGTACATCTTCCAGATGTCCTGGTCTTGGATTGGAAACATAACATAGCGAGAAGTGTCTTCTTTCAAAAGGGGGTCGGTCATTGCTAAATAATATAAACCAAAGATTTTTATATTATTTTTAGAACTCTCTCGTTCATAATTGATTTTTTAAATAATCCATAAATCAATGAGTGCGCAAACCATTGATTTATCATCCGTTGATTTAAAAACATACCATAAAATGATTTTTATTTATAATTGTGTAGAGAAAGGCTGGAATGTGAAAAAGAGAGATGGCAAATATATATTTCAAAAAGCGCACGAAGGAAAAAGAGAAGTTTTTATGGAAGACTATTTAGATAAATTCATTTCCGAAAACTATCAAAAACCATTGTAATATTTCATTTGTTACTATTTTTCAAATATTTTTCAAAAAGATTTGTAAAGTTTTTCATTGATTTTTCAGGATTTCCAATTTCTAAATTGAACTCTGTAATATCCATATTTACAATATTCAGTTCATTCATCATTTTATCAAGTATAATTTTGGCACATTCTGTGTGTATACCATTTTTAGCTGTTGTTCCAGTACTTGACATTTCAGTTGGATCAATGCCATCCACATCAAATGAAAAATGAACAGGATTCTCTCCAACAAATGCCTTGATTTTATCATAACTCATTTCAGGACTTTTATTGATTTCTCGGGACTTAATATATTTTATGTTTTTCTCTTTAAGAATTATTTTCTCGTATTTATCCAAATCACGAATACCTAAATAGAGAATATTTTCAAACTTGAGTTCTGGAACCGAATACAAGAATGGAAAGGAGTCATAATCATTATCAAGGCCTGTAAGAAATGACAATGGCATTCCATGAAAGTTTCCACTTGGCGAACTATTGCGAGTGTTTATATCTGCGTGAGCATCAAACCAAACTACTTTTAATGAAGAACCATATTTCTCTAATGACGCACCAACTGTAGCAATTGCCATTGAGTGGTCTCCACCAATATTTATAGTTGGACGCTTATTTTTCATATTTTCATTGAATAAGTTTGTAAGATTTTGTGAAAGAGAAGGGCCAACACTTACTGTTTTTCCCTTTTTTCCATAGAGATTATGGAGAAAGTAGCAAGTATTGTTGAGACCTAGTTTCTTTTGACCTACTTGACTTGGAAAATATATACGACGCATTATATATTTTTAGATATTATTTTTATGTTCTTTTTTGTATTGGATTTTTAATTTTTCCAAGTAGAGAATTGCGTCCATATGTTCTTCTTGGGCGTGCTGAATCCAATCAAGGAGAGATAGATCTTCGCGATCAAGCGTTGTTCCATATTTTTGTAATCCAATATTTGAACGGTCTACAAATGAATTGATCACGTTATTTACAATAGAATCTGAAGTTAGTGGGGGAACCGCTTCATTTATCTCATCCTTTTTAGACAAAAGTTCATGTTGGAGCGTCACAGTCATTTCATCTTTTTGTAAAGATGAGGGGTCCACAACTTGCGGAATAATTGCTATTTTTTGGTCATTTGACAAATCGCTATATCCCTCTTTCTGATATCCCAAATAATGATTGAACATATACCATTGCGACATTGGCATAATTGTTTTCCATAATATATCATTCTGATAAACCCAATGTTGCCCAGTACTATAGAGATTCTCTACATTGGACTTAAATAAAGTGCTAAGTTCTAACATCATAGACCTATTTACCAAATAACCTGCTCCATTACTAGATGAAGAAATCTTAGAAACAAGCGTATTTGTATATTCTAATATTACTGGAGAACAAGTTGTAAACATAAGAACATCCCAAGACAGATTCATTTCAAAAAATGCGTCTATATCATTGTGTATTTTCTCTACATCATCTATAAAAACAAAGTCATCTTCTAATACAAGAACATTTTCAAATCCCATATCATATGCCATTTCCAAAACATTTGCGTGACTCAATAAACAACCTGAATTGGGACATCCATTGTAAGAGGATGCCGGAAACCGAATAATATGGTCTTCGGAAAAACCGACACGCTGAAACTCTTGAAGAATGGCCGACCTTCGGTCGGCCCGATTATCCATATTTATATAAATAATTTTATCCATGTATAAATATGTATATATGATTTCTTTTATTCCTATTTTTGCTATATGTATTTTGGGATTTCGGATATGGTGCGTTCCGATATGGTGCGTTCCGATATGGTGCGTTCCGATATGGTGCGTTCCGAATAAGCATATTTTGAGAAAATAGGAAGTTTCAATTGCTCCACAGGAACCAAGTTGTTTACAGTTCGCGCAATCATTTTGTAAAGTTTGAAATCTGGGTATCTCTCTTGGCCATTCGGTTTATAAATAACATTTTTTCCAAAATCATCGGTACACCATTGGTCTACCAACTTTTGTAAAGGAGTCTTAGTTTCACCATCTCTACAAATAAAGTCGTAGAGAGAACATCCAAGTCGACACAAATCAAAACTTGGATTCGGGTCAATGCGCGGTTTATTTTCATTGAAATATGGTTCACAATTATATTGAGTTGCCGCATCACCACTTGGAGCAAAACTATTGCTACAAAATAATTTTCCACCAAACTTGTAAATTGCTCGACCAAAATCAATGATTTTGAAAATGCGTCCATTTGACGGGACTTTATAATGAACATCACCAACAAAATAATACAAAAATGGTTCTTCTGTCTCTACATACATAATATTGTTTGTGTGTAAATCATTGTGGGTAAAATCAAAAACATTTTGATAAGTTGCCAAAATAAGAACAACTTGCAAAAGTGCTTCAATCATTTCATTGTCTTTCAGTTTTTTCTGCATAATTAATTCATCCAATGTTCCTTGACATTTCTCTTGGAAAATCATTTGAACTGGAAACTCCTTCAAATAACTCCACATCTTTTCATCTTCGCTATACAAGGATGAAGACTCGCTTTCTTCTTCTCCATCTACGTCTCCCTCTGCCTCTTCATCTGTTTCCCAAACACTTTCTTCGTCGGATTCTTCATCACATTCTTCGGTTGTATCTGATTCCGAATCGGATTCAGACTCAGAATCACAAGACACAACATCTTCGCATAAATATTCAAGTTCCATATTTGTCTCTACACAATTGGTTGAATCTACTTCTTCCAAATCTAAAACTTCAATATCAATATCAGAAACAGCTTCTTTAATACTCAGTTTTTTCTTATTTGTCCTAGATCCTTCTCCTGAATATTCTCGCAAAATAATAGAGGTATCTTCATCTACTGTGAAATATTTATTTAAATTATTTATAAAAAAAGGGGTCTTAGATAAGAAGTCAATATCATCAATAATATCATATTTAAAACCTTTTTGAACACCTAGAACTGATCCATAATATTCAACTCCGTGAATCCAATTGTGTTTCTCTCTTAACATTGAAGTTAAATAACAGAAAAATCCATCAACATATGAAGAATTATTGACATCAAGCACCTTGGACATACAGGTTTCTTCAGTTGAACCAAGTTTAGGCAAAGTTTTGAAAATGGAGTTTTCCAAATCATATTTACCTCTTAAAAAGTTGAGTGGATCTAACAATGGAGAATATTTTACAAAAATCTCTTTTGAAATTAGCTCTTCTCCATCATAAACAGTATTTAAATCGTAAATATGATATTTATGGTTAAGTGTAATACGATTGTAATTGGTTTCATCCATTTCAAAAAAACGACTATAAATTGGATTGTAATGTTGGATTTCGCATACTGACTCTAAAATGTCTAAATTATTTTTTTTTGCTTTCTTGTAATAAATATTGAATTTGCTTGACTCCATTATATTTTACCTAAATTAAAACTTTTAGGTATAATGAACTAATATTGGGGGAACTACGTTCCCCCATGCCCCTCCTTTAATTCAGGAGGCGACAAACTTGCCAACCATATTCAATTTTTCTTTTGGGTTTAATAAAGACATAAGCGTCCAAATAACATAAATGTCGTTTCTCTACAATATTTATTATCTTAATCTCCCATATAAAATATGACACTTGAATTAAAAAAGTTCGATATGCGAACTATTACATTTGATCCTCGAGAGAACAAGGGTCCTGTTATTGTGCTTATTGGACGTCGTGATACTGGTAAAACATTTTTAGTAAAAGATTTGCTCTACCATCATCAGGATATTCCAATTGGAACCGTTATTTCTGGAACTGAAGCCGGAAACGGTTTTTACGGAAAGCTGGTGCCAAAGCTCTTTATTCACGAAGAATATAATACTATTTTAATAGAGAATGTTCTCCGACGACAGAGAACTGTTATGAAACAATGTCAAAACGAAATGGAAACATACAAGAAATGTTCAATTGATCCACGCACATTTGTGATTCTTGATGATTGTCTCTATGACAACAGCTGGACCAAAGATAAGTTAATGCGTTCCTTGTTTATGAATGGGAGACACTGGAAAGTGATGCTTATTATCACGATGCAATACCCATTAGGTATTCCACCAAATCTCCGCACCAATATAGATTACGTTTTTATTTTGCGAGAGAATTATTTGTCAAATCGTAAGAAGATTTGGGAAAACTATGCGTCAATGTTTCCGACATTGGAATCTTTCTGCACGATTATGGATCAAACCACTGAAAATTACGAATGTATGGTTATATCCAACAACGCAAAGTCAAACAAGATCAACGATCAGGTGTTTTGGTATAAGGCAGCGGACAGACCAGACTTCAAATTAGGTGCCAAAGAGTTTTGGGAACTTTCCAAGAATATACCAGATGATGATGGAGAAGAATATGACCCACATGCGAAGAGAAAACAAAAGGGAAACAATATTACAGTAAAGAAAACAGGTGGAAATGGAAAGCAGTGGTAAAATCGGTTCTGAAATCTTGCTTATCCAAATTGATAAGCAAGATAATAATTATAATCTTATTTCTGAAATCTTGCTTCTCCAAATTGAGAAGCAAGATAATAGTGGTAAACTTGCTTAACCAATTTTGCTTAATATTTATTAAGCAAAATGTCAACAATAAAATCGCACAAATAACAATATAAACTGTTTTTTTTCTATTGTATATATGACAAAAATAATTGGAATAATGCCCATTGCTGGCACCGCATCACGAATGAAGGGTTTGCCAAAGTTTTTACTACCAACAGCAACCAATACAACCCTTATTGATAACGCAATTTCGATATTTAAAAACAATAATATAAATACTCTATACGCAGGAGTATCTGACGCAAATAATTATTTACTACAAAATTACACATCTTTCAATAAAGTAGTTGTAAATACAAAAACAATGGCAGAAACAGTAAAACTGCTAACCGATGTAACCGATTTTGAACACGGAGATGAACCATATAATTTAGTATTAATAATGCCAGACACATTTTTTACAATAAGAAATGAGTTAAATGTTGCCAAAGAACATTTAGAAAATGGAGCAGACATTGTTTTAATATGTTGGAAAATAAAAGATTATCAAATTGGAAAAGTCGGACAAGTAAAAATAGAGAACGGCAATGTATTGGATATTATTGACAAAGATCCGACTTGTCTTTATCCATATTTCTGGGGAATTATTTGCTGGAAAAACACTATGAATCAAATAATTGACCCAGAATGGCAAACAATTGGTAATATGGTTAACAATTCAAATAACATAACAATAAAAGCGGTAATTTCTGAAAGCACATATTATGATTGTGGAACATTTGACGAATATTTACGCATGATCCGTTCATAAATAAAGTTTTTATAGAAAAACAATCTATAAAAACTACCAATAACCATATTATATGAAAAAACGCGTAGGATTTTTATTTTCAGGCCAAATCCGGTCAAATGGACTAAGTCCCAACAGAAATGACACTACTATATTAGATTCAATAACCCAATTCATTTTAAACAGTCAATTTACAGAGAAATATGACTATGACATTTTTATTTCAACGGATAATATTGATATTGAAAAGGCAAAAACATTTTTTGGTTACCATCTGAAAAATATTAATATTACAGAAAACAATTGGTTTCATAATCCAATAAAAACAATGCCAAAACCTTTTGCTAATTATTACACAGAGTATACAAATAAAGTTTTCAAAGACTATAGTCCACATTTTAATTCATTATATCAATATTACCGAATGCAAATGTGCTATCTTATGTTGAAGAACTACCAACAAGAAAGCAACATAAAATATGATTATTATGTAAGAGTCAGATTGGATTCTTTAATTATTCAGGATTTGTATCCAGTTTTTGAATATTTGGAAGAGAATGTTGAAAAGTCGATTTTTATTGAACATGAGCAACTAATGATTATAAAACCAGGCTTAGAAAACATATTTAATTTGATAGAATATTATGGAATATATGAAGAGCCAATTCAAACTAAGAAAGCAATTTATTTGTATTTAACAGCTGGAGATAAGTTAGAAAATGAAACTACTATGAAATACTGTCCAGAAAAACAATTTATAGACCATATTTATTACACATTGTTGGAACTATCAAATAAATCTTTGTTAAACGAAGGCACCAAAGGCACCGACTGTATTCTTCATTGGTTTAATTCAGTATGCGGTGTAAAATATCCAAGTTTTAATGTTTTATATAGAGAAGACGGGTCTTATGGATATATTAATAAACCTATTGTTCCAATCCACAATATAGAATATATTAAAACCCAAATGAAAAAAGATTATATAAAATATAAAAATAGCACAACTATAAAAGTTCTTTTTATAAACCATAAATTGAAGAGATGTGGCGTTTATCAATATGGAGTCCGTCTCTATAACATATTGAAAAAATCTCAAAATGTGGAGTGGGTTTTCAAAGAAGTTGACTGTTATGAAGAATATTTGAATGAACTAATAAATGATTCATATGAAGCAGTATTTTACAATTATCACCCAGATATAATGAAATGGTTAAATAGAGAAAATATTCCAAAATGTATAAAAAATATTGGTCTACAACATGACTTAGTAGAGAATGACATTTTTGACATAACTCTTCGTTTAGACCCAACACTTGTTGAAAGAGAAAATCGATTTAATATTCCACGACCAATATTTGAAAATATAAATAAAACACATATTTCAAAGTCTGAAAAGTTTTCCGACTTTTTGAAAAATGGAAAAGAAAGTGGTTTGCCCATTTTTGGTTCTTTTGGATTTGGATTTAAAAGAAAAAACTTTGACAAAATTGTAAAATATGTTTGCGCAAATTATGACGAAGCAATTATAAAGTTTGTAATGCCATCAGCAGAGACAGCACCATTTGATGAATGCGTTATTGATGATTGTTATCGCGAATTAATTAAACCTGGTGTAAAACTCCTTATTTATAGAGATTTTGTAGATGAAGATGATATTATATATTTTCTGGATTCAACCACAATGAATATTTTTATGTATGAATCATATTTATCCGCAGGAGTTTCAAGTGTAATTGATTATGCTTTATCTGTAAAAACGCCAATTGCCATTACAAACTCTTCTTGGTTCAGACATATTTATTGCGAAGACATTGATATTGAAATCAAAGACATCGATTATATAATTAAACATTCACCGCAAGTTTGTGATAAATATAGAGAACTTTTCAGCAATAAAAACTTGATTCAAGTTGTTGAAAAATTATTATATTAAAATAATCTATTTATTTCTGTAATAAAACATCATATAATACCCCTTGGAAAATGTCCATGTAAGATTTTTCCCATCATCGCGCGACCCTTTAAACTGCCACTTAAAGTCTGTATTAATATGTTTTTTCCAGTTCATATAAGAAAGTCGGTGAAAACTCATACCATCATATGCCATTTCTCTCTTTTCACAAGTCAATAGAGAAGTAAAATGATTTTTCTTTGTATCTCTAATAATACAACTATCCAAAACATATTCAACACCTTCTACAAAAAAACTAAGTTGATTATCTTCAGCCTTATTTAAATCCGCAAAAACTTCAACAACAATAATATGCGGAATATTAACACCCAGATTTTTTTTGTATATATCAGAAAATCCCTGAACAAGTATTATATTCAAATCATTATTATTAATATAATTAATAAGACTCATATAATAACGCAATGGATTACCCCCTTCATCTACATCTGGAATATATGTTTTATATTGGTCTGGAACCGAGTCGTAAATATTTTTTATAATTGCATTTGTGTTTAATATATAAGCATATTTATTTCCAGTAAGAGATGCATCAATCGCATAATTCAAAAGAGCAAATCCATCTTTCAACTTTGCTGGTATAGGTTTTCCATTTTGCTGTGTTCCTTCAATCATAAGTTGGCGCATAAAGTGAAAAAACTTGCGTCCTTTATCACTAATAAATAGAGAAACAAACATTGTATTAAACCAGCAGTTTGCGAGTTCTTGGATAGGCGGAACAATAATATCTGGGTCAATATGCTTGTTTGCCTTAAGATTATTGAGCAAATATTTTTTGGCATGAGAATTGCTATATGTGTAGCAAGTTTTTTTTGGTTTTAAAATACCAATTTTCAAAGGGGCTTTAAGAGCAAACGCACGAGCATTATTACAATTTATTATAGGTTTTCTTTCTATTGTTTTGAGAGAAACCAGATTTTTATTAATAGTTGGAGTATAAGAATTGGATTTTACACTATTACTTAGTTGTATAATTTCTGGTGGTGTATTATTAGATAATATAGTTATATTCTTTTTTGATGCGCGATACTTGGGGTTGTGTTTTTTGCGCTTTGTTTTTTCTAAACCCATCTAATACAAAATGATTAGAAAAAAACTTAGAAAAAAATAGTACAATACAATATATGAATATTAGGAAAACTCCTATTATAATAATAGGCGCCGGCGTAGCCGGCCTTACCATAGCATCTGGTCTAAAAGATACAGACTATATTATACTCGAAGCACGAGAGAGAATTGGAGGCCGTGTTTTTACGAATGATAAAAACATAGATGACGGCGCAGCTTGGATACATGGTTTGTGTGATAATCCATTAACAAACTTATTGTTGTCAGATGATCTGATTCCGGTCGCCGAATGCAACCCGTGGATGCATTCGGAGAACGCAAATATAAAATATTTAACATCGACGGACTTTACTGAAGAAAAACGCCAAATGTTAGCAGAGAAGTGGAAAGAAATGGTAAAACAAACCGAAGGAATGTGTGAATCAACTACAATCGCAGAGGCATTTTCATTTTTTTCAGAAGATGATGATATGCGAAGTTTTCTCTATATGATTGAGGTTTGGTGTGGAGGAAGTATTGATAAATTACCCATATCATTTTTACAGCAACCTGAATGTAAGGTTGCTCTTTTTGGCGATTATGCTGGTTCTCATTGTTTATTCAAGAAGGGTGCGCACACATTAATAGATATTCTTTCAAATAATTGTAAAGACCATATTATTTGTAATAAAATTGTTGTTAAGATTCAATATGAGAAGGAAAATGTGATTGTACATACAAGAGATGGAATTATTTATCAATGTAATAAATTATGTATTACAATTCCACCAGGACCATTGAGAGATATAGTATTTGAACCGCCATTAAATAATGAAAAAATGCTATCTCTATCAAAAATAAAAATGGGTGCTTACAAGAAAATCCAATTAGAGTTTGACACAGCATTTTGGAATACAAACGCAAATATGATACTTACTCGTGATGAGAACAATAAATACATTTTGTGGAACAATTATATGGTTTCAAAAAATATGCCAATATTAGAGGCAATTTGTCCAGCAGATAATGGATGGAAAATTGCGAAAAAGTCGGATGAAGATATTGTGAATAATGTGTTGGACCATTTGAAACTTTACTTTAAAAACGTTCCTTTTCCGAAATCTTGACACATAACCAGATGGGAAGAAGACATTTTTACACAAGGTGCCTATTCTTATCATGACTTTTCAATTACAGATGCTGATATAAATCGCATAATTGAACCAGTTTGTAATACATTGTTTTTTGCCGGAGAACATACTGATCCACTTTATTATGGTTCTCTTCATGCTGCGTATAATAGTGGTTTGCGATTGTTACGAGAATTGAATGGGTAATAAATAATTTATTTTTTACAGGTAAAATAAATAAATTATTTTTTTACAGGAAGATTTGTAAGCATATTTTTGACTGAATCATTATTTTTTAATATATCAGTAATATGTGAAACAGTTAGTCCGGGTTTTCCTAAAACTATGGCATCATTCGGAACAGGTTCATTCAAAGGTGTCTTCGATTCAGGTGCATTTGGAACCTTCGATTCGGATCCCTTCGATTCTGATTTCTCAGATTTGGGCGCATCTTTATTAACAGCATCAACCATATTATTTGTTTCGAATCCCTCAACATATGAAGAATAAACCAGAGAAATAATAAGAATTGCCAAAAGCATAACAATAGAAACTATACGTCTACTCGAAAACATTATATATTAGTTTTACAAAAATATATAAAGCAAATCCACATAATAGCGTATATAATATGTCTGATAGAAACACTGGTTCGGTAAAATGGTTTAACAACAAGGCTGGATATGGATTTGTAACAGTAAAGGGCGGAGACCACGATGGAAAGGATGTTTTTGCGCATTATAGTGCGATCAAGGTTATTGATGACCAGTTCCGTTATTTGGTTCAGGGAGAGTATATTGAGTTTGACTTAACTAAGGATGAGTCTGGAAAGCACGATTTTGTAGTATCTAACATTTCAGGAATTAAGGGTGGAAGTTTAATGTGTGAGGTTCAGAGAGCCAATGTTAGTTCGAACAAGACTGTTCGCAAGATTAATGACAATGAGGGATTTCAGCCGGTCAAGAGACGTCGTCCTCAGGCGAAGAAGCCTTATATGAAGGCAGAGTAAACAAATTGTCTAGTTAAACATTATTCAATAATTTTTCATTTGTATTTACAAATAAAAAATATTATATTCAGTAGTTTTATGTATTATAATAAGTCTTATTATAAGTTTTTTTAAATATTTTTCTTGTTTTTCTTGTTTTTCTTGTTTTTCTCTTTTTTCTTCCACCTTTTAAAGAATTGTCTTTCAAAAGTCCCAACCTAATAGAAATAGAAATAAAATCATTTTTTTCAATAGACACAAATAGCGGACTACATTCTCGAATACTTTCAAACACATTGTATAAATATTCATCCGGATTTGGAATCTTATAAATGTTTAATATTCTAATTATTTTTTCAGTATTTTTACTTATATAAAATAAATTACTTCTATCTTGAGTATTTATTAAAAAATATTTTAAACAGAAATACAATTTTTCTTTAATAATGTTTTCCATTCTTGGAAAAAATATTGTTGCAACATTTTTGAGTGATTTTTCATTATTATTTTCAAAAAGTTTATTATTAATACAATTGTCTTCATTACCTTCTTCATAATAATAGTATAAATCCAACAAACCTAAAACAAAGTTTGGAAATACCATATTTATTTTAATTGTTGTTTGTTTTCCATTTATTATATTCATACCTGACGCAATTTGTATTATTACCCCGTAATTTCTTATAAATTTTTCACATACTATATTTATAATATTTACCAAAGTTTTACAAATAATAATACTGACATTACTGAATATTTCATAATTGTAACCATCTGGATTTTCTGGATGAACTTTCAAAACAAAATCTAAATCAATTGTTTTTTCTGGAAAATATTCACATAAAGCAGAAGAACCTTTTAATAAAAGTTTCGCAAACTTAATATAATCCAAATTATAAGTAAAAACACCAAAAATTGATATCATTGTAACCATTAAGTCTCTTAATTCATCACGAAAGGTATACACATCTTTTATTGTTTCTATTACACTTTTATTATTAAGAAAACCATTAATATTATAATATGGAATTAAGTTTGAACTTTTTATTTCCGAAAGGCCAGATATACTATCAGGCAGTATTAAATGTTTTTCTATAGAATCCATTCTTTTTTTTATTTTTTTAATTATTAATGGTTCATTTAAAGTTATCTTATATTCTTCTATAGCTTTTTTATTTTTTTCTCGTTCGCGATTTAGGATTGCTCTTCTTTGTGTTAAACTATTAATATTTTCTATACTTTCTGGTGTTCCAGCATTCCGATTTTTTTGGATTTCTTCAATTAATTTTTTTACTTCTTCTACAATATGAAGATTTTCTTGTTCTAATGAACTTATTTTTTCTTGAATTATTTCCTTTTCTCTATCTTCAAATGATTTTTCAGTTGATAATGCTCTTTGTTCTTCCAAAGCTCTTTGTTCTTCCAAAGCTCTTTGTTCTTCCAAAGCTCTTTGTTCTTCCAAAGCTCTTTGTTCTGCCAGTTTTTTATTTTCTAGTTCATTTGCTATTTGTTTTCCAATTTCAAAAGCATCTTCAACAGATGCTTTGTTTTCTTGGGCTACAATTTGTATTTTATTTTTTTCTTCTGTTTTCGCAATTTTCCTTGCATTTTTTTCTGCCAATTTGGCCTCTTCTTTTTGTTGTTTAATATATAATTTTCTTTCTTCAACCATAGATTTAATTAATTCTAATTCAGTATTCAAGAAATTATATAAATCTCTACTCTTTGTTTTTTTCAAATCTGCTAATTCACCAATAATATTATCTTGATAACGTTTACTGATATCATTATATTCATCACCTTCTGGAATCTTTATTTTTGCCAACTTTTCAATAGTCTCAAACTCTTTTGTTGTAATGTTTGTTTCTTTCTTTTGTGCTTGTAATAAACGTTTTTGTTCGTTCTCTATTTCTTGTTGTCTTTTTTTTTCCAAAAGTTTTTCTTCTCTTATTCTTGCTTCCTCTGCCTTATTTATCTTCTCTGTTTCTATTCTCTCTCTTTCAATACGTTCTTTTTCAATACGAATGCGTTCTTCTTCAGCTCGTATACGTTCTTGTTCAGATTTTGTCTTTAATAATTCTTGTTCGGCAAGAAGCTTCTTTTCTTGTTCTATATTAATTATTTCATTTAAGTTTTCAATTAATTCAATATCTGGTGTAAATATATTTTTAGAATCATCAATCATATATTTTTCTAACTCTTGTTTTAATTTAATCAAATAAATAATATCGATAGAACACAATGAACTCTCTATAATTAATTTGAAAAACTTTGAAAAATAACTATATAATTTTTTACTATAATCAGTAAATATAATAATATTTTCTTTTACATTATTTTTAAATATAGCTTCAAACATTACATGAATAAATTGAATCCATTTTAGAATATTTTTTAAACCAAATATATATATATTATTTTCTCCTGTATAAAAAGATTTATTATCTTCTAATTTTATAACATTTAATTTTTCAATATATAATAAAGCAAATATCCAATTTTCTTCGGTTTCAAGAATGTATTTGGCAATCAATTCTTCATTATTTCCATTAAACTTATCAAAGTCTATAATCATAAATAATTTTATTTCTGATAAAATTATATTTCTTATATCTATATTTGAAGTTTTTTTT
>JACCEC012536923.1_pt1 | contig 14482 bp, 10 predicted proteins | sample 7450121 | NCBI WGS metagenome assembly JACCEC01 (sample SAMN15323455, study PRJNA562643) | freshwater metagenome | isolation source: river surface water | place: USA:Blue River Watershed | collected 2017-08-18 | reverse complement strand
GCGAGCACTTTTCGAAGATTTTGGCACGTCCATAGGTGCTTTCAGCTATTGAACGTGCCAAAATCTCCGGAAAATTGCCTCGCAACCTGCAACAATTCCCTATAAACTAAACCCATTATTCAGGTTAGCAAGGAGGTGTCCTAAATTTGAACCAAGCTGCTCTCTTAAGACCTGTTCGTGCCCAAAGAATCTTAATGTTTCTTCCCAATTGCCGAGATGATCGCCTCGGTATCTTGAACTTCTGTCAGGAAGTGTTGAAGAATTTTGAGGATATACTTAGGTGTATTGTAAACCCCGCTTGTTCTATAGACAATCTCAAGTCTTGGCTTATTTCCTTGGAGGAGGGCAATGAGAGTTGTGGTCGTTGGGTTGTCATCAATGAGCTGAGGGACGATCCAAATGGCGAACTGATCATTGAACAAGGTAACCTTATCAGGTGTTTCAATGATATGAAAGTACAGGGTGAGGTTGGCCTCATTGATTGAGTGCTCTAGTTCTGTGCTGTTCAATAACCCCATTTCATGAAGTAAGCGGAGGTCGACATGAATGATTCCGTCTGGTATCCATTTCTGTAAATTCTGACTAAATTCCTGATAAGAATCTTCCAAGACAATTGGATTGATCATCGGTATCTAATGCCTCCCTTAAGGACACCCCTACACTGTTTAGTTTAATATTTATTCATCCCCCCTGTCAAGGGTATATACTAAAATCTTTACGTTGATCGCTTTATCTCTTTTTTTTTAATTAAGAAGAGGCTATTTTCTACATACCTGGAAGAAGAGATGTTTCATATCTGTTTATACCAAAATGACTTGAAGAATCGGAAGTTTGACAAGGAGCCGCCATGAATTTGAGTCAGGCAAAGCCGATGACGAAGTGGCTTAACTTGAATAAGTTGGGCGATGCCGGCAGCTCTTAAATTCATTGGCCGACGGACGCTGTCAAAAACCGATTCTTCAAGTGATTTCGGTATAATTATTGCTAGTCCAGGATAAGTTCAAAAGAGCACAACCTATTTAAAGAGTTGATTATTAACCTGAATACTGGGTTTATTTCATAGAACCTTGCCGCATCTTGCGAGCACTTTTCGAAGATTTTGGCACGTCCATAGGTGTTTTCAGCTATTGAACGTGCCAAAATCTCCGGAAAATTGCCTCGCAACCTGCAACAATTCCCTATAGAACGAAATCACTTGAAGAATCGGAAATTTGGCAAGGAGCCGCCATGCATTTGAGTCAGGCCAAACCGACGCCGAAGCAGCTCAACTTGGATAAGTTGAGCGATGCAGGCGGATCTCAAATTCATTGGCAGGCGACGCTGTCAAAAACCGATTCTTCAAGTGATTTCGGTATAAACTAAACCCATTATTCAGGTTATTAATATGTTAAAAATAATTTTTCATTGGGGTTCTCTTAGAAAACGTCCTTTCTTATTCATTGTAGCCTTCCTTCTGGCCAATTCTTGTATATATAGTGCGCTAAAAGTCGATGTGTCAGCGAAAGCTGCCATTCTAATTGATGAAGAGACCGGCGCTGTCCTCTATGAAAAAAACGCTTACACTCCGCTCTACCCTGCCAGTATCACTAAAATCATCACAGCCCTCTATGCTGTGGAGAAGAAGGGGGATGCTTTAGAAGAGGAAGTCATTGCTACCTATGATGCCGTCTCTGCTGTTTATCCTCATATTCGCAGAGCCCAACAAGAAAGGCATCCGCCCTATAGGTTGGAATTTGGAGGGTCCCATATGGGTATCAAAGCTGGAGAAGCACTGACCCTGAGGACATTGCTCTATGGACTGATGCTAGCATCTGGAAATGATGCGGCCAACGTGATTGCTCAGTATGTATCAGGATCTGTTCCGCAGTTCATGAACGAGCTCAATGCATTTGTCAGAGCTAAGGGATGCCGGGACACGGTTCTATTTACACCCCATGGACTGCCTCATCCCGACCATAAGACGACAGCCTATGATATGGCAAAATTGACCCGCATCGCTCTCCAATACCCTGTTTTCCGGGAAGTCGTGAGAACGGTCAAGTTCACCCGTCCTCAAACAAACAAGCAGGCCGAATCGGAGCTTCATCAACATAATGCTCTTGTGAAGCCCGGAAAGTTTTACTACCCGAAGGCTACAGGAGTAAAAACAGGCTATACGACGGCGGGAGGTTACACTCTTGTCGCATCAGCAGAAGATGAAAATCGGAAACTCATCGCCGTCCTTTTAGGGTATGAACAGCTTCAAGAACGGTATAAAGACGCCATTGTCCTTTTTGAAGCCGCCTTTAATGAGGCAAAAGTAGCGCGGACCCTCTTTTCTAAAGAGTTCGATCTCTTTTCTTATCCGATCAAGGGGGGGGAAAGACCTTTACAGGCTGCTATCCCCGCCGACCTGGTCTTATCCTATTATCCTTCGGAAGAACCGCAGTTCAATACTAGCATCGAATGGAATGCCTTGGATTTACCTATTGAGCCGGGACAATTGGTTGGCCAGATCCGCGTCACCTCCGCTCCTCACGGTAAAACCCTCCTTCAAGTCCCTTTGTTTTCGACGCAGCTTGTCGAAGCAACATTCAGCCATCGTTTAGAACTTGCTTGGCAGAAATCGAAAAGAGCGATGGGACAGAAAATGGGATTGTTGATGGGAGCAATGGGTGTTGCCTTGATCACATTGGCATTTTATCTTTTCTATCCCCGAAAGAAGAAAAAAAAGGCTTCGAGCTTGAGTTTATACCGAAATAACTTGGAGAATCGGAAATTTGGCAAGGAGCCGCCATGAATTTAAGTCAGGTAAAGCCTGAACGAAAGCGGCTCAACTTGAATAAGTTGGGCGATTCAGGCCAATTTCAAATTCATTGGCCGACGACGCTGTCAAAAACCGATTCTTCAAGTTATTTCGGTATAAACCTGAATAATGGGTTTATTTCATAGAACCTTGCCGTATCTTGCGAGCACTTTTCGAAGATTTTGGCACGTCCATAGGTGCTTTCAGCTATTGAACGCGCCAAAATCTCCGGAAAATTGTCTCGCAACCTGCAACAATTCCGTATAAACCAAACCATTATTCAGGTGTATAAAGGGATGTTCTCTGAAAAGGTCGCAGCTTGTCAAAGAAGGTAAGGAATTGTTCTAAAGAGAGCTCTTCGGGTCTTGCTTGGGGTGAAATCCCCATATCGGTAAGTGTTTGTGCAATTACAGCTGCAGGAAAGAGATCTTTAAGGGAAGTGCGGAGCATTTTCCTTTTTTTTTGGAATGCTGTACGCGTGAGGGTGAAAAAAGCCTCTTGTCCGTCGGGGCGGGGAGGAGGTTGCAATTGGCAATGGACGATTGCAGACTGGACTTTGGGGCGAGGATAGAAACAGGTTGGTTCCACAGTAAAGCAATACGTGGGATGGCTATAAAAAGCAGCAAACACAGTGAAGCTGCTGTAATCGGCAGATCTAGGCGCAGCGGTCATCCGTTTGGCAAACTCTTTTTGGACCATGATGGTGACCGACTCGATCTTGTCATGCCTAGGCAGTAGTTTTGTCAGGATTGGCGTTGTGATGTGGTAGGGCAAGTTGGCAACAACTTTTATCTTCTTAGGAATTTTTGCTAAGAAATCTTCCAAAGAAAATTTAAGAAAGTCTTCCTCAATAATATTGAGGTGGCTGTCCTTAGTTTGCAGGCGTTTTAAAGCGGAGGCAAAATGGGGATCGATTTCAATCGCGGTAACATAAGTTCCAAAATCGAGGAGAAACTCGGTAAGCGCGCCTGGCCCCGGTCCAATTTCAATCACATGGTCTTGCGCATGGATCTCTGCGGCTTTGATGATCTTGCGGAGAATGTTGCCATCGATCAAAAAATTCTGCGAAAGACCTTTTTTTGCATCAATGCCAAGCTCCTTTAAAAAGAGGCGCAGCTCTGAGGAGCGATGAAGTTTCATCGGAGAGCGAAAGGTTGGAAGTCAGGAGGAAGAGACTCCATCATGTGTTTTTCATCATAGCCTAAACGCTCTCTCAATTTTGCAATGTATTGAACATTTTCTTTGGTTGCAGCTTGCTGTAAAAGTTCTTCTTTAAGCTGATCGGACATTTTTTGAAAAGGAGGGGGCTCTTTTTTTGAGCGATTTTTGAGATAGAATATCCGGTAAACGGTGGACTGATCGACACGGCTTACTTGAGCAATAGGGGGGCTGAATGTTCCAGGCAGAAGCGTTTTCAACACCTCTTTATGCGATTGTGCAATGCTCTTTTCGTCTGCTTTCAGTTTGGGAGATAGATTAATTGTGACAGAATTTTCATCTGTAGAATCTGCTTTGATTTGTTCTGAAACAGCAGCTAAGTCTGTATGGGCAGAATGCAGAAGGTCTGCGGCCTTTCTCGCTAAGAGTTCGCTCATGCTCTGGTTCGCAGAACGCAGTGAGAGGACTTGGTAATCCCATTCTTCTAAAGTAGGGTTTTTTTCACAGTATTGTTTGTAGGCCTCTTTGATCTCTTGCGGATTAACACTATTGACAGCCTTTGAGTTGACCCGGTACCACATGATCCTCTGAACAACCATTTCTGCAAAGACCATCTTTCGGGCTTCTTCGTAGGTCATCCCAATTTGATCAAGGGTCTGGATGATGGCAGGGCCAAAGCGGTCAAGCATTTCTTCCCTCACTTCGGCATCAGAGACTTTAAGTTCTAAATGTTCTGCATCAGCCTGCATCAATTCTTGATCGATCATTTGAGCAAGGATGTCTCTCCACTGGCTCGAATAGTATTGGAATCGCGCAGCTTTTGACTGCATGTATTGGGGATAATAGTGCTGCAAAAAAAGGTCCATTTTTTTCATCACATCAATGACCGAAATTGTCTTGCCGTTCACTTTTGCTAAAATGCGGTTGTAGACGATGAGCTCTTGAGGCTCTTCTTGAGCTATCATTCCTGGAAGCGCATTCTGAGCGTGTGTGCAGAGCGTTCCGCAAATGGAAAAAATGAAAAAAAGAAATGGAGCGGTTTTCATAAAGGGCCAAGTGAGTTGGATTAATAATGAGGCAATTGCAGAACTCCATTCGAGCCCAAATTCGCACTTTCTTTGCCGGGTTCGGTTTTTCGCAAATTAGCTAAGGCCCAAAAGGTTATATCGATTTTCAAACAACTGAACTGGCTTTAAAATCATCAAATTTGGGCCGCGAAGCGAGTTTTGCAATTCCCTCTAATAAAAAAACTTAATAATTCATGGTGTTTATAGCAGATCCACGGATTAATCGGAATACCGCGCCAAAGAATCCGTCCATTGAGCCTGTCTGAGGGAAGGTTTGCAGGGGAGGGTCGACTAATTTCAAGGGGAGTTCTTTTTGAAAATACTCGATCTGTTCTTCATTCTCTTGGGGCAGAACACTGCATGTGGCGTAGACGATATGCCCGCCTGGTTTTAAGAAGGAAAAAGCCTCTTTAAAAATTTCTCTCTGAAGGGCAGTTAGACGCTGGAGCATTTCCGAAGCGAATTTCCATTTCATGTCGGGATTGCGTCTGAGTGTGCCAGTTCCTGAACAAGGGGCATCAACTAAGACCCAGTCCATGGAATGCAGGAGCTGGTTCTTATGAGGGGCATCAGGGAGTAGGGTTTGGGCATTTTGAATGCCTGCGCGCTTGAGCCTTTTTTTTGCTTCTTGGAGCGCATAAGGACGGATGTCGTGCAAATAAATTTGCCCGCGTCCCTGCATTTTGTAAGCGAATGCAAGCGTTTTGCCTCCGGACCCGGCGCAGTAGTCTAAAACGTGGTCGGTTGGTTTGGGTTCAATGAGGTTTCCAATGAGCTGGCTTGCCTCATCTTGAACTTCAAAAAAGCCCTCTTTAAATTCTGTAAGGGCAAAGAAATTTTCTTTCTTTTTAAAAATGATCCCTAAGGGGGAATGCAAACAAGGGGCAACATCAAAACTTGCCTTCCATTGATTGAGCAGAGCATCGCGAGTAGTTTTTGCGGGGTTAATTCGAACTGTTGTTGGGGCGGTTTCATTGCTGACAGAGCAAAATTCCCAAGCTTTTTGCTTGCCTAAGCTTTCTTCGAGCAAATGAAAAAACGGTTTGGGAAAACTGGCGCGGATGTGCGGGGAAATTGTAGTGTCGTGGAGATACTGTGCTGGGTCAGCGTTTTTAAAGAACGCATACCGTTTTTCCCATGTCACAGGCTTGTCGCAGAAGTAGTCGATTAATCCTCTCCATCGGATCATGGCATAGAGAGAGTCGCAAATGAACTTTCTGTCTTTTGATCCGACGGCGCGATGGATTTTAAAATAATTTCTTAAAAAAAGATCGAGAGGTTGTGCCTGCTTCTCATAAAGGCCAAGGATGCTAAAAAGGTGATGTTCTCGAAAAGAAAGTTGGTGTCTCATTGATTGCAATTATTTTAACATCTAGGATATCCAAAGATAACGGGAATTGCAAGGAATATGGCTGGGTATATATAACGAAATAATCTGAAGAATCGGTTTTTGCAAGCGGTGCCAGCCAATGAATTTGAAATCCGTCTGCATCGCCCAACTTATTTAAGTTAAGCTGCTTTCGTGCAGGCTTTGTCTGAATCAAATGCATGGTGGCTGCTTGCCAAATTCCCGATTCTTCAGGTTATTTCGGTATCATTCGGAGGGGAAAAATGTATCTCATTCAAGGGGTGGTCGCATTTTTTGGAAGGTTTTTATTGAGTTTAATTTTTATTTCATCTGGCATTCATCAGATTCTTGACTGGGACGGGACTCAGCAAATTATCATCACTACCCTTAGCGACTGGTCAAGCTTGACCGTTGGAATAGATCTGCTTCAAAATATCTTTTCCTATGCCTTGTCTTCCGTTTCTCTCTTCCTTGCGGCAGCAATCTTTTGTCAAGTTATTGGCGGTTTGTGTATCCTATTAGGAATTCAAGTTCGATTTGGGGCTTTTTTGCTCGTCGTGTTCCTTGTCCCTATAACCATCCTCTTCCATCATTTTTGGTTGTTGCAGGGACTGGATCGTCAGATGCAGATGATCGAATTTATGAAGAACATCAGTATCTTAGGCGGTCTGTTCATTCTCTTAGCCTACGGAAAATGCAAGAAGTCTCGCAGTAGTGAGGAAAGTCATTTTAGCGATAGTTAAATCGAGCTTTGTTGTTCCTAGCCTCTTTTTGATCAGTTGGTTGATTGTAGGATTCGGTCAACCCGCCTGGTGTCCTCAGCTATGTTTTATCTCGGGTATAAGTGGGTTTGCCCTTCTCTGGCTGTCGATTCAACGGATCGAAAAGGGGAAATTCTGGTGGGCTGCAGGGTGGTATTCTTGTGTGCAGCTTATCCAGCTTTCCTGGCTTACCTCCATCGAGTATCAGGGCTATTACATTCTGGGGGTTTATCTATTCTTATGTGCATGCCTCGGCCTGCAATTCGGTGCGTTGACCCATTTTTTTCTCCGAGCTAAAAAACCTGACTTGACACGCGTTCTAGCTTCCGCTTGTTTGTGGACGCTCATGGAGTGGTTCCGGTTGTTCATCCTGTGCGGATTTTCTTGGAACCCTATCGGCATTGCATTGACCGAGTCGGTGTATTTCCTTCAGTTTGCAAGCATTTGGGGAATATATGGGCTTACTTTCTGGGTGATTCTGGCAAACGGACTTTTTTTTCAAGCCTTAGCCTTTCGACGCAACCTCCGATTGATCGGTGTATGGTTTGCCGTCGTTATCACACCCTGCATTTATGGCTATTTTGCCCTTCATCCTCCGATATCGAATGCACACCCGCAGAAGAAACCGCAATCGCTTTCAGTCGGGCTCGTGCAAACAGGGCTACTTCCCTCGCAAAAAGTCCCTTTGCCGGGAAAATTAAGAGATTTTATCGCTCCGATAGACCAATGGAAAAGAATCTTATCAAATCTCCATTCTGAAAATAAAAAATGGGACTTAATTGTTTTCCCTGAAGCTGTCGTTCCGATGCGTGCTGATTTTTGCATTTATCCTTATGAAGAGCTCCTTTCTGAGTTGTGGCAAATCTATGGCGCTGTCCTAATGAAGCATTTACCTCCGTTAAAACCTCCTTATGCGCAGCGTCGGTACTCACAAGGAGTTCCGGTCATCTATGTTTCGAATGCATTTGTAGCGCAAATGATTGCAAATAGGTACGAAGCTGAAGTCGTCATTGGCCTTGATCACTATGATCCCGTCAGCGGTAACAATTACAATTCAGCATTTCATTTGATGCCTAATGGGCAACAGATGCAGCGGTATGACAAGCAAGTCTTGCTTCCCCTTGCAGAGTATTTGCCCTTTGCCTGGCTTAAATCTTTAACAAGACGATATGGGATCACCGAGTTTTTTTCCCATGGTCAACAGCCTAGCGTGATCGGTGGGCATGTTCCTTTCAGCCTTTCCATTTGTTATGAGGAGACGTTTCCCCATGTGATCCGTTCTGGGAGAGTGATGGGTGCAGAGCTTTTCATCAACGTTACAAACGACAATTATTACCCGTTTTCGCGCTTGCCTGAGCAGCATTTTTCTCATGCGCGCGTGCGGGCAGTGGAAAACGGGGTGTTTTTGTTGAGGGCTTGTAATACTGGAGTGACTGCTGCCGTTGATCGGTATGGAAGGGTCGTTGCGCGATTGGGAGATCACCGAAAGGAATCGGAAATGCTTCAAGGAATTCTCACCGTTGACATCCCTCAAGAATCCCATAAAACTTTATATATGCTTTGGGGGGATGCAGGGATCATCAGTCTGGCAGTTTTAGGCTTTCTCGCCTTTCTCGTTTTTCAAAAAAACTTCCAGATCTGCTTCTGCCGTTGGAGCTATTCCCGATGAAGAATCGGGAATGTGACAAGGAGCCGCCATGAATTTAAGTCAGGCAAAGCTTGCACGGAAGTAGCTCAACTTAAATAAGTTAGGCGATGCAGGCGGATTTCAAATTCATTGGTCGGCGACGCTGGAAAAAACCGATTTTTCAAGTTATTTCGGTATAAACCGATGTGGAATTCGATTTTAACTGGAATAGTTTTTGAACATGTCAGTATCGAAAGCCTTCGTCGAGAGCTTAATCGAAATGCCCAACTTAGAGAAATATGCAGATTTGACCCTCCTGCCGGAGTAGTCAGCGTTTCAAGCAAATTGGCCTAAAGCCGCGGGAATTTTAATTTAGAGAAACTTGCAACTTTTCCTGGCATAATTAAAAATTGAGTTGTATTTTTTTAGTTCCTATTTGCTAAGAGGGACCTTCTGATGCGTTTGCTCGTCTTGCTTTTCTGCATCATCCTACTCCCTTTATGTGCCGATCCGAAAGACCCCTACCAACTTGCCGTCACAGAAGGGGAACCCTCAGCGCTTGTTGCAGGTTGCGTTAACGCGATCACAGGCGATCTTTATTTGGATGAAGAAGACGTGTTGGTCCAAGGTTACATTCCCTTGCGTTTGCCACGCCACTACATCAGTGGTGATGGGATGGGAAAAATGGCCAGCTGGTCATTTCTCGACCATTTGGAAGCCAAATACAAAAGTGGAGAAACAGAACATCAGATCAAGATCTGGGACCCCAACGGCTCTTGCTACACCTTTCGGTGCTCTGCGGACACGGTCCAACGCCATCTCAAGAAGAAGTCGCATGTGCCAAAATTTCGTCCACCTGCACCTCAAGAAACCCCAGGATTGACCAACACAGCACATGCAGAGATCAGCGCGCATCACAACCTAAAAAATGCCTCGGTCCGTTTAGAGGAAAAAGGGAAATATTTTACTGTATACTGTCCTGATCAGACGACTCGCCGCTACAAAATTCACCACGCCCATAAGCACTTTAAAGATGTCTTTAAAAGAGAAGAAGAAAAGAAGCTCATCTATCTCCTCGAATCTGAGACCCTCCCCTCTGGCCACCAAGTGTTTTACCATTACGATCGGAAAGATCGGCTCAAGAGCATCCGGACAACAAACCCAAGCGGCACCAAAACTTATGCTTCCGCCACATTCCGTTATCTACATAAACATGAACACAATGGCCCCGATGTCGATATTGAGCTCAGCGATGGAAGGACCTTCCGTTACCGGTTCGAGCCCAAAGACAACTCCAAAGTTTTCCTTTTAAAAGCGGTGATTTCTCCCGAATCTCCCGAACAGACCCTATATTACCATCCCGATGGGCGCCATTATGGCAGGCTGATCAGCCGAACGACAGAGCCCGACAACCGCTTCCTCGATATCGAATACTACCAGATCGGACACAACAATGTCGGCAGCACCGATGTCAAAGTCAATGACAAAAAAGACCCCAAATTTTTACGCGTCAAAACACTCAAGGCCCCGGTTGGAACGGACGGAACGCCTCATATCACCCACCGCTTCTTTTACGATCCCAACAACCGGACCACCGATGTCCGCCATATCGATAACACACTCACCAAATACTGTTATTCTGAAAGCATGCGGTTAGAAGCGATCCTCTACTTTGACCATCATGACCGCTTGTTAAAGAAAGAAACCTTTGAATGGACAAACGCCGGCGATCTGCTTTCACAAAGCTTGTACGATCCTCAAAACAACCTCCTTGTTTCAAGGCAGCTGCATTACGACGACCGGGGCAACGTCATCCGAGAGCAACGCGATCTGTCGGGAAAAGGCAATTCTCGAGAGGTGTACACCACACTCCGCGAATACAGCCAAGATGGCCGGGACCTCCTCTTGAGCGAGCAGGAACAGAGCGGAAAAATCACGCGCTACGCTTACTTCCCTAATTCCAACCTACTTGCTTCCCGGTTGGAATGTGACGGCAATCAGATCAAAGTCCGAACATTTTACGAATACAACAGCGATCATGTCCTAACTAAAGAGATCCGCGATGATGGTGAGGCCCCAGAAAAAGATAACCTGGCAGGAGTTAAAACTCGCATCATCAAGGCGATCACCCCGATGCCAAACGGCCCGTTTGTCGATATGCCCTACATCATCGAAGAGAGATTTTGGAACGGACAACACGAAGAGCTTCTGAAAAAAACAGTCCTTTCTTATACCACCGGAGGCCGCATAGCCCGCAAAGAAATAACCGATGCCTGTGGAGAGTTCCGTTATGCGCTAAGCTTCGAATACGACCATCTAGGCCGCCTCATCAAAGAGACCAACGCCTTAGGACAATCCTATCACTATACCTACGATGCTGCAGGTAACAAGACAATATCGAGCAACCAGCGGCGCACAGGAACAATCAGCTACGATTGCTCCAATCGCCCCACCCAATTAGTCGAGATTGGCTTTGATGGGATCTGTCATACCACCCACTACACCTATGATGGAAAACATCGAAAAACTTCAGAGACCGATCCTTTTGGAAACACCACTTCTTACATCTACAATGACCTCGATCAGCTGATTGAAACCCACCTTCCCCAAGTCCTCAACGAAGAGGGAAAGCCGGTCACTCCCGTCGTCACTTCTCAATATGATGCAGCCGGAAGAGAAATCGTCCGTACAGACCCCAAAGGCTACACCACAAAGACCGATTACAATGCAAGATCGCAAGTTGTTCGGATCCGCTACCCCGATGGCTCCTTGGAACACTTCACCTACAATCTCGACGGGACTTTAAGTACCCATGCCGACCGGGAATCACTACACACCCTGCACACCTACGACATCTTAGGAAGACGCATCACTACAACAGATCCCAATGGCCATACCACAACATTCCACTACGATGGATTTCAGCTGATCTGCATCGTCGATGCAGAAGGTTATGTCACTCACTACACTTACGATCGTGCCGGACGAAAGATTAAAGAAGAAAGGAACCGGGAACAGATCGAATACACCTACGATCCCTTGGGAAGGCTCCATACCGTGAAACAGGCAGATCTTCTCACCATTACCGAATACGATCTGCTCGATCGGATGATTGAAGAACGCCAGGAAGACATTGACGGTCAGCTGATTGCCAAACAGAGCTACACCTACGACGAAGCCGGCAACCGAAAAAGTGTGGTTCGTTACCAGGGGAAGACCACCATCGAAGAACTGTTCGTTTACGACTCATTCGATCGGCTCTGCCTTCACCAAGATCCCCTCGGATACAAAACTCAGATCCACTATTGCGAGTTCCACATAAACTCCCTTGGTCAGTGCGTCCTCCAACAACAAACAACAGACCCCCTAGGTCAACAGACCCTTCAGACCCACGACAGCGCAGGACGCCCTTGTTCGATCGAAATCCTCAACTCGAAGGGTTCCACCTGTTCTCTCGAAGAAAAGTACTACGATCTGAACAACAACCTCTCAAGACAAGTCAGCACTCTGTTTCCCCAGCAAACACAACAAGAGGTCCAGTGGAAATACGACGCGGCAGACCGCCTAACCCTCCTCATCGAGCCGCAAGGCAAGACCACCTCCTACACCTACACACCAAATGGCCGGTTGATAAAGACCAAGAAGCCAGACGGGATCATCCTCTACCGCGACTACGATCGGAAGGGAAACCTCATCTCCCTCACTTCCTCAGACGGCACCATCCAATATCTTTTCAGCTATAACAAGATCGATCAGCTCTGCTCCTCCCTTGATCATAACACCAAGACCGCAACCTTCCGTACCCTCGATCCCCACGGCAGAGTCCTCGGAGAAGCCCTTGCAAACCAGCTCACCCTCTCTAACCGCTACGACCTTCAGGGACGCCGCTGTCAGCTCACTTTACCCGATGTGAGCACAGTCTCTTATTCCTATGATGCAGCCCACCTTAAAGAAGTTTCCCGCTATGACAAATCAGGAAATCGTCTTTACTCTCATGTCTACCAAGAGTACGACCTGAGCCACCACCTTCTTTCTCAAGAACTCATCGGAGATCTCGGCACCGTCGCCTATACGATCACCCCGCGGGGACAACGTGCATCGATCGACTCCCCCTATTTTTCCCAGTCGATCACCGTCTTCGATCCGATCGGCAATATCTGTGAAATGAGAACTGATCAACAAAGCTTCCAGTACACTTATGACGATCTCTACCAGCTCATTCAGGAAGAGGGCCACACCTACCGCTGCGACTCCCACTTCAACCGCCTTGAAAAAGACGGCCAAGCCATCCCTTTCAAATGCCCCGACCAGCTTGCAAACATCGAATACGATCTGAATGGCAACCCAATCTTCTTCAACAACACCGCCTATACCTACGATCCCCTCGACCGCCTCATCACCATCGAAACGTCCGATCTGCGTCTGCATTTCACTTACGACACGTTTCATCGCCGGATGAGCAAAACCCTCTACACAAAAACAGACGGCCAATGGCAACTCATCGATCAACGCCAATACTTCTACGATGGTCACAATGAAATAGGCTCAACGGATGCTTCCGGCAACATCAGAGAACTCCGCGTTTTAGGAGCTACCCCCACAGCAGAAATCGGCGCCGCCATTGCTATCGAACTCGACGGACAAATCTTTGCTCCCATTTCCGATCTCCAGGGTAACATCGCCTCTCTTGTCCGCCTTAACGGATCGATCAGCCAACGGTACCAATACAGCAGCTTCGGCGAACACGCATCTGCTACCCAGCTCAACAATCCTTGGAGGTTTGCTTCGAAGCGGCACGATGAAACACATCTGGTCTACTTTGGGCGCCGCTATTATGATCCTGCATCCGGCAGGTGGCTCAATCCCGATCCAATTGGCTTTGAGGGGGGGATCAACCTCTACGCCTTCGTACAAAACAATCCTCTGACCCATCGCGACCTCTACGGACTGATCATCAATCCCCCCATCATATCCCTGCCACCGCTTTCTACACCTCAGGTCCAAACCTCATGGGTGGGTGCGCCAGAAGTCTGCAATCACCAAGTCGCCCTCACCCCTCTTCCAGCCCCCCTCTTCCAGCTCCCCGAGGCCTGGCCTCTAGAGCAAAAGCCAGGTCTGCAGTTGTCGGCATCGGCAATGGAGTCGTCAACTTTACCATAAGCGCCCTTCACGACCTGCACAACTGCGCCTTCTTCCTCGACGCTGAGGTTTCTGAGTTCTTACCTGAGCAGACCTCATCGATGATGCAGGCTATCTCCGAAGCGCAATTAGCTCAGCTCGGCACCATCAACTCCTGGATGAGCTCAGTCTTTGCCCTCAATTCCAGCGATCCGATCTACAATGCATTCCGCGACAAGACAACCCTCGGTCTTGAAGTGGCTTCTCTTGTTACCGGTGGCTACGCAGCAGCTAAGGGCGTGGTGGCATTCCATAAGTTGGTTAAGGCTCCAGTGCGAGTTTCAGGAATTGCAAGAAATGAAGGAATGGTAACTAAGCATATTTTAACGCGAGAAAAAATAAAAAATTATCTATCAATCGCGGAGTCACTAAGTAAAAAGCAAATTATTTCTGATTTAGAATCTATTGGTCTAAGATTAAAGGGAAAAAGTCCAGGGCCTTCTGATAAGAAATACTTAACACTTTCCCATAAATAATCGGAACAATATGCCTCGTAGGTAAGCATCCTCGTAAGCCGCACTACGTCTTGCATCTGCCATGCCTCGTGACGGGTCAATG
>JACCEC010800987.1_pt1 | contig 14485 bp, 10 predicted proteins | sample 7450121 | NCBI WGS metagenome assembly JACCEC01 (sample SAMN15323455, study PRJNA562643) | freshwater metagenome | isolation source: river surface water | place: USA:Blue River Watershed | collected 2017-08-18 | reverse complement strand
CGCTGGCATGGAAGATAAGGTTATCCAGACGAAAATCGCCATGGATCAGCGCCGCAGGCTGTGCAGGCGGAAGATGTGCTGGCAGCCATTCCATCAGGCGCAGCGCGCCTGCGGGTACGGGAATCGTCGCCGCGCTCAACTGCGATGACCACCGGGTAATCTGGCGGGACAGATAGTCTTCGCGCTTACCGTAGTTGCCCAGTCCGATCACATCAATGTCCAGCTTGTGCAGTTCAGAAATCACGCGATTCATTTCGCGATAGATCGCAGTGCGCTCTGAAGATGTCACACCCGGCAGACTCTGATCGACAAAGACTCGACCATCCAGATAAGCCATCAGATAAAACGGGGTACCTACGATGCTCTCGTCATCACACCAGGCCAGCGCTGCGGGTACGGGTACCGGGGTATCTTTCAATGCACTGATGACCCGGTATTCGCGATCGATCGCATGGGCCGATTTCAGCAAAACGCCATCAGGCTTTTTGCGCAGCACGAATTTTTCTGTGCCAGCCGTAAGCAAAAATGTCGGGTTCGATTGGCCGCCTGTCAGTGGCTTGATGCTCAGCTCAGCAGTGCCAATGAATCCCTGCGCCTGAAGCCACGCGCGCAGGCGTGCTTGTATGGTTTGATCCATCGTGTTTACAAAGAACTGAGTAAATGACCGTGATCGACGGTGAGGCAGGAACCCGTCATACCCGTGCCGGCATCGGAGCACAACAACAGCAAGGGACCATCGAGGTCGGTAATATCGCCGAAGCGACGCGTGGGAATCCGGCTGCGAAGCTTCTCTCCGGCCTCACTCTTGAGAAAATCACGGTTGAGGTCAGTGACGACATAGCCGGGCAGCAGCGCATTCACACGGATCTGGTAACGCGCCAGCTCCAGCGCCATCACCTTGGTTGCCTGAATCACTGCGGCCTTGGAGATCGCATAGGGCGCAACGCCTGCTGCCACCCGCTCACCCAAAATCGACGCCACATTGACAATCACGCCGGACTTCTCTGCGGCACGGAGACGGCGAGCCGCTTCGGTTGCCACCAGCCAGCAACCTTTGAGATTGGTGTCGATCACGCTATCCCAGTCGTCTTCAGTCTGATCAAGCAAGGCGCGCGTGACAGTAATGCCCGCGTTATTGATCACAATATCGCAGGCACCGATCTGGTCGAAAGCAGTACCCACGCTATCACGCGAACTGACATCCATGCTCACTGATGATGCCATCCGACCCTCTGCCCGCAAGTGCTGCTGAAGTTCGGCCAGTTTGTCTGCGCGACGCGCTGCCAGAATGACCTCTGCGCCCGCTGCCGACAGCAGCTGCGCGAAATGCGCGCCAAAACCGCTGGAAGCACCCGTGATGAGCACGCGCTTGCCGTCGAGACGGAAGCGCGAGAACATGTCTTCTACTGCCATTACGCTTTACCGCCAGCGATTTTTTTGGCCATGCTCCAGCGATGCACTTCGCTCGGGCCGTCATAGATGCGGAACGCGCGCATGTCAGTAAATATGCGCATCACCGGTGTTTCGCCAGTCACGCCAAGACCGCCCATGATCTGCACGCTGCGGTCCACCACCCGCCATTCTGCCTCGGAGCAGACTACTTTCGCGCGGCTCGATTCGAATGCGCCCCTCTCACCTTTGTCGAGCAGCCAGGCGGTATGCCAGATGTGCAGACGCGCTGTCATCAAGTCCATGTCGTTGTCGGCGATCTGGAAACCCACGCCTTCATGCTCAACCAGCGGCTTGCCAAAGGCTTCGCGTTTACGCACATAGTCGAGCGCAACTTCATGCGCCCGTCGTGCCTGCCCTAGCCAGCGCATGCAATGCGTCAGACGTGCCGGTGCCAGACGCACCTGCGCATAGCGGAAGCCCTTGCCGATCTCACCCAGCACATCGGCAGCAGGAATGCGCAAATCATGGAATTCAACCACGCCATGTCCGCCCGAGAAGCAGCGATCCATCGCATCCAGATTGCGCAACAGTTTAATCTCGGGGCGGTCCATATCCGAGAGGAACATGGTCGCGCTGCCATCTTCCATACGCGCCATGATGATCGCGTATGACGAACCTTCAGCGCCTGTAATCAGCCACTTGCGGCCATTGATCACATAGTGGTCGCCATCCTGAACTGCGGTCGTTTTCAGCATGCTCGGGTCAGCACCGGCACCCGGTGAAGGCTCGGTCATACAGAAGCAGGAGCGCGTGTGGCCCTCGACCTGCGGACGCAGCCAGCGGGCTTTCTGCGCAGGGGTCGCTACTTCTTCCATCAGATGGATATTGCCTTCGTCCGGCGCATGAATATTCATTGCGGTCGGACCCAGCCAGGAATAACCCGATTCTTCGAATACCACGGCTTTTTCGACATGGGTCAGCCCCAATCCGCCCATCTCGCGTGACGCATGCGGTGTCAGCAGGCCCGCCGCACGCGCGCGTGCGACCAATTCAGCGCGCAGTTCAGGATGCGGGCCATGACTGTCCTGGCGCGGATCATTTTCCAGCGGGATGACTTGTTCAGCGATGAATTTCCGGGTGCGCTCGCGCAGCTCCTCGGCTCCTGGGGGAAGGGTAAAGTCCATGTCGTTTAGGTCAGATGAAAGGAGATGATTGTTATTATCGTTGTTAGCGGGTTTTATCGGTTCACCACTGATGCAGGCAAGCGCAGCACCATCAGTGCTCCGGCCACCAGCAGGGTAGCGAACAGATACAGGCTGCTGGAAGGACTGCCAGTCAGATCGGTCAGCCAGCCCACCAGCGACGTGCTCGCCATACCCGCTATGTTACCAAGTGAATTCACCAGCGCGATACCAGCTGCGGCAGCAGCACCCGTCAAAAACGATGAGGGCAGGCTCCAGAATGATGCTTGTGCTGCCGATGCGCCCGCAGCAGCGAGTGTCAGCGCCATCATTGCGACGACCAGACCATAGTCAGGCGTGGCGCACAACGCAAGCCCTATCGCTGTCAGCAGACAAGGGATTGCCGTATGCCAGCGACGTTCACGCAAACGGTCTGCACTAATGTTGGTCATCACCATCGCAACGATCGCCACTGAATATGGAATCGTCGTCAGCCAGCCAATCTGCAAAGGATCTGAAACGCCAAGTTGCTTGATGAGCGTCGGCATCCAGAAGCTGGCGATATAAATCGAACTGGCAATGCAAAAATAAGCCACGCCAAGCATCCAGACGCGCGTACTCTTTAACGCATCCATCACATTCACATGCTCACTCTGGCTCGCCTCATGTGAAATATCGTCATGGATTGCCCGCTTCTCTTCATCGCTGAGCCAGCGCGCATCTTCAACCCGATTATCCAGAAATATCAGGATCGCGATACCAAGCAGAATGGATGGCAGGGTCTCAACGATGAACAGCCATTGCCAGCCTGCGAGACCGGCGACACCACCGAAATTTTTCAGAATCCATCCTGATAGCGGCCCACCGATGATATTCGACATGGGTATTGCGGCAAGAAACAGCGCAATGATCCGGCCTCGCCATGCGGCTGGGAACCAGTAAGTCAGATACAGCAGCACGCCGGGAATGAATCCCGCCTCGGCCACCCCGAGCAAAAAGCGCAGCACATAGAATTGGGTCGGTGTCTGTACAAAGGCCATCCCCGCGCCGATCAGCCCCCAGCTGACCATGATGCGCGCTATCCACAATTTCGCGCCGACTTTATGCAGCAGGATATTGCTCGGCACTTCAAAGATCACATAACCGATAAAGAAAATACCGGCACCCAGTCCGTACACCGTATTGCTGAATGACAGATCGTTCAGCATCTGCAGCTTCGCAAAGCCCACATTCACCCGGTCGAGGTAGGCTGCGAGGTAACACAGACACAGGAAAGGCACGAGTCGCCACGCGACCTTTTTGTAAATCTGGCCGTTGGATTCGGTGGCCATTTCCGATGCGATGCTGCTGACTGCCATGGGGTCTCCTCCCGTTACTTCATTTTTAGAAGCTTTCACAAAATGCCGCTGTCTGCGCTGAGGTCGGCTCGCCTTACGTCTGCACTGTCTTTTGCGCCCCCGCCTTGCCAGCGACCGCATCGCCAGGCGATGCTCATTTTGTGAGAGCTTGTTATTTCTTATGCGCGTTATCCACGCTGGCAGTAAAAAAAGGCCAGCCTCGTGAGGCTGGCCTGAACCCAACGCGGAAATTAATCAGACAAACTCAGCCAAAAGCATCCGGCTGCTTACCACCTGCTGCTTACTGCCACTTGCAACGCATGACTTGCTTCGCGCAGCAGCACTACAAAGCCAGACACGTGAGGGACTTCAGGACCCACGCGCCAGCCCTTTCCATTGATCGAGGTCTGCCTGATGCGCCGCTTGGCGAGCCAGTCGAACGACCGACGATCAAATTCTATAAAAGCAATTTGCTTCTTAATGAACTCTGAATTCAGAGTTCGATTTCATCTCAGGGTAAATCTTTTGAATTCAGACTGTCAAGCGAAGATTATTCAGAGTGGAAAAGGCTGAAATGCCGAGGAAATTTATTATTTTTTTAATAAATTAGGCCGGATCAGTCCCGGCCTTCCGGCGAGCCGACCGCGCGAAGCGGAAAGACAGCCGATCAGGCAGCGTCTTCGGAATCGGGCTGATCGGCCATGCGGGCGATCATGAAATCGGCCGCTTCCTCAAGATGCTTGCGGGCGGCCTGCTCCGCCTGTGCGCCATCGCCGCTGGAGACAAGCTTGAACAAGAGCTCATGTTCATCCCAGATGTCGCGCGGCTTGTCGGCCGACAGCAGCACGGAACCCATGACGCGCTGAGCATTCACCCACTGGGGCTCCATTGCGGGGCTGATCAGAGGATTGCCTGCCAGTTCGTAGATGAAGGTATGAAACGCCATGTCCGCGGCAATCATGTCACTCACCGATCCCCTGCGGACGGCCTCGCGACCAGCAGCCAGCAATTGCTCGCCGCGTGTCTTGGCAGTGTTTGTGAAGTTCTCGGCCGCCTTGCGGAAAGCCAGACCTTCGATGACGGAACGCATCTCGTACATCTGACGCACGAATTGCGGGTCCAGCGGCGCCACCAGCAAACCGCGGCCCGGCGCATCGCGCAGCACACCCTGATTTTTCAGCAAGACCAGCGCCTGCTGCACTGGTTGCCGCGACACGCCGAGTTCCTGCGCAATCTGTTCCTGAATGATGCGTTCACCAGGACGAAGCTTGCCTTCTGCAATCTCTGCCAGAATAGCTTTGTGGACTTGCTCCACCAGTTTGGGCTGTGTTTCGAGAATTTTCATCAGGACAGATGTTCTTGGTGTTTTGATTCATCCATGACGCAAGCGCTAAGCCGACAATGATACGCGAATCACTCGCCCGAGCGCCAGCGCTGCTCTGCCTCGTCCCACGCAGACAGGGGCTGCAGGTCCGGTACCCACGCGAGTCCTGATTTTGCATCGGACGACACTGCCTCGGGCGTGACCAGCACATCCAGAAGCGCCGGACGGTTCGACATCGCGCGTTCAATCGCAGCTTCCAGATCTTCCGCACGCTCGACACGTTCTGCGTACAAGCCAAACGCTCTGGCCATCGCGGCATGATCTGAAAACTGCAGCCGGGTGCCAACCACCTTGCCATGCGATTCCTGCTGATCGCGAACTTCGATCGCCCAGGAACCATTATTCGCCACTACCACCAGCACAGGCGCTTTATGCCTTGCAGCAGTATCGAGCTCCATCGCATTAAAACCAAACGAGCCATCGCCGGTAGCGACAACCACGGTCTTGTCAGGATAAACAAGGCTGGCCGCCACACCGAACGGAGTACCGACACCAATGCAGCCGAGCGAGCCGGGATCAAGATAGGATGAAGCGGGCAAACCGACGCGCGCAAAACTCAGGAAATCGCCGCCATCGGCAACCACCACCGCATCTTCAGGCAGTGCATCGCGCAAGGCTGCCAGCACACGGTTCGGATGCATGAGGCCATCGCTGCCGGGCGCCGCATCGCGCATGCTGTTGATCAGTTTTTTCGATCGCTCAAGATGTTTGGCACGCAAACCCGCTGTCCACGAAGCATCTACTGCAGAAGATCGGTTACCTGCTACCTCAAGCATCGCCTGTAATGCGAGCCTGCCGGTGGAAAGTATCTCAACTGCACCGCGACGATTGTCCCTGAGCTCAGCTGCGCAATCCGCGATGCGGATGAATTTAGCGTCACCAAACACCGAGGGCGAACCATATGCCAGCTGAAAATCCAGTCGACGCCCGACCGTCAGCACCACATCCGCCTGCTGCATCACCGTCCCGCGCATCGCAGCGACCACGCTGGAATGACTCTCGGGCACCAGTCCTTTGCTCTCGCCAGTGTCGAGATACGCTGCACCCAAGCGCGACAACAGCTCGCACAATTCTTTGTCAGCACCCTTGGCGCCACGACCAGAGATCACTAGCGGGCGCTTCGCTGTCCACAGCAAATCCACCGCTACACGAACGGAGGCCTCATCGGGTGGCATATCAATAGACGTGCGCTTAGTGAAGCGCTCAGGCATCTGCATAGACTTGCTGACGCGTGCACGCACAACATCTACAGGAAAATCCAGATACACCGGTCCGGGCTCACCGCCCTGCCCCATCGCGCGCGATACCGCTTCATCAATCTCCTGCAATGCGAGGTCGGCATGATGTACGGTGCGCGCATAGCGCGTAATGCTGCGCACCAGATCGGTATGCACAATGTCCTGCAGTGCGCCGCGATTTTCCTGAGGCATGGGCGGCAGCCCTGACAGCACCAGCACTGGTGCACGTGACACATGCGCATTCGCGATACCAGTCATCGCATTAGTCACGCCTGGGCCGGCGGTCACCAGTGCAACGCCCAGCCGACCGGTCAGATCAGCCTCAGCATGCGCCATGTAAACGGCAGCGCGCTCATCACGCACATCGACAATGCGTATGCCCTCGGCATCGAGCCGCATCCAGATCGGCATAATGTGACCACCGCACAAGCCGTATACCCGCTCCACACCCTGACTTTTCAGATAGCGGGCAATCAGCGCGGCGACGGATTGTTCATGAATTTCGGGTGCGGACATGGCGCTTGCTCCTGGTTGCTCAGCGGGACGGAAAAAGTGACGGGCAGTGACGGGACCTCGAAGGAGCCCGGCTTTTTCTGACCTCGGTTGACCTTCACTGAAAAGTTGTTATCTGTATGGATTCAAGTATACTAGACTTGCACTCTGAATTCAGTATTCAAAGTAGAATCTCCGCTCACCCTATAATAGTTTCTATTTAGCAATATGAGCCAATTCCTCACTCTCTCTGATGCCATCGCCACTCATGCCCGGCTGATGCCCACGAAACTTGGCGCCCGTGATTCACGCAGGTTGCTGACCTATGCAGAGTGGAATGATCGTGCCAGCCGCCTTGCCGATGGCTTGATGAACGCCGGCCTGAAAAACGGTGACCGTGTTGGCCTGCTCGCTTACAACTGTATTGAATGGATGGAGATCTATGTTGCACTAGCCCGCGCAGGACTGGTCGCGGTGCCCGTCAACTTCCGGCTCACCGGCCCCGAGATTGCCTACATCTTGAACAACGCTGAGGTTGGCGCAGTGATCGCTGGCGCCGAATTCTGCGAAACGCTTGATTCACAAAAAGAAGCACTGAAGCTTCCACGCGGCAGGCAAATTGTGCTGGGTGATGCGCCCCACAGCGACTGGATCAGTTATGAGGCAATGATCAGCGCCGGCAATGCCGGCAGAGCATTCGCTGCAGTCGATCCTGAGAGCATGTGCGCGCTGATGTACACCTCCGGTACAACCGGCAAACCCAAAGGCGCGATTCGCAATCATCAGGGCAGCTATCTGATTGCACTGGCAACGGCGCTGGAGATGGGATTTAGCAAAGCGGACACTGGGCTTTTGGTCATGCCGATGTGCCATGCGAATTCGCTGTACTTCGCCACGACCTTCATTCATCTCGGCGCGGCCTGCATCATCGACGATCGCAGAAGCTTCGACCCGGAAGCTTTGCTGGCAACGCTCTCGCAAGAAAAAGTCACCTTCACTTCACTGGTGCCCACCCATTACATCATGCTGCTGTCGCTACCTGAAGAGATCAAGAAAAAATATGATGTCAGCTCAGTTGGCAGGTTGCTGGTGTCTTCGGCGCCAGCGCGCAGAGATACCAAGCTAGCGATACTCGATTACTTTAAAAATGGCCGCCTGTATGAACTGTACGGCTCCACCGAGGCGGGCTGGGTCACACTGCTGCGCCCTGATGAACAGCTGACAAAGCTCGGCTCGGTAGGCCGTGAATGGTCGGGCAGCGGCAACATCCGCATACTGAATGAAAAACGCGAAGAAGTCGCTGATGGCGAAGTCGGCGAACTTTTCTCACGCACGCCCTATGTGTTCGACGGCTACTGGAAGAACCCCGAAAAAACTGCAGAAGCCTTCGACCGCGGCTGGTGCTCAGTCGGTGACATGGCACGCCGCGATGAAGATGGCTACATCTGGCTGGTTGATCGCAAGAGCAACATGATCATCAGCGGCGGTGAAAACGTATATCCCTCCGAAGTTGAAGGCGCTATCGGCGCACACCCCGCAGTAAAAGATGTCGCAGTCATCGGCATGCCGCATGAAAAATGGGGTGAAAGCGTGCACGCGGTGGTGGTGCTGCATGAAGGCGAACAGGCGACTGAAGCAGAGTTGCGTCAATGGTGCCGCGATCGTCTGGCCGGTTTCAAATGCCCGAGCCGCGTGAGTTTCATCGCCGACCAGCAGATGCCCAGAACGGCCACCGGGAAGATCGTCCATCGCACACTGAAAAACCTTTTCACGGATAAAGCGGATAGCTTACAGACCGCCTGATCCCGTTCAACTTTCCTCTCCTTTCGCAGGTCGGTACTCAGCACCCGACCTGCTTTAATTTTTTAGAAATCCTCCCCAAAAGACAGTAAGTAATTGATTAATTGATGAAAATTAATCATCTGCTGGATTGTCTTGCCCGTGAATTTCAGCGCTTTGCCCTCTTTACCGGTACGCAAAACTACCGCTATACTCCAGTTGAATTCAGAATTCGGAATGCTGCAAAGCCACAAGGATGGCTGGAAACGGAGACAACCAACTGACCCTAATTTTTGTCAGTTTGTTAAATAAAGAAGAGGCTCATGAAAAACCAGAACTGCTTTGCCACCGCTGGTTGCGGCTGCAATAAAACACCCGGTGATGTCGATGCCGATCGCCGTCGCGTATTGAATATCGTTGCTACCAGTCTGGTGGCTCCGCTTCCATTGGCATCGTCAGAGGTTTTCGCGCAGACAGCGACCACGCTGCTGGTCGATGCTGACGCTGAAGAAAATTTCAAACCATTGCGTCCGGCAGATCTGGCGCCGTCGAAACCTTTGCTGGCATTTCCTTTCGATCCGAAATCCGGCACCCCCAAGAATGAATCACGACTGAACAAAATCGTGCTCGTTCGTTTGCCAGAAGATCAGATGACCCCGGAGACCAAAGCGCGCTCTGCCTCTGGTGTCGTTGCGTACTCCAGTATCTGCACCCATCAGGGTTGCGACGTGAAGACCTGGATGTCGAAAGAAAACGTTCTCGCGTGCTACTGCCACGCATCCAAATTCAATTTATTCGATGGAGCCAAAGTGGTCAGTGGTCCGGCTCCCAGCCCGTTGCCAGCAATTCCCCTGAAATTAGAAGGAGAGTTTCTAGCTATTGCAGCACCCCCAGTGAAGCCGGGGGAATAAGGTCCGCTTCACATAAAACCGCCATCAAGAGGAGACAACACCATGAGTCAACGATTAAAAAAATTGACGCTCGCAATTATCAGTGCCACTGCAGTCATGGCACACGCAGGCGACAAGCTGGGTGCTTACAGCCCGGTGACGGACGCACGGCTGCAAAACCCGGAGCCAGGCAACTGGCTGATGTACCGTGGTAACTACAGCGGCTGGGGCTACAGCGCGCTCGAAAAGATCAACAACAAGAACGTCAAGAAGCTGACGCTGGCATGGTCGTCCGCTACAGGCGTGACTGAAGGCCATCAGGCGCCTCCGATCGTCAACAACGGCTACATGTATGTCACCACGCCGAATGCGCAAGTGATCGCACTGAATGCAGCTACCGGTCAGGAAATCTGGCGCTACAAGAAAGAAATTCCAGCTGATTTGCTCATGCTGCACAACACCAACCGTGGCGTTGCGCTGTACGGCGACAAGGTGTTTGTAGCGACCGTTGATTCGCACCTGATCGCCCTCGACGCCGTTACCGGCAAAGTTGTCTGGGATACGACTGTCGGCGATGTGAAGGCCCTGTCCTACATCACGCTCGCACCACTGGCCGCCAAGGGCAAGATTCTGGTCGGTTCCTCAGGCGGCGAGACGGGTGTTCGCGGCTTCGTCGCAGCATTTGACGCAGTCAGCGGCAAAGAAGCATGGCGCACCTACACCACCGCTGCTCCCGGCGAGCCTGGCGGCGACACCTGGCCCGGCAACTCGCACAAGCAAGGCGGTGCCAGCGTCTGGATCACCGGTACCTATGATGCAGCGACCAATATCGCTTACTGGGGCACGGGTAACCCTGCACCGTGGCCGACCGAAGGCCGCGTTGGCGACAATCTGTACAGCACCTCGGTGGTTGCGCTGGATGTCGACACCGGCAAGATCAAAGGTCACCATCAGTACCACCACAATGATGCCTGGGACTGGGATGAGGTCAGTGCTCCTGTTCTGATGGACACCGAAATCAATGGCAAAAAAGTTCGCGGCGCAGTGCACGCAGGCCGTAACGGCTATCTGTGGATGCTGGATCGTCAGACCAATGGCAAGATCAATTTTGTGAACGGCGTACCTTATGTTCACAATGATGTCTTCACCGGTATCGACAAGAAGACCGGCCGCCCAAGCTATGACCTGGCCAAGAAACCTGGCATGGGCAAAGCCGTGAATTTCTGCCCGTCGCTGTGGGGTGGCAAGGACTGGCCACCAGAGGCATGGAATCCTAAGACCAAGCTGTTCTACATCCCGGCCAACAACCATCTGTGCTCGGAGCTGCCCAAGGCTGACGAAATCACCTATAAAAAAGGTGACCTGTACATCGGTTATCCGATCGACGGCGTGCTGGGCAGCCTGCGCTACGAGGGTGGCAAGAAGCCGGGCAGCATTGGCGAGCTTCAGGCCTGGGATCTGAACACCGGCAAGCTGGCATGGGTTCACAAGTTTGATCGTCCGATCTGGGCTCCGCTGCTGACCACCGGTGGTAACCTCGTCTTCACCGGCGGTACCAACGATCGCGTTTTCCGCGCATTCGATGCATCCACCGGCAAGGTACTGTGGCAGTACAACATGCCTTCCGGCGTGACTGCAGTTCCTTCGTCCTATGAAGTGAATGGCGAGCAGTACATCGCTGTTCAGGCTGGCTGGGGTATCGATGCACAGCGTATGCAAGCAGGTATCGATGCGCTGGATGGCAACGTGACTGCTGTTCCGCAAGGCGGCACCATCATGGTGTTCAAGCTAGAAAAATAAGTAAAACAGCAATACGCAAGGCCTTAAAAACCCGCCAGTCTGGCGGGTTTTTTTTATTCTTTTGTCTGCATAATCAGGGGCAATGCATGACCTGAACTCGCGACGCGGTCATCTTTCATTTTTTACGCAGGCATTCCCGATGAAACCATGGATTCCTCTGCTGAGAAAATTGTCGGTAGTTTGCCTGACGCTTTTTTCAGGCGTACCCGCCTTTGCCTTTGTATTATCGAACGGCGATGAAGTGCAGTGCCATTTTTCGCATGAGGGCAAGTCTGGCACCGCGACCGAAATCTGGAGCGCCTACGACAGCAGCGATGACCGCCATCCGGAACTCGGAAGAGCCGTCGCCGTCATGCGCGTGAACGCTGACGGCTGGCCCACCATCATTCTGGATGCGGAAGCTCACAAACGAACCTCCAAAGGCTCGCCCGCCATCTGGGATTTTGTTTATTTTCATGAATGCGCGCATGCACAACATCCCAGTCTGAGTGAGATCGAGGCTAACTGCGCGTCCTACAAAGAGCTGGAGCGTCGCGGGCTGATGAACTACCACCGCATGAAAGAACTGGAAGCCATTCATCTGAGCATGCTCATGCTGCCCGAAGAATATGGCGGCTCAGGAGCAATGTTCTGGCATAAGACGATGCAATGTGTCCGCGAGGGACAAAGATAATCGAACACATACTCCCCCCACATTAAACGCCTCAGCCTGTGGCGGGCAACTACAATACCGGGATGCTCATCCGCCACCACCTTTTTAAACTGATCATTGCGCTGTTACTCCTGCTGCCCGCGCTGTCCGGTCATTCTCTGACACTTACAAAAAATGAAAGCATCTATCCCTTATCGGCCGGAGTCTCTCTGCTGGAAGACCCCACCGGCGAGTTCAGCCTCGCCGATGTCAGCTCACCAGCATTTCAACGCAAATTCCGTCCGTGGAAAGAGCCCGGCGATATCCATCTCGGCTTCAGCAAATCTGCCTACTGGCTGAGACTGACAATATCCCGCGCTGAAGATGCGCCATCAAACTGGCTGATTGAAATCCCCTATCTGGGTCTGGAAAACATCGAGTTCTATGCACCCGATCATTTACCGGTGCTGACAGGCTCTGCACGCCTGTTTTCCACCCGGCCTGTGGCGCATCGTTTCTTCCTTTTTCCGATCACTGCCGCGACAGAGCCGCGCAATTACTACTTCCGGCTGCAAAGCCAGTATGCGCTCACCGTGCCCATCAATATCTGGAAACCGAGAGCGTTTTATGAAGAAGCTCAGATAACACTGACCGTACAGGCACTGTACTTCGGCGGACTGCTCGCCCTGCTGATCTACAACTTTTTTTTGTGGCTATCGCTGAAGGATGCGCGCTTCCTGCTCTATACGATGTTCTGCAGCCTGCTGGGTATGGGAATTTTTGCCGGCAATGGCTTCGGTCGCCTGTTCATCTGGCCAGATGCCTCCGAATTCGATGTGATCTCGCAGACGCTGTTCATTAGCAGCGCGCTGGTGTTCGGCATTGAATTTGCCGTGGCCTTTCTGAGGGGACGGGACACCGCTCCGCGCAGCACGCGCGCACTGCATGCTGCAGCGGCGGTCAGTGCCACCATCGCGTTGCTGCTGACAGCTTCCCTGTGGCTTGAAATCCCGCGCTACTGGATCTACCAAAGCTTTATCTTCACCTCGCTGATTGCCACTCCGCTGATCATCTGGGCTGGCATTGCGGCAGTACGAAAAAACGTGCCGGGTGCAAGGTTCTTCCTGCTCGCCTGGTGCTTGCTTCTGTCCGGCGGGGTCGTGGCCAGTCTGCGCATCTTTGGTCTGGTGCAGACGAATGCGTTCACTGCCTACAGCGTACAGATCTCGTCAGCAGCAGAAATGCTTCTGCTGGCTTTTGCACTTGCAGATACCGTCCGCCATGAGCGAGACGAGCGCGAGCGCGCTCAGCAACAAGCGCTGGCTTCCAGCGCACAGCTGATGCAAGTGATGAGAGAAAGCGAGCAGCGGCTGGAAAAGGCGGTTGAGGACAGAACTGCGCAGCTGAACATGTCGCTGGCAACTGAAAAGGCCGTGCTGGCGCAATATGTGCGCTTCGGTTCGCTGATTTCTCATGAATTTCGCAACCCACTGGGTATTATCGACAGCCAGGTGGCGCTGATGAGGAAAGCGCTGGCTGCGGGAAGCACGGATCACAATGAGCGGCTGGATGCGATCACCGGCGCCACGCAGCGACTGGTAAAAATGTTTGACAAGTGGCTCGCGGATGGCCAGGCCAGACCTGATATCCGTCCAATGACAGTGGAACCGGTCACCATCGCAAGCTGGCTGCCACAATTCCTGAAAGAGAATCGCGCCTTTGTCGGGCAGCATCCGATCGAGACAGTGACAGACCCTGCTGTCGTACAGGTGTATGCGGACAAAGAATTGCTCGACATCGCATTGCTGAACTTGCTGGATAACGCATGCAAATATTCAGCACCCCAGAGCATGATCAGGATAGCGGTTTGCCACAAGCCGGGCTTCGTAGGCATCAGCGTCACAGATAACGGTATCGGGGTAGCACTGGAACATCAAGAGGAGATTTTCGAGGAATATTTCCGCATTGCCTCGGAGGACGACGCTCGCGGTAGCGGTCTGGGATTGCCCTTTGTTAAGAACATCGTCAATAATCACCATGGTCATGTCGAGCTGATCAGCCAATCGGGCCAAGGGAGCACATTCACGATGTGGTTCCCTGAGCAGGCAGATCTGTTGTAATAAAAAGAACATATCAACACCAACATCCTATGAACGCAGTTCCTCAATCATCCGGTAGGGTACTCATCGTTGAAGATGAAACGCCATTGCGCGACTCGATGGTGAGCTTCCTGCAAATGGATGGTCTGGATGCCGTCGGTGTCGGCTCGCTGCATGCTGCCACTCAATGGCGCTCGATGCATACGATGGATGTCATGATCCTTGATCTCGGACTCCCTGATGGCGATGCGCTGAAATGGCT
>JACCEC011060550.1_pt1 | contig 14486 bp, 13 predicted proteins | sample 7450121 | NCBI WGS metagenome assembly JACCEC01 (sample SAMN15323455, study PRJNA562643) | freshwater metagenome | isolation source: river surface water | place: USA:Blue River Watershed | collected 2017-08-18 | reverse complement strand
GGCTTGGCAACAGCCTCAGCCTCGCGCTGGTCGGCGCTGCGCTGGTTTGGTATTTGCGGCGAGTACAGCGCATCATCGAAGCAGAGAACGAGACAAAAAATAGTCTCGCGGCGTCATGAACGTATTTGTATTCAAATTGAATCATGCCTTCGCGTGTGCCAAGGTGATTTCGGGATTCGGGTCGGGTATCGGCTCTTCTTGTGGCACAGGTTGCGGTATATCGTCACCGAAAGGTTCATCGTCGGGCGAGGGTACAGGCGCGCGATGCATGACAATCTTCATCTAGGGTCGATGACGCGGCTCGCCGCGACGAAATGAACGACGCTCGGTCGGATGCGAGAACGCTCGAAATTCGATGTTCATCACACCAATCGAACCCGCCGGCCCTTGCACAAAATCAAAACCCTGCCGGACCGGAAACAACACGTTATCAAGCAGTACAACATCGGTGCGGCAGGTCGGATTTGCATTCCACAAATGCGGCCGCATCTCCTGCCAGATCTGATTGCTGATCCAACCCTCGAGGAACACCTGATTCGGATACGTCGTGTGGTCTGCATCCAGATAGGCCCGTTGTCCGTCGTGTACCATCAGATGCGCCGGTGCCTGATCTGCAATGATCAGATTAATCCAGCCATCACCCACCGAATGCGTTATCTCATCCGGATAACCGGGATAAGTCAGGCCTAGCAGCCAATGACAAGATAAATCCAACCGCTTTTCTAGCGCAAGCTCGGTGACCGTGCCTTCAACGACCGTACTTGAACTGTCGAGTACCGTGAACTGCAAGCTAGTAACTCGACCCTGTAGGGTCGGCTCCATACTGCGAGTGTGTTCCAGATTTTCATGCAGATTCCAGAAGAGCCACTTGCAACGCTCCGTGTCCGACATCTCGGTCAGCTCGGCCACGGGCCTTTCTCCACAAGATGCCATCGTGTGCATGAGATCACGACGCTGCCGTTCATTCAGCGTCAGCTCGGAACCTTCGTGATTTTTGTGTGGCTTGGCAAGCGGCATCATCAAACTCCGGCGTCATAAGCAAGGCCATCGCCTCAAGTAGCGCGTGCGGGCGCATGGCCCGTTTGATACCGCAATCGCAGATTAAATCCCGCTCAGGCGCGGGAACGCTCAAACTCTCGCATGTAATCCACCAGCTGACGTACGCCTTCGATAGGCATAGCGTTATAGAGCGAGGCGCGCATGCCACCGACAACGCGATGTCCTTTGAGCTGTCGCATGCCATGGCGTTCCGCACCTTCAAGAAACGCTGTATCGAGTGCGGGGTCCTGCAAAAAGAAAGGTATGTTCATCCGTGAACGCGCCTCAAGTGCCACCGGACTGATGTAGAAATCAGTGCTGTCCAGATAGTCGTAGAGCAGTTTGGCTTTTGCGATATTGCGCTGCTCGATGATGGCGAGACCACCCTGCTCAAGCAGCCACTCAAAGACCAGCCCGGCGATGTAAATGCCATAGGTAGGTGGCGTGTTCACCATGGAAGCGGCGTCTGCCTGAGCTTTCCACTGAAACACGGTAGGCGTGATCGGCAGGGCCCTATCGAGCAAGTCTTCCCGTACGATCACAAACGTCAGTCCTGCAGGTCCGATGTTTTTCTGAGCACCACCATAAATCACACCGTATTGGGACACATCGATGTCGCGCGACAGAATGTGCGATGACATATCGGCGACCAGTGGCACATTACCCGTGTCAGGTACCCAGTGATACTCAACGCCACCAATCGTTTCATTGGTACATACATGCACATAGGCAGCGCCCGCGTGCGATTTCCATGTCGACTGCGGTGGTACATAGGTGAACTGCCGATCTTCAGAGGAAGCAAGAACGTCGACCTCGCCGTATTTATACGCTTCGCTAATGGACTTCTTCGACCACTCGCCTGTATTTACATAGGTGGCGCGCGTGTTTTTACCCAGCAGGTTCATGGGAATGACAGCATTCATCGCCATTGCTCCGCCCTGGAGAAACAAGACCTTGTAGTGATCCGGTATTCTCAGCAAACGCCGGAAATCTGCTTCTGCTTTTTGTGCAATACCGGTGAATTCCGGGCCACGATGACTCATTTCCATCACCGACATACCGCTCCCGTGCCAGTTCAACATCTCGTCGGCAGCACGGCGCAGCACAGCCTCGGGCAATACAGCCGGGCCGGCACTGAAATTGATGACTCGCATAGGAATTCGATCCACGGGAACGGTCGGGGCGACCGGAGTTGACAAGGATTCAGCACCAAAGCGTGGCGCACTCATGACAAGCGTGATTATATTTCATGCCACGCAGGAATCGGGCATCTCGAGCCGATTTCCTGATTGGGTCCGCTGCATCGGATACAATTCTCCCTCATAACACCGCCGTCAGAGCGGAAAATAACCACAATAACAGGGGGAAAACATGAGCGACGACGCGCGCGCATTCGAAGATGCAACCTATCGCAAGGTTGGCTGGCGGCTGATACCACTACTACTCATCTGCTACGTCATTGCCTATCTTGACCGCGTCAACGTCGGCTTCGCCAAGCTGCAGATGCTCAATGATCTGGGTTTCTCGGACATGGTGTATGCAGTCGGTGCCGGCATCTTCTTCATCGGTTATTTCTTCTTCGAAGTACCGAGCAATATCATCCTTCACAAGGTCGGTGCACGGGTCTGGATAGGCCGGATCATGATCACCTGGGGTATTTTGTCCGCGGCTATGATGTTCGTCACCACGCCAACCAGTTTCTACGTGATGCGCTTTTTGTTGGGCGTTGCGGAAGCGGGCTTCTTCCCTGGCATTATTTTGTATCTCACCTACTGGTACCCATCGTATCGACGAGCGCAGATTACCTCGCTTTTCATGACGGGCATTCCTCTTTCTGGTGTGATCGGTGGCCCACTGTCAGGGGCCATCATGAAGGTGTTTGACGGTCAGCATGGATGGTCGGGCTGGCAGTGGATGTTCCTACTCGAGGGCATACCGGCTGTCATCCTGGGCGTGGTGGTCTTTGCTTTTCTAGATGACCGCATCTCGGCCGCTAAATGGCTGACCGAAGAAGAAGCCGCTCTGCTGGAAAAAAATATCGCTGCAGAGCACGCTGATAAAGAAGAGGAATCCTTGATGGCCGTCTTCTCCAGTGCTCGCGTCTGGTTGCTGGCGGTGATTTATTTCAGTTTTGTGATGGGTATTTACGGCGTGAGCTTCTGGCTGCCTACCATCATTAAAGCCATGGGTATCGCTGACCCCCTGCAGGTTGGCATGATGTCAGCCATTCCCTATGGTTTCGCCGCAGTAGCGATGCTGCTGGTCGGACGCAGCGCCGATCGCCATCGCGAGCGTCGCTGGCACGTCACCATTCCCGCTTTGCTGGGCGCATTGGGTCTGATTCTGTCTGTGATCTGGGCGGACAATACCGTGCTGGCCATGGCAGCGCTGACGCTGGCGACCTCAGGCATTCTGTGTACCCTGCCCATGTTCTGGAGTCTGCCGACCGCTTTTCTTGCGGGCACAGGTGCAGCGGCTGGCATTGCCATGATCAATTCGCTGGGCAACCTGTCCGGCTTCATCAGCCCTTACGCAGTGGGCTGGCTGAAGGAACTGACTGCTTCGACTAACGCCGGCATGTATTTGCTCTCTGCCGTACTGATCGTGGGCGCACTACTGACGTTGAAAGTACCCGCACACATTGTCAACAAATAAGAGGAGTACCCATGCGGCGATATGTTTTCCTGTTGATGACTGGTCTGCTTTCATTCGCATCGGTAACAGCGGCAGGTGCTGATGCCAAGAGCGATACCAGCGTAGAAGGCGCCGCAATGCGTTGCTCTGCAATTTCACTCATGCATTCGACATTGACCACACCCTCGCCGCAATTTGGCGAGGTGATGGGTGAGATCGCAGGTTTATACGCCCAGGTGTACGCTGTTCAGCGCGAGGCACGCACCAAGCAAAAGCTGAATAACGCGGAATTGCGCAAACGCCGCGATGCCGTATTGACTGAGATTAGCAAGGGCTGGCCCAAAAACAAAACAGCCGTGGTTCGCGATGCAGCGATATGCAATGTCTGGCGCATTGATTTTTTCAGCAAGCTCTCTGAAAAACCCAGCGAGAAAGAATTTCAGGCTGCACTCGCTTCACTGGGTCCGCCGCCTGCAACCGTTTCCAAGCCGGAGATGGACAAATGGAATGGCCTCACGCCACAAGCAGTCGGTGTTTGGGCAAAAATCCAGCTGCAGGCATCGCAAAAAAAATAAGCTGTTTGACAGGCTGTGAGGGGCATCAATGATGCCCGCTCCGCTCTCACCTATTCAGGCGCCACGCTCGATGGCTTGCAGCGAGCCGGCCTCTTCGCGCAGTGCGAACTTCTGAATCTTGCCTGTGGACGTCTTCGGCAGTTCTCTGAAGACGACTTTTTTCGGCACTTTGAATCCTGCCAGTCGGGATTTGCAGTGCGTGATGATGTCTTCAGCCGTGAGCTTGGTATCCGCGCGCAGTTCAACGAATGCGCAAGGCACTTCGCCCCATTTGGGATCCGGTGCTGCCACTACAGCGACTGCCACGACCGCAGGGTGCTGATAAATCGCATCCTCGACTTCAATACTCGAAATATTTTCACCCCCTGAAATGATGATGTCCTTGCTGCGATCCTTGATGCGCACATAGCCATCGGATGACATGACCGCGAGATCACCTGTATGGAACCATCCACCTTCGAATGCCTTGTTGGTCGCGGACTCGTTTTTCAAATAGCCTTTCATGCATATATTCCCGCGAAACATAATCTCGCCCAGGGTCTCGCCATCTGACGGTACTGCTTGCAAGGTCTCGGGATCCAGCACCGCTACTGCGGCTTGCAAGTGATAACGCACGCCCTGACGTGCATTTTTCTGCGCCTGTCCACCAGCGTCCAGCGCTGTCCAATCTTCCTGCTTGGCGCACACGGTGGCCGGACCATAAACCTCGGTGAGACCATAGACATGGGTGAGATCGAAGCCCATCGCTGCCATTTGCTCGATCATCGCCGCCGAGGGTGGCGCCGCGGCCACCATAGTAGAGACCCGATGCGTGATGCCGCGGCGCCATTCTTCGGGCGCTGACGCCAGCGCGCTTTGCACAATCGGCGCACCGCAATAATGTGTAACACGCTCTTGCGCAATCAAAGCCAGCACATGCTTTGCGTCGAACTTGCGCAGGCAGACATTCACGCCAGCACGCGCTGCCAGCGTCCACGGGAAACACCAGCCATTGCAATGAAACATGGGCAAGGTCCACAAGTAGACCGCATGCTTGGGCATATCCCATTCGAGAATATTGGAAATCGCATTGATTGCCGCACCCCGGTGGTGATACACCACACCTTTAGGATCACCGGTCGTGCCCGAGGTGTAGTTCAGTGCAATCGCATCCCACTCATCGGCCGGCATCTGCCAGACAAAATCCGGATCAGCTTCAGCCAGCAAAGTTTCATAGGCCAGCCAGTCCGCAGGGATTATCGGCATTCCTGCCTGCTGATCTTGTACGCCCACAATGATGAGTGAAGGTATGGCTGCCTTTAATTGATTCGCCAGATCCAGATACTCGGTATCGATGATCAGCACTTTCGCTTCGCCATGCTGCAGCATGAAATGCAGCGTTGCATAATCAAGGCGTGTGTTGAGGGTGTTGAGTACCGCACCTGACATGGGCACACCGAAATGTACTTCGACCATCTCGGGCAAATTGGGCAGCATCACGGCGACGGTATCGCTCTTGCCTATATCCAGTCGAGACAATGCGCTTGCCAGTCGTCGGCAGCGCTGTTCGGTCTCGCGCCAGCTGCGACGCACCTCGCCGTAGACTACCGCGAGGCGGTCACCATACACTTGCGCTGCACGCCCTATGAAATCCAGCGGCGTCAGCGGTGCGAAATTGACGTCACGGCGCTCCAGACCTTTGTCGAAATCCGTCATATGGGTTCGCTTCCTGAGATGGCAATCGGCTTATTTTAATGGAGCGACGGCAGCAAGCGATTGATGCATTTCCCTTTTTCGTTTTATTGATCGATGCATCAAAGGGAGCACAGCACGAAGAGCGCATGTGCTTGGTACACCATCGCAGCACAGGCGCGACCCGCAAGAGTGGAATGGTTCGCCAGATGGGGAGTGGTTTCGTACCGGATTGTCGAGCACTAGCCCGATCCGGTACGATACTCAAGCACTGATAATCAGCCCTGACCGAGCGCCTTGAGAAGATTGGCTTGCACGATCTCGATCCAGTATCCATCGGGATCCTTGATAAATGCCACGTCGCGCATCTTGCCCTGCTCGGGGCGTTTGACGTACACCACCTTGTTTTCATCAAACCAGCTCACCGCAGCTGCCAGATCAGGGACAGAGAAACAAATATGTCCAAAGCCCTGTGGCTGCGCATTACTGTCGTGGTACTTGAAATCCGCATCGCTCTCAGTACCCCAATTGTGAGTCAGCTCAAGAATGCCACGCTGACTGAAAGTCCATGCGGTACGCTCGCCACTGTCCTCTGGAATATCCGACGTATCATCAACGCGTGCCAGGAAATACAAGCTGAATTTCATTTCAGGGAAATCCAGTTTCCGCAAGACGCGCATACCCATTACGCGCGAATAAAAATCCAGCGCGACCGCAGGATCTTTCACACGAAGCATGGTGTGATTCAGGGTAAAGCCAAGAGACTGCGCTGGCGGACTGGCAGCAACGCCAGGGTAGGATTCGGTAGAAAATGCCATGGGTAATTCCTTTCAATAAAAGCAGCGGCGGGAGTATAACTGATCAAATAATGACATCAAATTAGCAATAGTTAAGAGATCGTTATCACTTTTTGTCATTTTTATCTGTTCGTCGTCTTGGAACTTAACTGATTACGCGCCTATAATCTCGATCCGATCATAGGCGCGGCTTGGAGAATGAAGTCGCATCGAAAGTTATAATATGAGCAATATTCTCGATGGGGCTATGAGGAAGGCCGCCGGCACCACTGATGGTGTTCAGATACCCGTATTTTTCTCTCAGTTTTTCGACATCTATGATCAAAGCTGGTACTTGATCGAATCCACTGAAGCTGACAGCAGTTCTTGCAAAACTGCCTTCTGCCAAACTCAAATTGATGCGGGTGGTACGATCGTTGGCTATTCCTACGCAATAACGACTGCCGATGCCGACGGCAACATCACTGGCTACATCTACGAGACCACCAGCAGCGACGCCAACGGCACCTACTTCTCATCGAACCATTACGATGCGAACTGGAACCTGACCGAGTCCACCTACTCCGATGGCACGTCCACCTGGGTATCGACCTATCAGACCGACACGGATGCCGACGGTAACGTCACCGGCTATACCTATGCCACGACCTACACCGATCTCAATGGCACGTATGTCTGGTCGAACCATTACGACGCCAGCGGTAATCTGACCGAGTCCAGCTATACCGACGGCAACTACAGCAGCACCTCAACTTATGAGACCACCACCGATGCCGACGGTAACGTCACCGGTTATATCCACGAGACCACCAGCAGCGATGCCAACGGCACCTACTTCTCATCGAACCATTACGATGCGAACTGGAACCTGACCGAGTCCACCTACTCCGATGGCACGTCCACCTGGGTATCGACCTATCAGATCGTCACCGATGAGAACAGCAATATCACTGGGTATATTTACGAGACCACCCAGACGGACGCCAATGGCACCTACTTCTCATCCAATCATTACGATGCAAATTGGAACCTGACTAAGTCGACCTACACCGATGGCAGCAAGATCAGCACAGCCGAAATTGAAGACATTATTTGTTATGTTTGCTCTGATCCTTGTTGCACCGAGATCTCATCTGAGGAGATGGTGGTGCCGAATGAGGATGTAACTCTCGTGGGCGTCTCTGAATATAATCAAATCGATCTCCTCTTAATCTGAAATGCGCTGTATTAATCGCATCTGAAATCCGGTTATTTTCTGACTTTTTGAAATACGGCCGCTGAGAACTTACCACGTGAATCATGCTGCTCGTGCATGGTTCCCTGTTCTCGCCAAAATCAAAAAATATAGCCGCATAGTCTCTGCCATTCCAGACTGTTAAAATTGCGGGAATTGCCAATCGAGCAGACCACCACCTGAAGGCTGAAAAAACTCGGCTTCACGATCAGATACGGCCGGTCATTAATCTCGTAAAACATTTTGGATTTTGATATCTAGCCACCAATTCACTAAATGATTATTTGATATCTTTTGTAATTTGTTACCATAGATCAAAGAACAACGATCATCCTGACCATAATATGAGAATCGTAAAAGCCCCTTAGGAGAGTGATATGTCCGACATCGTTAAATTTGATACTGGCAGCAGCCCGATGACGCGATATGAATACGATGACGGCGCTTGGGTAATTGATGCTCTGCATGCCAACGAAACACTAGCCTTTGCTGGCGATTTAATCGTTTTGACCAGAACATTTTCTGACAGAATTAAAATCACTACGTACAAACTGACGGATACCACCAATTCACTTTACGTAGAAAACTCCGAAACTTTTACCGACTTGAATGGCAATTTACTGTCCTCATCTACTGCAGTTGTATCAAGTGGCGATGATGATAGTGATGATGACACCGATGAGGATGAGGATGAGGATGAAACCGACGATGATGGCACCGGCGATGATAATTATGATGGATCAACTGATGACGACTTTCAAGATGGCGGTTTAGGCGATGACGATCTCGATGGCGGCGATGGCGATGACGAACTTTGGGGCGGAGATGGTTCAGATATTCTGATTGGTGGATTAGGGGCCGATATATTACTGGGTGAAGCAGGTGATGACGATCTCGATGGTGGCGACGGCGACGACGATCTGTCAGGAGGGAATGGAGATGATCTTATCGTTGGTGGCTTAGGGGTCGATGTGTTGTTGGGCGAAGCAGGCGACGATGACCTTGACGGCGGTGCTGACAATGATGATCTGGATGGCGGCGATGGCGCAGATACGCTGACTGGCGGAAATGGCAACGATATACTCAGCGGTGGAATTGGCGCGGACTATCTTTATGCCGGTAGTGGGAATGATACGGTTGATGGCGGTGAGGGAGATGACACGATTGTCGGCGGCAATGGCGCTGGCGACGACAGCTACACAGGCGGTGAAGGTTCCGACACCATTAAATATGCGAGCGCAAAAGCAGCAATCACAGTTTCTCTCAGCCTTGGCACTGCAAAATCGAACTCGAACGACGCAGCTGGCATTGGTCGTGATACTTTGTTCGGTATTGAAAATATCACCGCAGGATCTTTCAATGACACACTCATCGGGAACAGCGATGCAAATGTCTTTTTGGGTGAAAAAGGCGATGATTTTTTAAAAGGTGGTGATGGCAGCGACACACTTGATGGTGGCGGTGGCAGTGACACGGCAGATTACTCTGACAAGACATCTGCCATTGATGTCACGCTTAACGGTGCAACGCAAGCTTCGGTAACCGTTGGGAGCACAATAGAAGACACGATCAAGAATATTGAAAATATCACTGGCGGCTCAGGTGACGACATAATAGTGGGTGACGCATATGCAAATACCTTGAGCGGCGGCGCTGGTGATGATTTACTGGAAGGCGGTTCTGGCAAAGACCTACTTGATGGTGGAACTGGCACAGATACCGCAGACTATTCTGATCAAACCTTGGCAGTTTCTATCACTCTTAAAGGCTCAATATCTGCAACTGTTAAAGTTAAGAGCGCCAGCGAAGACACCATCAAAAATATTGAGAATGTCACAACCGGATCAGGTGATGACATATTGTCTGGCGATTCCCTTTCCAACGTTCTATCAACCGGCCAGGGTAACGACACAATTAACGGCGGCCTAGGCAGCGATATTCTGACAGGCGGAGCGGGAAATGATCGCTTTGTGTTTAATACCAAACTTGGCACCACAAACATTGACACCATCACTGATTTTGGTGAGGGTCAGGACAAAATTGTGCTCGGCAAGTCAATTTTTAGCGCGTTGAAAAAAGGAATAACCGCTGATAATTTAGTCACAGGTACATCAGCAGAGCTTCAAGCACATACTTTCGATAAAAATGATTTTTTGATTTACAACACTGAGACTCAAGTATTGCTCTACGACGCCGACGGCTCGGGTAAGGTTGCGGCTATTACTTTTGCAAATGTGGATGTAGATTTAGTTGGAATTTCTAATCTCTCATACACTGACTTTGTGATTGTTTGATTCTCCAAACCAGAACTGAGACCTCGATATTTCGACGGTAAAAAGCACTGATTCAGTTTGCAGAAAAGCAAAAGTTCAGGGTAGGGGCATTTCCAGCTTAAGGTCAGGCCCACAGAAATCCAATTCGTCATGGCCCCCTGACCATCACGTTTGCCATTTTTCCACGAGCCTGACCTGTCAAGCTGGATTAGCTTGACAAGTCAGAAGGTGCTTTATGCATTAATTCTGCGCGATAATCACTCCAAACTGAGATGCTTGATCCTGAAACACAATCTTCCCAGTCTTCCTATCAACAATCTTCAATTCCAGTATGAGAGTTTTGTGAGAATTTTGAATCTTGATCGAATAATTCTTGGAGAGAGGTATGTGGTATCCATCCTTCATTTCTTGGCCACCAGACTGCTTAAAGTTGTAAGCTTTGTACATGCCTGATTTACCGTTGTTAGTCAGCTTCATTTCGGTATCGACGCCATTTGAACCAACAAAGCAAGCCAGTATATTAAGGTGACTTCCCATTCCACAGCTAATTACTGCGTAATACGGAAACTCTTTTTCCAGTTGCTCTGCCTGCCTCTTAGCTTTTGCGGCTTCTTCAGCCTGATGCTTCTTACCTTCCGGCGTTTCCAACCACTGCCGATATTTTTCATCTCTCTCCCTCTGTTCTGCCAAGACTCTGTCCCTCTCTTCTTGAGCTTTTTTACTTGCCTCTAGCTGAGCCAACTTCTTCTGATCTTCTCTCTCTTTAGCTTCCTGAATAATTTTTTCATTGCGATCTCTTTCTTCTTTGGCTCTCTGCAATCTAAGCATGCGATCTTTTTCAGCAACTTCATTTTCCCGATCTTTGATCGTCACTTCATCACCACTCAACGCGGCAACAATCGCCTCGTCAAAATTAAGTCTTTTGTTTTGCTTGGGTGAAAATAGGTCTTGATCACACATGCTTTGGCCTTGGCCTCCAGGCAGATCACAAGAGTAGTTTTTTTTCAGATTGATAGCCTGCATCTGCTGGCAAAAATTATATAACTCGTCCGCCTTCGAATCACTTGGCCTCATTATCAGCTCTTGAGTGTCAGGAGAAACGTTTATGTTAATTTTCAAAAAATCTAACCCAATATTAAAGCAATTAAATATCTTTTCTGACTGACGTTTCATACCCGACAATACAGTATCCCATTCATACTTAATGATCTGGTTTACGTAAATGTCACCTGCCAGTGAGCAAGGAGGCAAGGTATAGCCGCCGTACTCAACCTCGCCACCTTTAATTGATATCTTGTAGTTTTTATTTTGCTCAGGCTTGAAATCGAATTTAACAATTTGATTTGCTGGGCTCAACGCATGGGCGAATTTTCCCACACCAGGTATCGAAGAGTGAATCCCGCACTGCACAGGAATGTTAGATCTATCTGTGACAGGAAAACTGTAAGAAACAGCGTTATTTTTATCTTGAGAGAAGCTTGGTAACGAGTAAAAACAAGCGCACAACAAAATGAGCAAACCACAATGCTTCGTGAGGGGGTGCATAGAAATCATGATTTTCTCCATTTTTCGATAGCGATGCTTGGGATGATAAAAAACTAGCCAGAAAATTTTTTTCTTCAGAATTATCACTTTTACTTCGCAGGTATGACATCGACAGCAATCAACTAGAAGTAAATTTGACAACAGCGATATTGTGTTCTGTAAATGTAAATTGCTTGACTTTATTCTACTGAGGCGATGCGACCCTCAAGTTCGTTCAAAGAAAATGAAAACCGAAAAAATAATACACTTTATTATTCTGGCAACTTTTAACTTTTTAAATCGCTATATTCATTTTGCGAACAAAGCCCCTATGCTTACTTTCAGTTTGGAAGAGGCATGAAGATTGCTCAGTGATCTAGCCTCTGTGTTCCGTTCAGAACACCGCCCTGAGCTGCCAACCCTTCCAGACCTGACAGGTGAGACTCTTGACGATGTCAAGCACTGATCTAAACCGCAGAACCGCAAGAGCCCAGTCGGAGCGGTCGGCTTTTCGTCAGAAACATAATGTGCAATTGAATCGCTGCGACGCATTCATCTAAGCAGTCTTGACACCGCTGGGCTAGCTTTTCGGTTTTGTATAAATCAGTGGGTAACCATCACCGGCATCGATTTTGACTGTGTCACCCGTCGATGAAAAGCCGAGAATTTTTTTAGGGGCTTTTAAATCACTCTGATCAACACACTCTGCTTTTGTAAGGTTTGGGTCTATCTCACAGTCGAAAGAAACAAGATGAAACCTTGAGTCTTTGATTACTATATTTTTGGCAAGTTGGCTGATGACTTGCAAACCCATGGCAGCCCCTCCCTTGGTTTCGTTATTTTGGGCAACAAACTCGGGCGTCGCTTTGGTCGCATCAATATCCACGGAGTAGCTACCGCTCACTTTGTTGCCACACGCAGCCACTACTAAAGATCCAAGAGTTACAGTTAAGATAATATTTTTCATAATCATCGCAGAAAAAAATCAAAGTTTTAAAATAGTACTATTATTTTTTCTGATGACAATCTAATTTTTAACGCATTCGATGAGTATTCACACTACTCTGGCGCACCTCACTGGTTGGCTTAGTGAATATTTAGTTAACAAAAACACACCAATTATTATAAATTTAAAAGGAAATGATCATGAAAATTTATTTAAAAATACAAATACTGATGATCCTGCTGCTACCGAACTTTACGACATCCAGTTTTGCAGCAACGCCAGGCCCCCTACCAGCAACTGGCGTCTACCAATCCAAATGCGGCACGCTCACCGTTTTGGAGGCGTCGAAAAAAACATCCAAGTTCTTCTTCAAGCTAGAGGCCACTGACTGCAAAATGAAAACGGGAACGATGGAAAGGGCATCTGCATGGCAAGCGTGCTCCGATGAATGCACATGGATTCTTGAATACGATGAACGCGAATTTCCCGAATGCAGCTTTGTTATCGATGTAAAAGGCGATGTTATCGAGATTGCTGGTGACGTTACCGATAGATCAGAAAAATGTGGTTTTGGCAGCGGAGTTCACGGTAACGGCAAATACAAGCGAGTCAAACGTTAGCCTATGCCGATTTCCTTGGGAAGACGCTTGCGTCTCATGAGAATCGTCAGTCATATTCCATTCAGAACACCTCCCTCGGTAATCCTCCCTCAGGTCAGCGGAGGTCTGAAGTAGAATTTTCTCAATTAGAGGGGTTCTACATGAAGAAGTCGACATTCACGGATAGCCATATCATGGATGGCCTGAAGCGGGCTGAGGCCAGAATCAAAGTTCTGGATCTGTGCCGGGAACTGGGTATCAGCAGCGCTTTGTCCTACCGCTGGCGCGCCAAATATGGCGGCATGGATGCGTCGATGATGGCGCGAATGAAGGAAATGGAAGAAGAGAACCGACGCTTGCGCAAGATGATCGTCGAAGAGCGCCTGAAGGCAGAGATCGTTCAGGAGGCGCCGGCAAAAAAGTGGTGAGGCCATCTCGTGGGTGCGAGATGGCCAGACGAGCGGTTCAAGAGAAAGGCGTCTCCATCAAGCTGGCGTGTCAGGCCTTCCAGGTGAGTGAAACCTGCTATCGATACCAACCCAAACGTAAGTGCGAGTTCGAGTCGAAGTACTTATAGTTGGCTAGCGATAAATGATGCCATAATCTGGCTTAGATTGACGTTTTTATATTTCTGTCGATCACAATCAATCATATGTTTTTATATAACTAGTTTACTGGAGAAAAAATGAAAAAAATTTTGGCATTGTTGACTTTGTATTTTTTCATAATTACAAGCGGCTTTGCATTAACTCTCGAAGAATGTGATAGCGGTGGCGGAGGTACCGACGAAGTTATGATGGAATGCGACGCTATTCGATTCGACCATCAGTTGAAGCGCGTTACTGATCTTTATAACAAAAATCTGAATTCACTACCGGGAGCGAAACGGAGCGCGTTTATAAAACAACATAAAAAATGGGAACAAAGCACTGGTATTTGCGAGAGTCAACCTGTAAACACAAGAATTAATTGCTATACCAATTTTTATTATGAGCGCGCCAACAAGCTTGAGAAGTAATTTCCTGCGCAATGTAACAACCGGCGGACCTGCCAACCCTCCCCGCCTGGCAGGTTGGTCATTTGGCGATGTCAAGCACCGATTCTATTCGTAGAAAAGCACGAAGCCCTGTCCTAGAACTGGGCTTTTTTTTGTGCTTACCGATACATAGTTTACAAGTTATTCCGGACACATACT
>JACCEC012716155.1_pt1 | contig 14492 bp, 9 predicted proteins | sample 7450121 | NCBI WGS metagenome assembly JACCEC01 (sample SAMN15323455, study PRJNA562643) | freshwater metagenome | isolation source: river surface water | place: USA:Blue River Watershed | collected 2017-08-18 | reverse complement strand
TCATTGAGCACGGCGCGGATGGTGCGACCGGTATAGAGCACGTCGTCGAGCAGCAGGATGTCGGCGCCTTCTACCTCGAAGGGCAGCTGGGTCTGGGCGCCGCCGCTGGCCAAGCCGCGCCGGGCGAAGTCATCGCGATGCATGACCGAAGAAATGATGCCGGGCTTGCCGGTGAGCCCCAGGTCCTGGTGCATACGCTCGGCCAGCCAGGCGCCGCCCGATGCGACGCCCACCAGCCTGGCACCTGCGGCCACCAGCGGCTGCACCGAAGCGCGCAATTCGGCGTACAGCGCCTCGGCATCCAGCACCAGGGCGCCGCTCTTGGCCATGTTCATTTGAGACTCCTCAGAAACTGCTCCAGGATGATGCAGGCCGCAGCCGCATCGGCATCCCGCGCGCCCTCGGCCAATGCCTCGGTGGTGCTGTATCGCTCGTCGACCTCGAACACCGGCAGGCGACAGCGCTCGGCGAGTTGGCGGCCGAACTTGCGGGCCCGCGCCGTATTTTCGTGGGGCGCGCCGTCGGGATGAAAAGGCACGCCCACCACCAGGCCGTCGGGCTGCCACTCGCGCACCCAGGCCTCGGCCTGCGCCAGGCGATCGTCTTTGGCCTCGGCAACGATGGTGCGCAGCGGCGTGGCCGTGCCCAGCACCCGGTTGCCGGCGGCCACCCCGGTGCGGCGGGCGCCGAAGTCAAAAGAGAGAAAGGACTGGAGGGAGGCGGGAACGTCGGGTCTGGGGCTAGCGATAGCAGGCATGGGGACCAGGGAGTCGCTCACGCGTGGCCCGCCTCGGAGGACAGCATCCAGGCCTGCAGGCCCAGCAGCGAGAGCGCCTTGTCGTAGCGCTGCTCCACCGGGGTGTCGAAGATGACCGCCTGATCGGCGCCGACGGTGAGCCAGCTGTTCTCGGCGATTTCCGATTCGAGCTGGCCCTCGCCCCAGCTGGAGTAGCCCAGGGAGACAAAGACCTTGCGTGGGCCCGCGCCAGAGGACAGGGCCTCAAGCACATCTTTGGAGGTGGTCATCTCCAGGCCGCCGGGGATGGTCATGGTCGACGCATAGACGCTGTCCTCGGGCCGGTCTTCGGCGGTGAAAATCGCCTCGTGCAGCACGAAGCCGCGCTCTGTGGCCACCGGACCGCCCTGGAAAACGGGCGTCTCGACCAGGTCGGCCCGCTGCAGGGGAAGCTCGACCTTCTCGAACAGTTGCTTGAGGCGGATGTCGCTGGGCTTGTTGATCATGAGGCCCAGGGCGCCGCGTGAGCTGTGCTCACAGAGGTAGACCACACTGCGGGCGAAGGAGGGGTCTTGCAGCCCGGGCATCGCGATCAGGAAGTGATGCGTGAGGTTGATCGGGGCGGCATCAGCGGACATGGCCCGATTTTACGCAGGCGGGCCATGCCGGGCACCACAGAGGGCCATCGGTCCCGCACAAGCATGACCGCGCCGGCAGAAAATGGCCGGGCCCACGAGCGACGAGGTCCGGCCAGCGTCCCCTGGGCCGGGCCGAATGCCCCCAACCGCCCCCCAAGCCCGGGCTTGGCCGATACTCCGACCCATGACCCCGCCCCCGTCCCAGGACAAGCAGTACGCCACCGGCCTGATGTGGTTCCGCCGCGACCTGCGGGCGGAGGACAACGCCGCCCTCTACCACGCCCTGAGAGCCTGCCGCCAGGTGCATGCGGTGTTCGTGTTCGACCGGGCCATCGTCGACCCCCTGCCCCGCCAGGACCGGCGGGTGGAATTCATCCGCGAGTCGCTGGTCCAATTGGACGAGGCCCTGCACGCACTGCGGGAGGAGGCTGGCGCCGCCGGACCTGCCGGACCTGCCGGACCTGCCGGACCGAAGACTGCTGCTGGTGCCGATGACGATTCCGGTGGCCACGACCCCGGCGCCCTGATCGTGCAGCATGCGATAGCGGCCGAGGAAATTCCGCGTCTGGCCCAGGCGCTCGGCGTGCAGGCGGTGTTTGCCAACCACGACTATGAGCCGCAGGCCATTGCCCGAGACGCCGCGGTGCGCGGTGCCCTGGCCGAACGCGGCATCGCCCTGCACACCACCAAGGACCAGTGCGTGTTCGAGCGCGAGGAGGTGCTGACCCAGGCGGGCCGGCCCTACGCGGTGTTCACACCCTACAAAAACGCCTGGCTGGCCAAGCTGCGGGCCGCCGGGGATGGCTACTACCTGCGCGCCTACCCGGTCGCCCGCCACGCGGCGGCGCTGGCGCCCCGGCCCCCCGCCTGGCGTCGACCCGTGCCCTCGCTGCAAGACATGGGTTTCGAAAAGACCAATTTGTCCAGCCTGCCCCTGCCGGTGGGCCTGCGCGGCGCACGCCAGTTGTTTGAGGCCTTCCTGCCTCACCTGCCCCACTACCAGGAGGCGCGGGACTTTCCGGCCCGGCGCGGGCCCAGCTACCTCAGCGTGCACCTGCGCTTTGGCACGATCTCGGTGCGCACGCTGGCGCGCGAGGCCCAGGCCCGTGCATCGCAGGGCGACGCTGGCGCACAGACCTGGCTCAATGAGCTGGTGTGGCGCGACTTTTACTTCCAGGTGCTGGCCAACTTCCCCCATGTGGTGGACGGCGAAGGCAACAGCCACAGCTTCCGGCCCGAGTACGACCAGATCCGCTGGGAGCACGGCAAGCCGGCCCAGGCGCTGTTCGAGGCCTGGTGCCAGGGGCGTACTGGCTACCCACTGGTCGATGCGGCGATGCTGCAGCTCAATCAGACCGGCTACATGCACAACCGGCTGCGCATGGTGGTGGCCAGCTTCCTGACCAAAGATCTGGGCCTGGACTGGCGCTGGGGTGAGCGCTATTTCGCCCTGCACCTCAACGACTTCGACCTCTCGGCCAACAATGGCGGCTGGCAGTGGGCGAGTTCGTCCGGCTGCGACGCCCAGCCCTACTTCCGCATCTTCAACCCGGTCAGTCAGAGCCGCAAATTCGACCCGGAGGGCAAGTTCATCTTGCGCTACCTGCCGCAGCTGGCGGGCCTGTCACCTGTGGCGCTGCACGCGCCCTGGGAGGCCTCGCCGCTGGAGCTGGCCGCCGCCGGGGTGGCGCTGGGGAAGGACTACCCGCTGCCGGTGGTCGCGCACGACGAGGCGCGGCAAAAGACCCTGGAGCGCTACGCGGTGGTGAAAAAGCCGGGGCCGTCGGCCTGAGGCCGGGCCTGATCAAGCCCCCGTGGGCTGCACAGGCGAGCCCGCGTCCCCTTCGGGACTGCCCCCGCTCGGCCCGCCGCAGTAGCGCCGCACCAGCGCCATCAACTCGTCTTCCGAATAGGGCTTGCCCAGGTAATGGTCGACGCCCAGCGACTGCGCATGCTCACGGTGCTTGGGCGCTGTGCGGGAGGTGATGAAGACCAGGGGCAGGCCGGCCCGGCGCGGATCACCGCGCAGGTGACGCGCCAGTTCGAAGCCATCCATGCGGGGCATTTCAATATCGGACAGGACGAGGTCGGGCACTTCTTGGGAAATGCGCTCGAGCGCCTGCAGGCCATCGGCCGCCAGCGCCACACGGTAGCCCTCCCGCTGCAAGAGGCGCTGGGTCACCCGGCGCACGGTGAGCGAGTCGTCGACCACCAGCACCAGCGGCTGACGGGCGGCCACTGGCGGCTCTCCCAATTGCCCATCGTTCGCATCCTGCGCAAGCCGTGACGGCTGCGGCCCCTCGCCCGGGCTGGCCACCGACGCGCCGTCACCAGGAGCGAACGAGGCACCGCCTGAATCGCGTCCGGAGGCCTCGCCCGCGGCAAACTGCCGGGCGCGGTCGCCGTAGACCGCGGCCAAGGCCACCGGGTTGTAAATCAGGATTACCTCGCCGGTAGCCAGCACGGTCATACCCGCCAGGCCCGGCAGCCGAGCCAACTGGGGTCCCAGGTGTTTGACCACCACTTCGCGATGGCCCAGCACCTCATCCACCTGCAGCGCCAGGCGCTGGGCCGCGCTCTGGAGCAGGACCACTGGCACCGCGCGGCTCAGGCTCTCCTGGCTGGCGCGAGAGACGCGCAGCAGCGCACCGCCCCAGAAAAACGGCATCGATCCGCCCGCCTCTGCCAGCCATTGACCGGTGGCTTGCGCCGCGGCCAGGGCCTGGGCCTCGCTGCGCAGCACCGTCTCGACCAGGCTGGCCGGCACACCAAAGCGCATCGAACCGCAGCGCATCAGGACCACATGGGTCACCGCGGTGGTCAGCGGCAGCAGCAGCCGGAAACTGCAGCCGGCTCCGGGTCGGCTCTCAACCACGATACGCCCACCCAGGGCCTGGACCTCGGCACGCACCACGTCGAGGCCAACGCCGCGGCCCGCCAACTCAGAGACGCTCGCAGCAGTGGAAAACCCGGGACGGAAGATCAGGTCAGCGGCAGCGGCCGGCGACAGCGCCTGCGGCGTGTCGGCCAGCAAACCCTGGCTGCGGGCCTTGGCGGTGATGCGGTCGAGGTCGAGGCCGGCGCCGTCGTCTTCAAAACGCAGGGCGATGTCATTGCCCGCCTGCTCCAGAACGAGGCGCAGCAGGCCGCAAGCCGGTTTGCCCGCTTGCTGCCGCTCGGATGCCGACTCGATACCGTGGGCGACGGCGTTTCGTAGCAGGTGCTCGAACACCGGGGTCATGCGGTCGAGCATGCCGCGGTCGACCTCAATCGTCTCACCCTCGATCTCCAGCCGAACCTCCTTGCCGCTGTCTTGTGCCGCCTGGCGCACGGTGCGACGCAAGCGCTCGGCGATGGAGCCGATTTCGAGCATGCGGGTGCGCAGCAGATCACGCTGCAGGTCGCGGGTTTGTCGCGACTGGGCGGACAGGTCGTCCTCGCTCACATCGACCGCACGCGCCAGCTGGCGCTGCACGGTGGCGATGTCATTGACTGACTCGGCCATGCTGCGGGTGAGCTCCTGCATGCGGGTGAAGCGGTCCAGCTCCAGCGGGTCGAAGCCTGCTGCGCCCGGCGTGTGGCCCTGGCGGGACTGCATCTGGGTCTCGGCCTGAATCTCGACTTCCCGCAGCTGCTGTCGCAAGCGCTCGACGCTGGAGGCCAGCTCATGCAAACCGCCGCGCAGGCCACCGATCTCGGCCTCGACGCGGGCGCCGGTGATCATCACCTCGCCGGCCTGGTTCATCAGCCGGTCTAGCAACTGCGCGCGCACCCGGACCACGACGGACGCGCCAGCCCCAGGGCCAGGACGTGCCAGACCCATGCCGGGTTCGGTGGCTGTGATCTCGACAGGCGGGACCGCAAGGCCCGGGGCGAGCGCCGGCGGAGAGAGCGCAGGCTTGGCACCCGCGGGGGCCAGGGGAGGAGCAGAGACCTGCGCGGCGGGCTCGGTCACCGCCGAGGGCGATACGGCAACTGCCGAGGGCGATACGGCAACTGCCGAGGGCAATGTGCCCACACCCGTGGGGGCCGCAATCGGGGTGGTCAGGACCGGGGCCGGCGCAGACGGGGCCGGTACAGACGGGGGCAGCAAAGACGGGGCGGCGAGCGCAGCCGGTGACCGCAGCCGCAGTGCCTCGAACGCGGTATGCAGGCCATCGATCTGGCGGCCTAACGCGGTCACAGCCGCAGGCCGGGCCGCGTCGCCAGGCGGTGGCAGGGCCTCGGCCTGAGACTCGAGGGCATGGGCAAGCTCGCCCAGGGACCGCAGCCCAGCCAGCCGGGCTCCGCCCTTGATGGTGTGCAGCAGGCGCAGCACCTCGGCCTGGGAGGTCACATCGTCTGGGTGCTCGGTCCAGGTGCGGGCGGCGCCATCAAGTCGCGGCAGAAGTTCGAGCGCCTCTTCCTCGAAGAGCGCGAAGACCATCGGATCGGCCTGATCCTGCATGAACACGCCCAGGTCGATGTCCAGGGGCATGGGTGCCGCGGAGCGGCTGGCCTGCGCGCGCAAGCGCTCGAGCAGCCCGGGGTCGGGCTCGCGCAGGAATCCTGCCGCGAACTGGTGGAGCAGCTGCCGCATCTCCTCGCCTGCCTCGGCCAACAGGGCCGCGTCCTCGGCGTGCTGCGCGTCGGTGTCGCTGGACTCGGCTGGTGCGCCATCCTCGCCGCTTGCGATTCGCTGGGCACGCAGGCGCTCGAGCGAGAACTCCATCTGCCGAGCCAGCTCGGACAGGCTGGCGAACCCGACGGTCGCCGAGCTGCCGGCCAGCGAGTGCGCCAGGGTTTCGAGCTCTGCAGGCGGCACGAGCGCTGGCGCGCGGCCCCAATTTGCGAGGCCCTCCTGCAGTTGCAGAGAGTCCTCATCGGCCTCCTGGAGGAACACATTGAACAGGCCCGCCGGAATTCGCAAGGGTCCGACCTCGCGAACTTCCGCCGTGGTGTCTACGCGTCCGGACCACGGTGCCAAGGTCACAGCCACGGCGGCTGACTCTGTGCTGGGCAGTGGCTCAGGGGCCGAGGGGGGCGCGGTGCCGGGCACCGCGCCATCAGCGGGTGCGGGCTCAGCGCCAGCCACGGCAGGCTCCTCGGCCTCTTCGGCCGCTGCCAGCGCATCGCCCGGAAACAGCAGGGTGCGTACCTGTCCCTGCACACGCAGGGCGTCGGCTGCCTCCACAAAGCTGGCAGCCTGCCAGGCTGCGAGTTCGGCGCTTGCCTGCGGCCCACCCGATTCACCAGCGGCCTGCGCCCAGAGGGCCAGACCCTCCAGGGCGCGGCTGGCGAGCTGGCGCAAGGGCGGGTCGGCCTCTCGGGCCTGAGCAAGCCACGCATTGAGCACTTGCTCCAAGGACCAGGCTGCTTGGCCAAAGGCCTCCAGGCCCACCATCCGGGCGCTGCCCTTGAGCGTGTGGAAACAGCGTCGTAGCACGGTGAGCGAGGCCAGATCCGTCGGCTGGCGCTCCAGCTGGGCCAGGGCCTCACGGCCTTGGCCGATCACCTCGGCCGCTTCCTGCAGGAACACGCCGAGCAGCTCGGCGTCGCTGTCGATAGCGCTTTCCGAGACCCCCGGTACTTCGGCGGCCGTCCCGGGCGAGCCAGCCAACGAGGGTGACGGCGCGCCAGCGGCAGTGCCCTCCGCGCCGCGCGGTGGCCGAGGGACGGGAACCCGGCCCATGACCGAGCGCAACTCGCCGCGGGCCTCGTCGAAGACAAACAGCTCCCGGGCCATTTGCGGCTGGTAATGGAGCATGTCGATGAGAAAGCCCAGCGCGCCCAGGCTCTGGCCCAGCGCCTCGACCAGTTCCGCGGCTCGTGGGCCCTCGGGCTCGCCCCACAAGGACTGCACCTGGTCGCGCATTCGGAGAACCGCCCGCGCCGCCTGCTCCAGGCCCAGCACCGAAAGCACACCCCGCATCTGCGAGAGCCTGCCGGGCGCCGCCTGCAAGAGGCTGCGGTCTGCGCGATGTCGGAAGAAGGCGTCGAGGTCCTTCTCCAACTCGCCCAAGCTGGCGCGCAACTCGTCGACCACACTGCCCAGCGTCTGCCGGTCGCTGGCCTGGCGGTAGAGGGACTCGATCCAGAACTCCAGGGGCTCGGGCGCCGCACCGCGCTGCACACGGACCAGACGTTCGGCCAGGCGCTGGGAGCGCTCGCCATGCAGGGGGTCGTGCGGGTCGAAGTCCTGGCAGAGGGCCTCGAGGAACAGGATGGCGGTGGCCACCTCCATGGCCAGGGCCGCGGAAGGCGCCGCCGCCAGGGTGGCAACATGTTCGCCCACCGCCACCAGAGCCTGCGCCAGCGGCGTCAGCGGCGTGTGCAGGCGCTCCAGAACCTCACCCACCTGCGCCAGCTGTTCGACCGTCGAGCGCAGCTGGTGCACCTCGCCACCGGCCAGACTGGCCCAACCCTCGCGGGCTGCGGCCAGGCGCTTGCGCGCCACCGCCAGCAGCGCGGGGTCGTAGCGGCCAAACGGCGCTGAGCGGTGGTCCAGGGCCGGGGCGTCCGCCAAACCGCAGGCCGCCCGCAGCGCCGCCAGGCGCGGCGTTTGCGCAGGATCGGCCGGACCCGTTGCGGCGCATGCGTACAGCAGCTCGTGGGACAGTGGCGCGATATCGGCCTCGGCGCCCGCTGCCCACTGCGCATAAGCCACCAGCAAACGGGACGCGCAGCGCTTGGCGGCCAGGTCCACCTGCGCGGGCCAGGCCGCCTGCACCTCAAAGAAGGCCGCTGCCAACCGCCACAGCCGGCGCCAGGCAGTCGCCGAGGGGCGAGCGCCTTGCGCCAGGTCGCTCGCGATGCGGGGCACCAGATCACGTGCCAAGCCATCGCACAGGAAGGCGAGTTCGCTGGCGGCGGCAGGGCTGCCCGCCTTGACGAACTGCAGCACCGCCTGGTCGAGCCGGGTGCGCAAGGCAGCGCCGGTCGGAAAGTCTGAAACGACAGGCTCGGAGTGCTGCGCCACATGGAGCTGCTCGGGGCCTCCACCACTGAGCTCGATAGATTCGATGGCCTCGTCAGGGGCCTCAGGTGCCGGAGTCTCGAGCGCCTGCAGGTCGATGCCCGGAGGAACGATCCACAGGTCGGCAGGATGGGCGCGCTGGCGGGCGCGGGGGTCGCCCGCGAGGTCGAGCAGCTCGCAGTACTGCGGATACAGAGCCACCGCCTGGACGCTGCGACCGTGAAGCAGCGCATCGATGAATTCGAGCACCGCGAAGGTGGCGCGCTGCTCCACCTGTCTGGCACGCTCGGCGTCCACCGGGTCGGTCAGGGGCTGCGATGCCTGGTGAAGGGCTACCGCCTCGATCGCGGTCACCACCCGCGCAACACCGCCGCTGCCGGCCAGCTCGAGCGCACCGGCGGCCTGATGCAGCGCCACAGCGGCGACGGACGCTTGGCCAGAGGCCAGGGCCTTGAGCGCAGCGTCGAGACAGCGACCAACGTCCTCGGCGATCCAGGCCAGCGGGCCCATGTCCCGGTTGGCGGACGCAGGAGCCTGCTCAGGCGGCCAGGGCTGAACGGGTGAAGCAGGCGAAGGGGACATCGGCACCGACATGGGATTCAGGGATCAGGCGATCTTGAAGCGCGCCACAGACTGCCGCAGCGCCTCGGCGATACGGGACAGCTCGCGCACCTGCTGAGAGATTGCGCGCGTCCCCTCGCCCGTCTGCTCGGCGACCGCAAAGATGTGCCGGATGTTACCGGCCACCTGGTGGGCAGCCTGGGCCTCGGCGTCGGCGGCGCCATAGATTTCAGCGATGAGATCGGCCAGGCGGCGTGAAACCCGGTCGATCTCGCCCAGCGCACTGCCGGCGTTGTCGGACAGACGGGCGCCTTCGACCACGCCCTGGGTGGAGCGTTCCATCGCGGCGACCGCGTCTTGCGTGTCGCCCTGGATCGCCTTGACCAGACCGGTGATCTGTCGGGTGGCGTCGGCCGAGCGCTCGGCCAAGCGCTGCACCTCCTCGGCCACGACTGAGAAGCCGCGCCCGGCCTCACCGGCGGAAGCGGCCTGAATGGCGGCATTCAGGGCCAGCACATTGGTCTGCTCGGTGATGTCGGAGATGAGCTCGGTGATCTCACCGATCTCCTGCGAGGACTCACCCAGGCGCTTGATGCGCTTGGCGGTGTCCTGAATCTGGCCGCGCAGTGCGTCCATGCCGCCCATGGAGGCCTGCACCGCCTGCAAGCCCTGGGCCGCCGCCTGCAGCGAAGTCCGGGCGACGTCGGCCGCCTCTTGCGCCTGGCCGGATACGCCGATGATCCGGTCACCCATCCCCAGCACAGCCTCGCCGGTGTCGTGGATTTCGCGCAACTGCTCGGCAGTGGCGGCCAGCAGCTCGGTGGAGGTGAGCTCGACTTCGCCGGTGGTCTGCGCCACACGGCCTGCGCCTTCCTGCACCTGGCCGACCAGGGCGCGTAGTTCTTCCACCGTGTAGTTGACCGAGTCGGCAATGGCGCCGGTGATGTCTTCGGTAACAGTTGCCTGCTGTGTGAGGTCGCCCTCAGCCACCCCCTGCAGCTCATTCATCAGCCGCAAGATGGCAGCCTGGTTGGCGTCGTTGACACGGCGCGCCTCCTGCTCCTGCTGCTCGGCGGCATGCTTCTGGTCCTCGGCCAGATGCTGGCGCTGGCGGCTGTCGCGCAACTGCGTCCAAGCCATGGCCACAGCACTGAGCAAGGCGGCAAGACCCGACAGGGTGAGCACCGACAGCCCGGCCCAGCCCAGGCCCGCCTCTTGAGAGAGCTGATCCTGGAGGGTGTTGAGCCCGCGGCGTAGCGGCTCGCTGTCACTCAGGATAACGGCCTGCGCCTGTCGCGCCGACACCAGGCCAGGCAGGTGGTCCAAGATGGCGGAGGCGTCGCGCCGGGTCTGGTCGTACTGCTGCAGCAGCAGCTGCAGTCGCTCGCGGGTGGCCTCGTCGCGGGTAGGGGGCAGTCGCAGCTCAGGGCTGCCGTCCTGCAGTGAGAGGGCCAGCTGGCGAAAGGTGTTGAGGTCGCGCGCGAGCAGGAATACCGCCTCGGCGCTGACCCCGTCCTGGGTCAGGAACTCGTTGGCGGACTTGCCAATGCGCTGGGTCAACATGACCAGCTGGCCGGCAGACGAAATCTGGGCCGGTGTCCCCCCCTGCTGCAACTTGAGCGAGGAGATGGTTTCGGCCAGCTCCAGCAGGTCGGCGCTGTGGCGATTGATCGCACGCAGGGCCTGCCCTGCCTGGGTCAGGGTCTTTTCCTGTGCCAACAGTTGGTCCGCCTGCCGGCCAGTGCGGTCGGCCAGCGGCTGGAGCGGCTCGATCGCGGCGGCATAGGGACCCTCGAGGGCGCGCAGGCCCAGGTCGGCGTCGCCCTGGCGCAAGCCGGTGACTGTGCGCACCAAGATACCCGCGCTCTCGCGGACCTCGGCGAAGGCCTCGGGCCGCCCGATCAGCGCCTGGGACGCCGCCTTGGCCAGGCGCTGCGACTGCATCAGGGCTTGGCCCGTGCTGGCCAGTTGCAGGCCCAGGTGGTCGGCACGGCGCACCACCAGCACCGAGCTGGCCACCAGCACCAAGAGCGAAAGCGCCAGCGTCGCCTGCAGCAGACGCTGAGCCCGGTGACCGGCTGGCCCACCGGACCACGGACCCGACCACCGGCCAGGCTGGGTCCAGGGGGTGTGCCAGCGTGGGAGGCCGCGCAGCGAGGAGGTGGGCCAGAGGCGGATTCGCTGAAGCAAGAGGGCTGGGGACATGATCAGGTCGGCTGGTTGGCGAGGCGATTCGCGGGGACAGGGAAAGGGGTGGCAGACGGAAATAGAGGTACGTGCGTTTGGCTTGTTGAATCTGAGGTGGGAGCGTGGGCGGTAGCGTCTGAGAAAAGGCGAGTAGCGTGCGAGGCCTCGCCTCAATCAGCCAGGGAAAGAAAGCGCGGGTCACGCGCCAACGCAGCCAGGGACAGCGCCTGCCAGATCTGACCCTGGGCGTCGCTGTAGCGGGTACCGAACCAGGCTGGCGCTGGTGCCTGCGGCGCCACACTGGAGGGGAAATCTTCTGGTCCGCGCAGGCCCGCCAGGCGGTCCACCCGCAAGGCGCCGTTGATCTCCAGTTGGGCATGGAAGGTCACCAAGCGGGCCTCCTCGCCGACCTCTGGCGCCGCGCGGCGCGGGCCAGGGTCGGTGGCGCCCGCGGGGGCCTGGCTGTCGTCACCGATGAAGGGGGCCAAATCCACCGCCGCCCAGAGCCCGCCCCGCAGGTGGGCCACACCCAGGAACCACGCCTGGGTGTAAGGCACGCGCTGAGGCGGGGCGTAGGGGAAGATTTCACCCGCCTGCGCCAGCGGCAACAGATAGCGGCTGGCGCCCGCGTGGACCGCCAGCCAGCAGGCCTGACCGTCTTCGGCAGGACCCGCCTGCAGGCGCCGGGCCAGGCGCTCCTGCATGGCGAGCAAGGCTTCACGGGAGGACATGGGCTTTTCTCTCAGCCCAGGGCCTGGATACGAGCCAGGAGCTCGCTCGGGTCGATCGGCTTGGTGAAGTAATCGAGCGCGCCCTGACGCATGCCCCAGACCCGATCGGTCTCTTGGTTCTTGCTGGTGCACAGGATCACCGGCACGCCCGCGTAGCGCGGGTCACGCGTGATGGTGCGGGTGAGCTGAAAGCCGTTCTGGCCTGGCATCACCACGTCCAGCAGGATCAGGTCGGGCCGGTCGTCGGCCAGCAGACGCAGCGTCTCTTCGGCGTTTTCTGCGGTGCGCACCAGATAACCATGTTGCGCGAGCAGGTTGGCGAGGTAGTGGAGTTCGGTCTTGGAGTCGTCCACGACCAGCACTTTGGAAATGGGCATCAGTGGCCTCCGTCGGCGGGTAATGCCAGCTGCCGCACGGCCTGCAGCAACTGGTCTTTGGTGAAGGGTTTGGAGAGGTGCTCGTGCGAGCCGACCATGCGGCCGCGGGCCTTGTCGAAGACCCCGTCGCGCGAGGAGAGCATCACCACCGGGGTGGCGGCGAATTGGGCGTGGCGCTTGATGATGGCGCAGGTCTGGTAACCGTCCAGACGCGGCATCAGGATGTCGCAGAAGATGATGTGCGGGCGGTAGTCGAGGACCTTGGCCAGCGCGTCGAAGCCGTCCTCGGCCAGGAGCACATCGTGCCCGCCCTGACGGAGAAAGACTTCCGCGCTACGGCGGATGGTGTTGCTGTCGTCGACGACCAGCACACGCAATGATTGCGGTGCCGGGTCTGCCCTCGACGCGAGGTCGGCCTTGCCCTGATTCACTTGACGCTGCTCCCTGAAAGCCTCTGCGGGCTTGCGGGGGGCGCGTCCGGGGGATCAACTACTCGGCGCGCCGCTGTGAACGACGCACGGAGGACGCGATCCCCCTAGATCAAATTTGGACCATCTCGAAGTCTTCTTTGCGGGCGCCGCATTCGGGGCAGGTCCAATTCATGGGAACGTCGCCCCAGGCGGTGCCAGGGGCGATACCATGATCAGGAGCGCCGGCGGATTCGTCGTAAATCCACCCGCAGATCAGACACATCCAAGTTTTTGCTTCAGTCACAGCTTAAGGGCGCTTCCAAGGTAATGCAACGATTGTATCCACCTCAACAGCCACAAGAAACCGAATGATGCACATCCTTGATGAAGAAAGGCCGTTGAGCATGAGCTTGATTTCAGCGGGCGCAAGCACGCGCCTGGCCGCCTCCGCGGCCGACCCGAAAGAGCCTGTGCATGATGCGCGGGCCGAGTCCGAGACCGCCGACGCAGAGGCCGCAGGAGACGCCGGCCCACCCTGCATCATGACCTTCAACGCCAGCGATCCCAGCGGCGCTGCTGGACTTGCCGCGGATGGGGTGACCATGGCCTCGGTCGGCGGCCATGCGCTGCCGGTGGTGACAGGCGCCTATGCGCGCGACACTGCAGAGGTCTTTGATCACTTCGCGTTTGACGAAGACGCGGTGGCCGAACAGGCCCGCGCCATCCTCGAAGATGTACCTGTCCTTGTGATGAAGGTGGGCTTTGTGGGCAGCCCCGAGACAGTCAGCACGATTGCAGCAATCGCGGCCGACTACGCCGACATCCCGCTCGTCGCCTACATGCCCAACCTGTCTTGGTGGGACGACGCGCAGATCGAGGCCTACCTCGACGCCTTCCGCGAGTTGATGCTGCCGCAGACCACGGTGCTGGTGGGCAACCACAGCACGCTGTGGCGCTGGCTCCTGCCCGACTGGTCTGGCGACAAAAGCCCGAGCGCACGCGACATCGCCCGCGCCGCCGGCGAGGCCGGCGTTCCCTACACCCTGGTGACCGGTATTCCGTTGCCCGACCAGCAGATCGACAACGTGCTGGCCTCGCCGCAGTCGGTGCTGGCCAGCCGCCACTTCGAACGCTTCGAGGCGGTGTTCTGCGGCGCGGGGGAAACCCTCTCGGCCGCCCTGGCTGCACTGCTGGCTACCGGCACCGACCTGGCCGCCGCCACCGACGAGGCGCTGGAATACCTGGATGAGGCCCTGGACGCGGGCTTTCGCCCCGGCATGGGCCATGTGGTGCCCGACCGGATGTTCTGGGCCCAGCCAGAACCGGCAGAATCCGAGGTGGCGACTGAAGAGCAAGCCCAGACCCTGCAGGTGCTGGACATGCCGGCGCCCGACACCAAACACTGATTGACTGCCTTTCGCCGCAACCCCTCCCTGTATCGACTTCTCGCGTGGCCCCACGCCCCCATCGCATGACCCAGCAAGACCGCAACGAGCAACTCTTCGAACGCGCCAAGGCGCTGATCCCCGGTGGCGTGAACTCGCCGGTGCGCGCCTTCCGCGCCGTCGGCGGCACACCCCGCTTCGTGCAGCGCGCCCAAGGCCCCCACTTCTGGGACGCCAACGGCAAGCGCTATATCGACTACATCGGCTCCTGGGGTCCGATGATCCTGGGCCACGGCCACCCGGCGGTGCTGGAAGCCGTGCAGAAGGCGGCGCTCGAGGGCTTTTCCTTCGGCGCGCCGACCGAGCGGGAAATTGAACTGGCCGAGGCCATCGTCAAAGCCGTGCCCTCGATCGAGATGGTGCGCCTGGTCAGCTCCGGCACCGAGGCCGCGATGAGCGCGCTGCGCCTGGCGCGCGGTGCCACCGGGCGCAAGAAGATCGTCAAGTTCGAG
>JACCEC013080880.1_pt1 | contig 14493 bp, 14 predicted proteins | sample 7450121 | NCBI WGS metagenome assembly JACCEC01 (sample SAMN15323455, study PRJNA562643) | freshwater metagenome | isolation source: river surface water | place: USA:Blue River Watershed | collected 2017-08-18 | reverse complement strand
CTCGAACCCGCAACTTCCGCCGTGACAGGGCGGTGCTCTAACCAATTGAACTACAATCCCTAGATGTATATTATACATATACATGTATAATATACATTTGTCAATAGTCTATACCGTAAATTGTATAGATAATATGATTAAGGAGAGGAAGAGATTCGAACTCTCGGTACGATAACTCGTACATCGGATTAGCAATCCGACGCTTTCGACCACTCAGCCACCTCTCCTATAAAACCTATACTAAAATAACTAACTTAACCTAGTTTTAAAAATAATACTAGGATGGCTCAGGCGGGACTTGAACCTGCGACCTTGGGCTTATGAGTCCCCTGCTCTAACCAACTGAGCTACTAAGCCATCAAAATAAATGATATCATTATTGTTACAGTTAAATCAACAATAAATTTAACCTTATTTTATATAAATAGAAAAAGGTTTTCAGCATTAAAACCATATTCTAGAATTTTATCAAATAATGATTTAATATAAAAGATAGAAAATTAATGTCAAAAAATTAATAAGTTATAAAAATCAAGTATTCAATTAACTTTAACGTACATTTTAAATTATAGGAATAGTCAAAATGCCTGACTTCTGGGAAAATGTCATACGATTTCCAAGGTTTTTTATATCTGCCACACTTGGTCTTATATTTACAATTATAGGTCCATTTTTAAATTTATTACGTCGTCCCCAAACAACAATAGTTTTTATAATTGTACTTATCAGTATTATTATATTCATTTCATTAACTTTAAAAGCAATGTTGAATTTAGATACATAAAGCTTTTAAACAAAAAAGTAAAGACTAGTTTTTGTATTAGTCATTTTAAAAAATCGAGGCTATGATTACATGCTTTCAAATAACTTAACTAAAAGAGATACAACAGGAGCCTTTGCACTTATAGACAGTCTAGTTCGTCATAAAGTAAAACATATATTCGGATATCCAGGAGGAGCCATATTACCGATATATGATGAGCTTTATGCATGGGAAAAAGAAGGATTAATTGAGCATATTCTAGTAAGACACGAGCAAGGCGCAGCTCATGCTAGTGACGCCTACTCACGAGCTACCGGTAAAGTTGGTGTTTGTTTTGGAACTTCTGGACCAGGAGCAACAAATTTAGTCACAGGAATTGCTACCGCCCATATAGATTCTGTTCCTATGGTGATAATTACAGGGCAAGTAGGAAGATCATTCATTGGAACAGATGCTTTCCAAGAAGTGGATATCTTTGGTATTACTCTACCTATCGTAAAGCATTCTTATGTAGTTAGAAATACAGATGAAATGGCCCGAATAGTATCAGCTGCCTTTTTTATAGCAAAATATGGTAGACCAGGACCAGTTCTTATAGACGTTCCAAAAGATGTTGGACTAGAAAAAATAAATTATAATCCTGTTGAACCAGGAGCGGTAAAACTATTAGGATGCCAACCGATAGTATATCAAAATACAAAACGTATAATACAAGCTGCTAATTTGATTAAACAATCAAATCAACCGTTACTATATGTAGGAGGTGGAGCAATAATTTCCGAAGCTTTTGAAGAAATATCTAAACTAAGTGAATTATTACAGATACCAATAGCAACTACATTAATGGGCAAAGGGATAGTTGACGAAAACCAAAATCTTTGTTTAGGAATGTTAGGAATGCATGGAACAGTATACGCTAACTATGCAGTAAGTGAATGTGATTTATTGATTGCTTTAGGAGCTCGATTTGATGATAGAGTTACCGGAAAACTAGATGAATTTGCCTCCCACGCTCAAGTAATTCATGTGGACATCGATCCAGCCGAAGTTGGAAAAAATAGAACTCCACAAGTAGGTATTGTAGGCGATGTAAAACAGGTTGTACAAGAACTTCTTACACAATTCGAGAGTGATTCGTCTCAAATACGAGAACAAACTGAATCTTGGAGAAAGCGTTTAAATAGATGGCGAACAGAATATCCTTTACTTGTACCTAAAAATACTCAAAACCTATCTCCACAAGAAGTTATAACAGAATTAAGTAAAAATGCAAAAAATGCTTATTTCACAACTGACGTTGGACAGCATCAAATGTGGGCCGCTCAATTTGTAAGAACTTCTCAAAGACACTGGATAACAAGTGCAGGTTTAGGAACAATGGGATATGGGTTACCTGCTGCTATTGGAGTACAAATAGGACACCCTAATAGCCAAGTTATCTGTATTACTGGAGATGCTAGTTTCCAAATGAACATTCAAGAATTAGGTACGGTTGCTCAGTATGGATTACCAATAAAAATAATCCTTATAAATAATAAATGGCAAGGAATGGTAAGACAATGGCAACAAGCCTTCTATGGAGAACGTTATTCCCATTCTAATATGGAAAAGGGTGCTCCTAATTTTATTAAAATAGCGGAATCATATGGAATTAGAGGAATTTCTGTAACTACTAGAGAAGAATTGACTTCTCTTACTAAAGAAATTTTAGAGTACGATGGTCCGGTATTAGTTGATTGCAAAGTAGTTCCAGATGAAAACTGCTATCCAATGGTAGCGCCAGGAAAGAGCAATGCTCAAATGATGGGCGTATAAGTAAAATCAACTTAAAATTGTAAAAATCGGAGATATTTCTGTAAAATGATACAGAAATATCTCCGATTTTATTAATGATAAATATGGGCCGGGTTGGATTTGAACCAACGTAGGCGTAGCCAGCGGATTTACAGTCCGCCCCCTTTAACCACTCGGGCACCGACCCTTTAATTTTTTCACTCACTATTCTTTAATAGTAACATATTACAAAATAAAACACAACATTTGAAAACTAAAAATCAACAGGGTGATATATTTTATTAGATATAACTGGACTCGAACCAGCGACCTTCACGATATCAACGTGACACTCTAACCATCTGAGCTATATATCCTTAATTTAAAATTAGATTATCCAAAACTTTGTTGTAAACGAGTAGCTTTACCAACTCGAGAACGTAAGTAATAAAGTTTAGAACGTCTTACTATTGATTTTCTTAATACCTCAATACTCTTTAGTTTAGGTGAGTGAACAAGATATAAACGCTCTACTCCAACGCCTTGCATAACTCGTCTAACAGTAATTGTCGTATTTAATCCTCCGTTTCTTTTTGCAATAACAACTCCTTCTGCAAACTGAATTCGTTCTTTATTTCCTTCAGTAATAGAAACACCTAACTTTACAGTATCTCCTACACGAATTTCAGGTAAATTACTATTAATATATGTAGATTCTAATTCTTTTATCAAAGAAGAATTTTTTGAGATTTTTAATTCCATAAATTATAATTTTTTTTATTTATTTCAGAATTCAGTACTTTTATTCTAAACATAAAAAGTATGTATTCTCTAGTATTATAATAATACTTCATTTTTACAAAAAAAGTATACAAGGTATTTAATAAAGCAAATATCATAAATTCTAATTATTTACTTTATCCTCATAGGCTAAACTACTACTATGATTAACTATCAAAGGTAACCTCATTTTCATACACTTAGAGTTTTACTTTAAATTATGTTTGAACGCTTTACTGAAAAAGCTATCAAAGTGATCATGCTAGCACAAGAAGAAGCTAGACGACTTGGTCACAACTTTGTAGGAACCGAACAAATACTATTAGGATTAATTGGAGAAGGTACTGGAATCGCAGCAAAAGTACTAAAATCCATGGGAATAAATCTAAAAGATGCGAGAGTTGAAGTAGAAAAGATAATAGGCAGAGGATCTGGATTTGTAGCTGTTGAAATACCATTTACTCCTAGAGCCAAAAGAGTTTTAGAACTATCATTAGAAGAAGCTAGACAATTAGGACATAATTATATTGGTACAGAACATTTATTACTTGGATTAATAAGAGAAGGCGAAGGAGTTGCTGCTCGAGTTCTTGAAAATTTAGCTTTAGACTTATCTAAAGTAAGAACTCAAGTAATTAGACTTCTTGGAGATACTTCAGAAGTCTCTACAGGTGGAGCTCAAGCTAAAGGAAAAACGCCTACTCTTGAAGAATTTGGTAGTAATCTAACACAAAAAGCAGCGGAAGGTCGCCTAGATCCAGTTATAGGTCGTCAAAAAGAAATCGAAAGAGTAATACAAATTTTAGGACGTCGAACAAAAAATAACCCTATTCTTATAGGAGAACCTGGAGTTGGTAAAACAGCGATAGCTGAGGGATTAGCACAACGAATAATAAATAAAGATATTCCTGATATTTTAGAAGATAAACGAGTAGTTACTCTAGATATAGGATTATTAGTAGCTGGTACTAAATATAGAGGAGAATTTGAGGAACGACTTAAAAAAATCATTGATGAAATAAGAGTAGCTAACAATGTAATTCTAGTAATTGATGAAGTTCATACATTAATTGGAGCAGGAGCCGCAGAAGGAGCTATAGATGCAGCCAATATTTTAAAACCAGCCCTTGCTAGAGGAGAAATGCAATGTATAGGTGCAACAACTTTAGAAGAATATAGAAAACATATTGAAAAAGATTCTGCTTTAGAACGCCGATTCCAGCCAGTTATGGTAGGGGAACCTACAGTAGAAGAAACTATTGAAATTTTATATGGATTACGTGATCGCTATGAAAAGCATCACAAATTAGTTATATCTGATGAAGCCTTAACAGCTGCAGCTAAATTTGCGGATCAATATATTGCTGACCGTTTCTTACCTGACAAAGCTATTGACCTAATTGATGAAGCAGGATCTCGTGTTCGATTGCTACATTCTCAACTTCCCCCAGCAGCTAGAGAACTAGATAAAGAATTAAGAGAAATATTAAAACAAAAAGATGAAGCTGTAAGAGGCCAAGATTTTGAAACAGCGGGTCAACTTAGAGATAGAGAGATGGAAATAAAAGCTCAAATAGCTGCCATCGCACAAAGCAAAAAATTAGATAGTGATACAGCAAAGGATGTATCGGTAGTAACTGAAGAAGATATAGCACAAATCGTAGCGGCTTGGACTGGAATTCCAGTTAATAAAATGACGAGAAGCGAATCTGAAAAACTTCTACAAATGGAAGAAACTCTACATGGACGTATTATAGGACAAGACGAAGCTGTAGTTGCGGTATCCAGAGCAATAAGAAGGGCTCGAGTTGGACTAAAAAATCCAAATCGCCCAATAGCTAGCTTTATTTTCTCAGGACCAACAGGAGTAGGAAAAACAGAACTTACAAAAGCTTTAGCTTCATATTTCTTCGGATCTGAAGAAGCAATGGTTAGATTAGATATGTCGGAATATATGGAAAGACATACCGTATCAAAACTAATAGGATCACCACCAGGCTATGTAGGCTACAATGAAGGTGGCCAATTAACTGAATCTGTTAGAAGAAGACCATATACAGTTGTACTTTTTGACGAAATTGAAAAAGGACACCCAGATGTATTCAACTTACTTCTACAAATTTTAGAAGATGGAAGATTAACAGATTCGAAAGGACGAACAGTAGACTTTAAAAACACTTTATTAATTTTAACCTCTAACGTAGGATCTAAAGTTATTGAAAAAGGTGGTGGAGGATTAGGATTTGATTTATCAGAAGATCAATCTAATTCACAATATAATCGAATAAAATCTTTAGTAAATGAAGAATTAAAACAATATTTCCGACCAGAATTCCTAAACCGACTAGATGAAATTATTGTTTTCCGACAATTAACAAAAGATGAAGTTGGAGAAATTGCAGAAATTATGTTAAAAGAAGTTTTCACAAGAATTTCTGAAAAAGGTATTCAATTAGAAGTAACTCCAAGATTCAAATCCCATTTAATTGATGAAGGATATAACCCAATTTATGGAGCTAGACCATTACGAAGAGCTGTAATGAGACTATTAGAAGATACGTTATCAGAAGAATTCTTATCTGAAAAAATTAAAGAAGGAGACACAGCAGTGGTTGATGTAGATTCTGATAATAAAGTACAAGTATTACTGGGCGATAAGCTAGAGTTAGCAAAAGCATAATCAATCTAATATTGTATTGTAAAAGCACAAACCATGTCTTGCTAAGAAATGTTTTCTTTCAATCTCTTAGCAAAACCGGGTTTGTTTTTATACACTTTATTTAGACTTGTCAATATATATAAAACATGTTATTCTTTTAATATAGTTTTATATTTGCAAAGCCGAGATAGCTCAGTTGGTAGAGCAGTGGATTGAAAATCCACGTGTCACCAGTTCAACCCTGGTTCTTGGCAATAAAAATGTTAAAAGGAAGCATAATAAAAATTCATGATCATATAAATGTTTAGTAAGGATAATTCTAGAAAAAATGTCCATAATTAAAACAAATGTAAATAGAATTTTATTATAGAATTCATATTAAATAACAAAAAGCATAAAACACATGGTAAAAAAAGTAATTGCTTCCATAAATACAAATCTTTAAATAAAACAAAATACAATTAACTATGTAAAAAAATCATTTTTTGTTATAATTTTAATAGTAAAAACCGGAGAGATGGCCGAGTGGTTTAAGGCGCAGCACTGGAAATGCTGTTTAAGGGTGACTTTAACGAGGGTTCGAATCCCTCTCTCTCCTTAAAATATATAAGTTGACTAAATAAGGTGATCATTGTATTATTATAGATAACAAATATTAAAGCGCCTTTAGTTCAGTTGGTAGAACGCAGGTCTCCAAAACCTGATGTCGGGGGTTCGAGTCCCTCAGGGCGTGTTTTGTTTTTATAATTTCTTAAATCTTCCATAGAAAAAAAGATTATGTATATAATATACTTATAGATAGGTCTTGTTACTGGTCCAGGTTTTTCTTTGAAGAATCAAATCTATAATAAATAAACAAAAAAAAGATAAAAAACGTATGGCTAAAAAAGTTATAGGAATAATCAAACTTGCTCTAGAAGCAGGTAAAGCAACTCCTGCCCCACCAATTGGTCCAGCTTTAGGACAAAAAGGAGTAAATATAGTAATGTTTTGCAAAGAGTATAACGCTAAAACAGCTGATAAAGCTGGATATATCATTCCTGTTGAAATAACAGTGTATGAAGATAAAAGTTATACTTTTGTATTAAAAACTCCTCCAGCTTCCGTTTTAATTGCTAAAGCTGCTGGAGTACCAAAAGGGTCCGGAGCTCCAAAGGACAAAAAAGTTGGGAATATAACTAACAAACAATTAAAAGAAATTGCTGAAACAAAAATGCCCGACCTTAACACAAAGAAGCTAGAAGCTGCGATGCGAATAATTGAAGGAACAGCTAAAAATATGGGAATTACAATAAAAGATTAATTCCAAAACAATACGAAAAAATTATACACAATAAAAAGTATGGCTAAAATCTCTAAAAGAACAACAAACGTTCGCAATAAAGTGGAACCAAAAGAATATTTAGCGAAAGAAGCTTTAAATCTTCTCAAAACAACTGCCACAGCAAAATTCGTGGAAACAGCTGAAGCTCATATAAGTTTAAAATTAGATACAAAATATGCGGATCAACAATTGCGAACAACAGTAGTGCTTCCAAAAGGTTCAGGAAAGAATATAAGAGTTGCTGTTATTGCAGAAGGGGAAAAAGTTACAGAAGCCTTAAACGCAGGAGCTCACTTAGCAGGATCAACAGAATTAATACAAGATATCATGAAAGGAGTTATTGACTTCGATAGACTTATAGCTACTCCTGATATGATGCCAACAATAGCAAAATTGGGTAAAGTTCTAGGACCAAGAGGTTTAATGCCTTCTCCAAAGTCAGGTACAGTAACTTTAGAAATAAAAGAAGCTATCGAAGAATTTAAAAAAGGAAAGTTAGAATATAGAGCAGATAAAAGTGGTGTTGTTCATGTAGCGTTTGGAAAAACGAGTTTCTCGGCAGAAGATCTTTTATTAAATTTAGAGGCTATACAAGAGTCAATTGATAAAAACAGACCATCAGGAGTAAAAGGAAAATATTGGAAAAATTTTTATATCTGTAGTACTATGGGACCATCCATAAAGTTAGATGTAAATAATTTCAGAGAAAAACAATTCAGTTAAATTAAATTTACACATATTTTAATTACTCACTCGATTTTTTAGTTAATCCAAAATAACATTTATGACAAAAGTATCTGATATCATCGAACAATTAAAATCCTTAACACTATTAGAAGCTGCTGAACTAGTTAAAGAAATTGAAGACACATTCAATGTTAGTGCTGCAGCACCTGTAGGTGGAGGAATGGTAATGGCAGCAGTGGCTGGAGCACCTGCTCAAGAGGTAGAAGAAAAAACAGAATTTGATCTAATTCTTGAAGACGTTCCAGCAGATAAAAAGATCGCTGTTTTAAAAATCGTTCGTGCATTAACTGGATTAGGTCTAAAAGAAGCTAAAGATCTTGTAGAAGCTACTCCAAAACCGGTAAAAGAGGGAGCTTCAAAAGCTGATGTTGAAGCAGCTAAAAAAGAATTAGAAGCAGCTGGAGCTAAAGTTAGTGTTAAGTAAATTAAGTTTATTCTAAAAAAAGTCACTACAAAGGAAAAATACCTTTGTAGTGACTTTTTTTTAGAATAAACCTAATGTAAGAGCTTGATTAATAGGTAAACAAGCTCCAATTCCTAACCAAATTGCTACAACGATACTAAATAAGAAAAGCACCATAGCAAAAGGTCTACGGAATGGGTTTTGGAATTTGTTAATACTTTCAATAAAAGGAACAGTAATTAAACCAGCAGGAACTGCCGCCATAGATAAAACTCCTAAAAGTTTATTAGGAATAACTCTTAATAAATTGAATGTAGGGAAGAAATACCATTCAGGTAAAATTTCAAGCGGTGTTGCAAATGGATCCGCTTTTTCTCCTAAAGGTGATGGAGAAAGAACAGAAAGACCAATAACACAAGCTAAAGTACCTAAAATACATACAGGGAATATGTATAAAAGGTCATTAGGCCACGCAGGTTCTCCATAGTAATTATGACCCATACCTTTAGCTAATTTTGCACGTAATTTTGGATCAGTTAAATCTGGCTTTTTTAATACAGACATAAGAAATTATTTATAGTGTTATGTTTATTTTTATAAAGGACCTGAAATCCCTTGCTTACGAATCATTAAGAAGTGAGTTAACATTAAAACAGCTGCCGCAACAGGAAGTACAAATGTATGAGCACTGTAGAATCTTGTAAGAGTAGCTTGTCCTACACTAACACTTCCTCTAAGTAACTCTACTAACAGACCCCCTACAACCGGAATAGCCTCTGGAACTCCTGTTACAATTTTACATGCCCAGTAACCTACTTGATCCCATGGTAAAGAATAGCCTGTAACACCAAAAGATACAGTAACTACAGCTAAAGTAACCCCTGTTACCCAAGTTAATTCTCTAGGTTTTTTAAATCCGCCAGTTAAATATACACGGAATATATGTAAAATCATCATAAGAACCATCATACTTGCTGACCATCTATGCATAGATCTAAATAGCCAACCATAGTTAACTTCATACATCAAATATTCAATAGATGCGAAAGCTTCAGATACAGTAGGTCTATAATAAAATGTCATTGCAAACCCTGTAGCAGCTTGTATAATAAAACAAGTAAAAGTAATACCACCTAAACAATAAAAAATATTTACATGAGGAGGTACATACTTGCTTGTAATATCATCAGCAATAGATTGTATCTCAAGACGTTCTTCGAACCAATCGTAGACTTTTCCCATATTAATGAGGTTATAATTAGAAATTTAAAAATATAAAAATAAAAACAAAATTCAAATGAAGGATTAAATCTATCTATTACTGAATTATATAATCAAATCTAAAATAAAACAATATACCAAATAGTAAAAAAAGAAAGAAAATTAGAATTTAGATATAAATTTTATAAAGTAAAAGTTCAAATATAAAAAAAGTTTAAAACTTCTATGAACTCAGAGAACTCTATAGTCAAAGAAATAAAAAAAACCTACAAAATTCTAGTTATAGATGATGAAGAAAAACATTTACAGAGTTTAAAAAAATATCTTGCACACCAAGGATTTGATGTGTATATTGAAAAATCTGCTGAAAAAGGTTTAGAACATGTCAAAACAAAAAAAACCGACCTTATAATACTAGATATCATAATGTCTAAATTAAATGGATATGAATTTGTTAAAGAACTCCAATCCATCAAAACTGGTTCAGAAATTCCATTTCTGTTTGTAACGGCTAAAGGAATGACACAAGATCGTATCAAAGGTTATAAAATTGGATGTAGTGGTTACATTCCTAAACCTTTTGATCCAGAAGAATTAATTGCTATTATACAAAATATTTTAAACCGCAAAGAACTCTATATATCTAATGTAAATAAAATAAGAAAACAATTACAAATTATTAATGGATATGTGGAAAATAACTATAATTTATTTTATATACGATCACTCAAGATCGAGTTAACTTCAAGAGAAATTAGCATATTGAATTTTATTTTGAAAGGACTTAAAAATCGAGAAATTGCAAATAATTTAAATACCGGAATACGTAATGTAGAAAAGTATGTAAGTCGATTATTAAATAAAACAAATTGCAAAACTAGAACGGATTTACTAAAATTCTGTTATTTACATACTATTTTTATAAAGGCGAACGACGGGGATCGAACCCGCGAATGACGGAACCACAACCCATTGCCTTAACCACTTGGCCACGCTCGCCTTTTACACCTATAAAAATTTGATTTTTATTTTTGATGTATTTTAATAATAACACAAATTTGTAAAAATAAGCAAGAAACTATTTAGTCTGTATTATTAAGTATACAGGTAATATATAAAAATATACCCTTTTTGAGGGTATACTCGTTTTGATATATTGTTAAGATGAATTCCTAACGAAAAGAAAGATTAACTAGCGTTAGCTTTTACAAAGCCTAAACCATTCTCTTCTGAATATCGCTCCATAAAACGCATAAACCTATCCCAATTTTTCTTTTCTGACATTACATAAATAGCTTCTATTCCTTGCGGCTTACCATTTACAAATCTAGCATTAACATCTCTAGTTACTATCTCTCCTTCTTCATCAATTAAGTACATACCTGTTATAGTACCTTTATTTCCTGTTTCTGAATCTAAAACTTTTGGATTCGCAAATCTAAAAGTAGCCGTACCAGTACTTCCATCTCTAGACCTTGTTAATCGTACGTCCGGAATTACTTCTTCATTAATTCCTTGAATAAATTGGATTACAGCCATAATTAATGTATTCCTAATCTTTTTATTGTGTTTATTTATATTGATTAATTAAATTATACCATTGTGTTTTACAGTTTTTCTTATATTCAACTGGGGCGGGAGGATTCGAACCTACGAATAACGGAGTCAAAGTCCGTTGTCTTACCACTTGACGACGCCCCATATAATTTTTTATGATTACATCTATATATTATCAAGATAAAGTTTCATGTCAACCTTTATTCAATATTCTAAAATCAAACCTAGTTGAATTTATTAGTACGAAGATATGTGCAAGGAGGGATTCGAACCCCCGACACCGTGGTTCGTAGCCACGTGCTCTAGTCCACTGAGCTACAAGCACTTAATCTGGTAATGTACCAAAGCATAACAAAATATTCTAGTTTTGTCAATACATCTTTTCGGCTTGATTAGTTATAACTAATCACTCTTTTTGAATTTTCATTCTTTGGTTTTTATTTTGTATAATGATGTAGTTCATTTTTTAGATAAAAGCTTATATTTAAGACTTTAATAATCGTATTATAAAAACATTTTTAACAAAATTTAGTAAATTTGTATGAGTAAAATAATTTTATATCAAGAAGATGCTCGAAGAGCTTTAGAAAAAGGTATGGATATTTTAGCGGAAGCCGTATCTGTTACTTTAGGTCCTAAAGGACGAAATGTTGTTTTAGAACGAGTGTGATTTGTTCTTAGCTACAAATTTTATTGGAAGTTTATATTTCATAAAATATAAGTCTAAGGCGTAATTTAATTATAATTTGTTATTTAATAACATTTATTGATAATTTATTACGTAACTAAATGTTAATGTTGGTGTAATTCCAACCCCTTAAGGAAAAGGTGATGCTAATAATGCCCACGTGGAGACTGATCTTCAAAACGAAGCTGGAGAGCATAGAGGAAGTTTATATTTAAATAACGATTTATATTTCCTCTTAGTAAGTTATCAAGGTTAAGTTAAGTCTGAACCTTCTAAAAAAGTATCTTAAAAACGTCCAATCAATTTCATTTGATTGAAGAAATGATTTAAAATGCTCGCGTAAATTTTCGTTCTTTATATGACTTCCTGAGCAGATCATAGATAAATTGAAGGAACCTAAGATAACCAAATAATTAACATTTGGAACAAATAAAAACGTATTTTTTATATCCTTTTTTATATAAGAGTCAGAAAAATTTATCATTTTTCTTTTATAAAAATATACGGGTAGGAAACGGCGTAATTGCTGAACGGTTTATAAACCAGGAGCCGTGTGAAAGTAAACTTTCATGCACGGTTTTGAAAGGAAGGTGTACATAACTCGTACATCGATCCTAACAAGTATGGAGCTCCCCAAATTGTGAATGATGGAGTTACGATAGCTAAAGAAATTGAGTTAGAAGACCATATTGAAAATACTGGAGTAGCTTTGATTCGCCAGGCAGCTTCTAAAACAAATGATGTTGCTGGAGATGGTACAACAACTGCTACTGTTTTGGCCCATGCAATGGTAAAACAAGGTATGAAAAACGTAGCTGCAGGAGGAAATCCTATTGCGATTAAGAGGGGTATTGAAAAAGCTGCTCAATTTGTAGTGAGTCAAATTTCAGAATACTCTATTCCAGTAGAAGATACGAAATCTATTACTCAAGTAGCTACGATTTCAGCTGGAAATGATGAAGAGGTTGGACAAATGATTGCTAATGCAATCGATAAGGTTGGACGAGAAGGAGTTATATCGTTAGAAGAGGGGAAGTCTACTACTACTGAGTTAGAAATGACTGAAGGTATGTTCTTTGAAAAAGGATTTATATCGCCTTATTTTGTTACTGATACAGAACGTATGGAGGTTGTTCAAGATAATCCTTATCTTTTGATAACTGACAAAAAAATAACGTTAGTACAACAAGAATTAGTACCTGTACTAGAGTTAGTTTCTAAGACTGGAAGACCTTTGACTATTATAGCTGATAATGTTGAAAAGGAAGCGTTAGCTACTTTGGTTGTTAATAAATTGCGTGGAATTGTGAACGTGGTAGCTATTAGAGCACCTGGTTTCGGAGATCGTCGTAAATCGATGTTAGAAGACATTGCGATATTAACTGGTGGCCAAGTGATTTCTGAAGATGCCGGGTTTAGTCTCGAATCTATCCAATTAGAATTATTAGGTCAAGCTCGTAGAATTACAGTAACAAAGGAAGGGACTACTATTATTGCAGAGGGTAATGAAAGAGAAGTTAAGGCTAGATGCGAACAAATTAGACGTCAAATAGATGCTAGCGATTCTTCATATGAAAAAGAAAAACTACAGGAACGTTTAGCTAAGTTAGCCGGTGGTGTTGCTGTAATAAAAGTTGGTGCTGCCACTGAAACGGAAATGAAAGATCGAAAATTAAGGTTAGAAGATGCTATTAATGCTACGAAAGCTGCTGTAGAAGAAGGTATTGTTCCTGGAGGAGGTTCTACTCTAACTCATATTTCAAATGATTTATTTGATTGGGCTAGAGAGAATTTAGAAGAAGACGAATTAATTGGTGCATTGATTGTAGAAAAAGCTTTAAGTGCTCCTCTTCGAAGAATTATTGAAAATACTGGAGCAAATTCTAGTATTTTAATTGAAACTATTAAAAATAGTGAGTTTAACATAGGCTATGATGCAGCAAATGGTGAAGTTACAGATATGTATGAACGAGGAATTATAGATCCAGCTAAGGTAACTCGATCTGGAATTCAAAATGCTGCTTCTATAGCTAGTATGATTCTTACTACTGAATGTATTGTGGTTGATAAGACAGAAGAATAGAAACACACATTTTTGGATTTTATTTTCTAGATTAAATTTAAAGATCAATTCTTGCATTTATATTTTTGTATTTTATTAGGCAAGGATTGATCTTTTTTAATTTGAACTTTTTCCCTATTTTAATAAGTTGCTTTTGTTGGTTTTTTGTAAAATAATTAGGATAGAAAATCTTGCAGGATTTATACCCAATTATTTTTCCTTCATTATTTACTAAAATTTCTACTGTACTTTTTTCCGTAGATATTTTTCTTTCATTATGAAATTTTATATCGAACCATATTTTTTTTCTAAATATTGTTTTCTTTGTTGTTTCTATTTTTTTAAAATTATCTAGATTTGAAATATTTTTTGGATGACTTTGTTTTAGGTTGAAGGGATATTTATTTCGTTCTATCGTGCTACTTAAAGTCGAATAAATAATTGTAATTATTGAAATTAGTTTAATGATATACATCTAGAAAGGTGTTTCTAATCTGAGTAATACTGGAGTTTTTG
>JACCEC010953902.1_pt1 | contig 14493 bp, 7 predicted proteins | sample 7450121 | NCBI WGS metagenome assembly JACCEC01 (sample SAMN15323455, study PRJNA562643) | freshwater metagenome | isolation source: river surface water | place: USA:Blue River Watershed | collected 2017-08-18 | reverse complement strand
GCAAACACAATCACATCGGCATTGGTTTGAGCCGCTTGACGAGATAAGCCCAAAGAATCTCCAATATAATCAGCAATATCTTGAATATCAGGATCTTGATAATAATGCGCTAAAATAACGGCGTTTAACTCTTGCTTTAACGCTTGAATCGCTGCAAATAAATCCGTCGGTAAATCTGCAACGGTTGAATTATTTTGTCGGGGAAGGGTTGATGTAAACACAGTGGAAACCTTCTAGGAACCGTGAACGATTTTGAATTGTAGTTTCTAATTATAGTTGAATTTACCAAAAATGGGGATTCAGGGTGGGTGGTGCTATCAAGAATTCTGTGAAACAGGAAGTTAACCTTGAATTGACCTGGGTAAGTTTGAGTAAGTTTGACGGAACGGTTGTTAAATTAACGTTGCAAGATAGCATAGAACTAAAGGACTGTTTACTCTAAGCAGTTAATCGTTCTTTTCTTGCATTTGTCCCAGTTCGCTGCTATCCGAAGAAGGTGTCATGTCAACCTTAGTCATCGTTGAATCTCCCACTAAAGCGCGTACCATTCGCAACTTCCTGCCCTCAAGCTATCGGGTGGAAGCCTCAATGGGTCATGTTCGTGACCTTCCACCCTCGGCTGAGGAAATTCCCGAAGAATATAAAGCGGAAAAGTGGGCGCAACTGGGTGTCAATGTGGAATCCAACTTTGAACCCATTTACGTTATCCCCAAAGATAAGCAAAAAATCGTTAAAGAATTGAAAGCCGCCCTCAAGCAAGCGGATGAACTTGTCCTCGCCACTGACGAAGACCGTGAGGGAGAAAGTATTAGTTGGCACTTACTCCAAATTCTGCAACCGAAAGTTCCGATTAAACGTATGGTGTTTCACGAAATTACCCAAGAGGCCATTCGTGAAGCTCTAAGAAATTGCCGCACCGTTGATGAACAATTGGTACACGCCCAAGAAACGCGACGTATCCTTGACCGTCTCTATGGCTATACCCTTTCTCCCCTATTGTGGAAAAAAATAGCCAGGGGATTATCCGCCGGACGGGTACAGTCGGTGGCGGTGCGGTTACTGGTTAGTCGAGAACGGGAACGCCGCGCCTTTCGCTCTGGGGGATATTGGGATTTAAAAGCCTTGCTGGAACACAGCCAAAGTCAATTTGATTCCAAACTGATTACTTTGGGAGGAATCAAAGTTGCGACCGGAAGCGATTTTGATGAAAGCACCGGAAAAATTTCCTCAGGTCGGAATGTGGTTTTACTGGATGAAGCCCAAGCGGACGCCCTCAAACAACGAATTTCGGGTAAACCTTGGACGGTGACCCACTTAGAAGAAAAAGCCGTTACCCGCAAACCTTTACCTCCGTTTACCACCTCCACACTCCAACAGGAATCTAACCGAAAACTGAGGTTAAGTGCCCGTCAAACCATGCAAACCGCTCAAAGTTTGTATGAACGAGGTTATATTACTTATATGAGAACTGATTCGGTGCATTTATCGGAGCAAGCGATCGCGGCGGCTCGTGAATGCGTCGAGCAGAAATATGGGAAAAACTACCTCAGCCCTAAACCTCGTCAATATACAACGAAATCTAAAGGAGCCCAGGAAGCCCACGAGGCCATCCGTCCGGCGGGAAATCATTTCCGCACGCCCCAAGAAACCGACCTCAGTGGAGCAGAACTCAACCTCTATGATTTAATTTGGAAGCGTACCGTTGCCTCTCAGATGGCCGATTCCCGCCAAACCAATATTACCGTTGAGTTAAAAGTCGAAGATGCGGGATTCCGCAGTACCGGGAAACGCATTGATTTTCCGGGGTTCCTGCGGGCTTATGTTGAAGGTTCCGATGACCCGGAAGCCGCCTTAGAAGACAAAGAGGTATTATTACCACCTCTGAAGGTGGGCGACCATCCCAATTGTAAAGCCTTGGATGTGGTGGGACACGAAACCCAACCTCCCGCCCGGTTTACGGAGGCCTCCTTAGTCAAAACCTTAGAAAGTGAAGGGATTGGTCGCCCTAGTACCTACGCCAGCGTTATTGGTACGATTATTGACCGGGGTTATGTACAGTTAAAAAATAATGCCTTAATTCCGACCTTTACGGCCTTTGCGGTTACAACTTTATTAGAGAAATATTTCCCCGATTTAGTTGATATTCGCTTTACCGCCAGGATGGAAGATACTCTCGATGATATCGCCACCGGAGAAGCTCATTGGTTGCCTTATTTACAAAAATTCTATTTAGGGGAAACGGGACTGGAATATCAAGTTAAAGACCAAGAAAGTAAAATTGATACCAAAATTGCCCGCACCATTGAATTAGAACAGTTAGGGGATGAAAATGACCCCATTCATTACCGGGTTTGTATTGGCAAGTTTGGCCCCTATATTGAAGCTGTTAATGGAGAGGAAATGATCACCGCCTCTATTCCTCAAGATTTAACTCCCGCCGACCTAACCCCCGATGTCGTTCGGGAATTAGTGGGACAAAAAACCGAGGGCCCCGAACAGTTAGGAGTTGACCCGCAAACGGGAGAGGCAATTTATGTGTTAATTGGCCCATACGGCCCTTATATTCAGTTGGGTTTGGAGTCGGAAGACAATAAAAAACCGAAACGGGTTTCCCTCCCCAAAGGCGTCGCTAAAGAAAGCGTCACAATGGAAATGGCGGTGGGGTTATTAGCTTTACCCAGACTTTTAGGAACTCATCCTGAAACTGGAGCTAAAATTAAAGCGGCTTTAGGGCCGTTTGGGCCCTATGTGGTTCATGATCAAGGGAAAGAGGGTAAAGATTATCGGTCAATTAAAGCCCCTGATGATGTGTTAACCATTAGTTTAGAACGAGCTTTAGAATTATTGGCTCAACCCAAAACCAGTGGACGGGGAGGACGGGGGAAAAAAGAAATTCCACCTTTACGCGAGTTAGGCCCTCACCCGGAAGATGGCGAACCTGTGAATATTTATGATGGCCGTTATGGCCCCTATGTCAAACATGGTAAGGTGAATGCTTCTTTACCCAAGGATGCGGCGGTGGAGGCTTTTACTCTCGCTCAAGGGTTGGAATTGTTAGCAGCCAAAGCGGGTTCGAGTTCAAAGAGTAAGTCTAAAACCACAAAAACAACCTCGAAATCGGCAACAAAAACTACCAGTAAAACGACTAAAACGACGGCTAAAAAATCTACCACAACCCGTAAAAAAACCAGTTCTTAATGTTCTCTCCCGTTAAAACGATGCCAACGTTTAACGGGAGATTTCTAGTTAGGACTACTGAGGAGGATAATCTTAAAAAGATAAAACCGTTGATTGAACTTCTTGCCAATGGATTCGATAAAGTTGTAGCGGTTCAGCTTTTCCTTTGACAATGACAGGGGGAATTTTTTCTAATGGAAGATTACGATCTTTTAATTGATCCAGAGTAGATTGAGAAATTAAGATTTCATTTTTTTGAGCCGCAGAACAAATCCGACTGGCAACATTCATCGTATCTCCAATATGGGCATATTGAATTAATTTAGAAGAACCAATATTCCCCGCCGCTACCTGTCCGGTATTTAATCCAATATGAATATAAATCGGCTCGCCATAACGCTTTCTCCATTGCTCATTCATGCGATAAACTGACCATTGCATTTCAATAGCTGCCCGCACTGCTCGATCTACATCATCATGACGAGAATAGGGCGCACCCCAAACCGCAACTAAGGCATCTCCAATATATTTTTCTAAGGTTCCTTCAAAGGGAAAAACGATTTCCTCCACCATAATTTTAAAATATTCATTCAGCATAGAAATCACTTGATGCGGCTGCATCCGAGAGGACATTTCTGTAAAGCGAGTAATATCAGAAAATAAAGCGGTAACTTCTGTTTCTACAATACTTTTGACAATTCCTAAATTTTCTTCCCGTAATTTTCGACTCACGGCTGGTGGAAAAAATCGTTCAAATTTATTCCGCATCACCGCTTCTTCCTTCATTTTTTTATATAATTCTGCATTATCAATAGCGATCGCAGCTTGATTGGCTAAAGCGGTTAAAAATTCAACATCTTCAGGAGAATAAATATTTGATAACGATAAATTATCAACATACAACACCCCGATCACTGTATTTCGTAATTTTAAAGGAGCACACATCGAGGCGTGAATGGCTTGAACTAAAATTGATTCAGACCCTTCAAATCGTTCATCGGATTGGGCATCTGCCGTTAACAACGCATTCCCTGTTTCTCGCACAGTATTGGTAATTTTTTTACTATAAAAATGTTCATTCGCCCAGGGTTCTTTCCGAAATTTAACCGCTTTTCGCTCTAAATTATTCGTGGTGGGATTAACCAGCAAAAGTGCTGCCCGATCCACATTCATAATTTGAAATAATAAATCTAAAATTTTATCCAGCAATTTTTTCAGTTCATGGGGAGAAGATAACTCTTTGCTAACTTCCAATAAAATTTTTAACTTATCAACAACCCTTAAATTCGCATCTTGTTGTCGAATATTTAAAACAGAACGTCCACTTTGGGAAGTATCTAATAAATCTTGAATAATCGTATAACTCGCATCCGTTGTAAATTCTTGAATCACAGAGGTTTGAGAATTATCAGCACTGTCTTTGTAAGCGGGTGTAAGAGCAACATTCATAAACTTAAATACCACCCGACCACAGCGAATTAAATCCCCAGATTTGAGGGTTGAGTGTTGAATCATTACCTCATTAACAAAAGTATGATTACTACTGTGCAAATCCGTAATCGTGATTTTTTCCTCACGAACATCAATGCAAGCATGACGACGAGAAAGACTCACATCAGCTAAACAAATGGTGTTTTCCCGTCCCCGTCCGATGGTATTGGCACCGAACTGCAAGTTAAACGTCATGGCGTTGGTTGTATCGGGGTTGTAAATAATATATGGCACTTTCCGGTTAACCTAATTCCTAATCAAAGCGTGACTTGACACTCCCCCGTCAAACTGACGTTGTGACGGGGGATTCTTGTTTCACGGAAGAAGGCTTTTTGGTACAAGTACCAACGAGTCTTACATCTTCTCCACAAGCTTGAATTTCTGCGTGTCCCGCAGTATTTGTTGATAAGATTCTGATCCCTTCTTCTCTGATATTCGTTGCTGCGTTTTCATCTCTATCATGATGAGTTTGACAGTTGGGACAAATCCATTCACGAATACTTAAATTCAAGGAATCGTTTTTTAACTTACAGCAATTACAAAGCTTGGTGCTAGGGAAAAATCTATCAACTTCAATTAACTTTCCTCCTTCTCTTTCCAGTTTGTAGCCTAAGAAATTAATTAACATCCCCAAACCTGCATCTAACACAGATTTTGCTAACTTGGTACGCGCTAACCCTTTTACACAAAGGTTTTCTGCTATAATGACTTGGTTCTCATCAACTAACTTGGGAAGTTTTAATCCCTTATCTTTAATCGAGCAACTTTCAGGATAACGAAGGGATTGTTTTTTATGTTTACTCTTGAATTTAGGAAATCCGGTTCGGTGAGAAAAGAAGTTCTTGAAAACTGATTCTAAATTCTTTAACGATTGTTGTAATGTGGCAGCAGTAGCTTCTTGTAAAAACAGGTAATCCGGTAATTTTTTGAGTTGGGTCAGATCTTTGGCCATCTCGCAATAACTTAACCCTTTTCCGGTTTCCTTGTATTGGTTATTCGTCTTGTCCAAGTAGTAATTCCAAACGAACCTGCAACAGCCAAAGCTTTTGGCTAAAGCTGTTTCTTGCTCTTGGTTTGGATATATCCTGACTCGGAGAACGTCTAACATTACTGCTACATATCAATCATCTTTTAGTATTATCATATTTTTGTCGCTACTTGTGGTGATATCAGGGTTGAACAGTTAAAGAAATATCTTGAGCAACAACCAACTCCAGAAAATTATATTGTATTCGTTATCACTCATGTTTTTTATTTGTCGTGATTCATCTCTTCGCCAAGTAATCACGACTGTGGCGGGAGTCCTCTCACGACATTCAAGATAGACAGGATTGTGCGAATCAATAAAATTTTAATCGGATCAATCGCAATTGAAGTATAGGTGTTTAACATCAAGAAAGTCTCCAACCCTATCACCAGGGTGTTTCCTCTTTCTTGTTCAGTGGTTCCCTTTTCCCTGCTATAAAAGGCATCTTTGAGAAGGTCAAACAACAACAGCACTAGCCAGCAACCCTTGATTCTTCGGGTTGGCGTTGCTGTTTCTTTCAATTTAACCCCAATTTACCCATTTGTAAAGGCATAGATTTAAGATGATCCTCACAACAATTACAAGTTTTAGAACTCGGAAACCATCGATCTACAAATGAGCGGAATATTATTGTTTATTGGGGAGCAATTCATCCCAACACTAACGCTTTGTTTTTGGTTTGGGGCTCCTATCTTTGATAAAATTGGCGGTTAAAACCGCTTGGGTCGCTTGGACACCTAGCCCACCTATAGACCAGGCTACCAAGCTCCCATGTATTTCATGTGTTCACGTAATCAATGATGACTGATCAACTTATTTACCGGAAATTTTGGGTTTAAAGCCCCTAATCCACTGAGATAACTGCTAATTTTTGATTTGATTTAATATGTATTTAAAACTGTTACATTTACGCCAATTTCGTAATTATTTTGATCAAAAAGTTTGGTTTGAAGCCCCTAAAACAATTTTATTAGGTAATAATGCTCAAGGTAAATCCAATTTATTAGAAGCCGTCGAGTTACTTTCGACTCTTAAAAGTCATCGAGTCAGCCGCGATCGCGATTTAATTTTTGATCTTGAACCCACAGCACAAATAACCGGGACGGTAGAGCGGGATAGGGGAACATTGGATTTAGCGGTTACATTCCGTTCCCAAGGCGGACGCACCGTTGCTCTCAATGGTCAATCTTTGCGTCGTCACTTAGATTTTTTGAGTGTTTTAAATGTGGTTCAGTTTTCCAGCTTAGATTTAGAATTAGTTCGAGGTGGCCCTGAATCCCGACGCAATTGGTTAGATCGATTATTGGTACAGTTAGAACCTATTTATGCTTATATTTTACAACAATATCATCAAGTTCTGCGTCAACGCAATGCTTTGTTAAAATCAATTAAACAAAATTCAGAGGGTATTGAACCCCAAAAACAAGAGGAATTAGAACTATGGAATGCTCAATTAGCTGTGACGGGAACCCGTGTTCTCCGCCGCCGAAATCGAGTTTTAGAGCGTTTAGTACCTCTGGCTAAAGCTTGCCATCAATCCATCAGTGGCAGTACGGAATTATTAGATATTATTTATCAACCTAATATTACTTTATCTTTATCAAATCAATGTTTATCAACCGCTTTACCAGAAACCATTCAAGCAGCGTTTTTACAAAAAATAGCAACCCGGACGATCGCCGAAAAACAACAAGGGATTTCCCTAGTTGGCCCCCATCGAGATGATGTTATGTTTACCATTAATCAAACCCTAGCTCGAAATTATGGTTCATCAGGTCAACAACGCACCTTAGTTTTAGCCCTAAAATTAGCGGAATTACAATTAATTGAAGAAGTGGTTAGGGAACCTCCTTTACTATTATTAGATGATGTCTTGGCTGAATTAGATTTGCACCGACAAAATCAACTTTTAGAAGCAATTCAAGATCGGTTTCAAACCTTAATTACCAGTACCCATTTAGGAGCTTTTGATGCTCAATGGTTAAAACAGACTCAAATTTTAAGTGTAAAAGCAGGACAAATCACGCCTCTGCACTCTTTTTAAATTCCTCCCCAATTTCAAATTTAACGTATAATTAATGATAACCGAGTCAACTGTACCCAAGAAAAGAATCTGATTGTATTGTTCAGCGATCTGTGAAGAGACTCCTGACGGGAACAGTCAGCGTTTTTACCCGAACATTTGATCCTATTAAACCATTTCATGAGCAATTTTTCCCCTGTCTTCTATGCTCGATTCATCAATCAAACCTTGAGAAAAATTCCGTTAAGGTTTGTATTGATTGTTCCCTTTGTACTCCAAATTACTGCAACAGTATCCATCATTAGTTATCTCTTCTTTTTGAGTGGACAACGTGCCATTGAAAAGATGAGTAGTGAACTCATGGATGAAGTCACTCAGCGTGTGGAAGATCATCTGCAAAAACTCACAGAAACCGCAGAAACCATTACAAATCTGACTCTGGATCACTGGGAAATTGAAAATATCGATTTTAAAAATCTCAATCTTCCCGAACATCAGCTATTTTTAATTATACAAACTTTTAAATCGATTAGTAGAATATCATTGGGGAATGAACAGCATGATTTTGTATCCGTTACTCGTTCTAAAGGGGAGCGACTTTTGCGTTCTAGTCCTCAAGATTCCTCGCTGATTTATGATTATGCTATTGACCACAACGGAAAAATTATTAGACTGTTAAGAACCTTTAAAAAACCTAGCGTTACCCTCGCTCCTTGGTATCAAGATGCGGTCAAAACTCGAAAGACAAGCTGGAGTGATTTTTATAAAATCGGAAGTCAAGAAGACTTTGGATTTAGTCTCAACACCCCTATTTATCATCGGATCACCGGAGAATTGTTAGGGGTTTTTTCCGTTGAAATTGTTTCTTCCGATCTCAGTAATTTTCTCCGCAATATTCACTTGGGACAATCAGGACAAGTGATTTTAATTAATCGCCAGGGAGATTTAGTAGCTCGTTCTTTGGGCAAAACTTATCAACAAGATTCTCAAGAGTTTAAAAAGATTAATCTTTTATCAAGCCGAGATTTATTATTAAATCATATTGGTAAATTTTTAATTAAAAATTTTGGGAGTTTGCTAGACACTAAAACTTTACAAAACGTTAATTTTATTATTCCACCGACTATGTTGGGAAGCTTATCAAATCATTATTTTTTACAAGTCTTTCCATTAAAAGATAAATATGGTTTAGATTTAATCGCCATTATTGTCATTCCCAAAAGTAATTTTATGGCTGAGGTTAATACTTATTTAAAACAAACCTTTGTCCTGTCTTGTGGGATTTTTTGCTTATCTATTGTGGTCGGAATCTTAACCAGCCGTTGGATTATTAAACCGATTTTAGCGGTTAATCAAGCCGCTAAACGGATTGCAGAAGGTGAAATTCAAAACCTCAGCGACTTTGAAAGAAGTGATGAAATCGGGGAATTAGTTCAATCCTTTAAGGGAATGAATACGGAATTACAAACGACTTTAGTTAACCTGAAATTAGAAATTCTTAAGCATAAAAAAACTGAGCAATCCTTAAAAGTGGCTTTAGAACAAATCCAACAACATTTTGACAATTCTCCCTTAGCAATTATAGAATGGGATGCTCAAGGAAAAATTAAACGCTGGTCAAAACACGCTGAAAAGATATTTGGTTGGAAAGCCGATGAAGTAATCGGTTTATCTAATGATGATTTTTGCCTGATTTCTGAAGAAGATCGAGAAAAAGTTGCTCAAGGAATTCAACAGATGATATCCGGTAAAGTCAGCACCTTGAAAATACAAAATTGCAATTATACAAAAACCGGAGAAATTTTGGTTTGTGAATGGTTTTCCTCTGGACTTTTTGATCAACAGGGAAATTTAACCTCGACTTTATCTTTTGTTCAGGATGTTACCCCCCGTCAACAGTCAGAAGAAGCATTACGTCAAAGTGAACAACGATTTGAACGAGCCATTAAAGGATCAAATGATGGTATCTGGGATTGGTTTAATGTCAATCAAGAACAGATTTGGTATTCTCCTCGATTTTTTGAAATTATTGGTTATCAACCGAATGAATTTGAACCGACTTTCACCCAATTTATCAATTTTATTCATCCTGATGATCGTCAGCGTGTTTTTCAAGACATCGAAAATCATCTACGGTTTAATTTACCTTACTTAACCGAATATCGTTGGTTACACAAATTGGGTTATTATATTTGGGTACAAGTTCGAGGAGAAGCCCTCAGAGATGAACAAGGAAATCCAGTCAGTATGGCGGGTTCCTTGAGGGATATTACAGAACAAAAAGTTGCCGAATTAGCATTACGCCGAAGTGAAGCCAAATGGCAACATTTAATCGCAGCGAATATTGTCGGAATTCTGTTTACCGATTTTGAAGGCGGAATTGTAGAAGCAAATGATGCCTTTTTGCAAATGTTAGGTTATAGCCGTGAGGAATTAGAAACTCAACAATTAAACTTAAATGTAATGATTCCTAATCATAGCCAAGACGTTTATCAGCAAATGCTTCAGAAAATTTTAACAGATAAAGTTTTACCGCTTCATGAAAACAAATATCTGCATAAAAACGGAACTCAAATTCCGGTCATTGTCGGAATTACTCTATTAGAAGAAGTTCATCAAGTGGTGTCGTTTGTGTTAGATCTTAGCCAACAAAAACAAACGGAATTTGAACTGCAAAAAGCCAAAGAACAAGCAGAAATGGCAAGTCGAGCTAAAAGTACATTTTTAACCAATATGAGCCATGAGCTTCGGACTCCCTTAAATGCCATTTTAGGCTTTACCCAACTGATGGTCAGAGATAAAACCTTGGCATCCCATCATCGAGAAAAATTAAATATTGTTAACCGCAATGGAGAACATTTATTAGAACTTATTAATGATATTTTATCCATTTCTAAAATTGAAGCTAATCGAATTACCCTGGAAGAGAAAATTTTTAATTTATATCAATTCGTGGAAGATCTTAAAGATACCTTTGAACTCAGAGCAACCTCGAAAGGGTTACAATTAATGGTTGAGCGATCGCCTAATTTACCTCAATATTTACAAACCGATGAACGCAAATTAAGACAAGTGCTAATTAACTTATTCGATAATGCGATTAAATTTACCGATCAAGGGTCTATCACCTTAAAAATTCAACCCTTAGACCCAATCCCGAACCCAGTTTCTAATCCCTCTGACTACAGAATTCAATTTCAAGTCCAAGACACGGGAGAAGGAATGGCCCCTGAAGAATTAAAGACCATTTTTGATGCCTTTGTACAAACCAGTAGTGGCCAAAAATTTGAACAAGGAATCGGTCTAGGGTTGCCCATTAGTCGCCGTTTTGTAGAACTCATGGGCGGTAAGATAACTGTTCATAGTCAACTCGGAATTGGAACTTGTTTTGAGTTTACAATCCGTGTTCAGCCGATTGATTCAGCAAACCTGACCTATTTACAGCCCCAATATCAAGTCATTGGGTTAGATCCCCACCAACCCCAATACCGAATTTTAGTCGTTGAGGATTCAGAAGCTCATCGCCAGTGGTTAACAAAATTGTTGCGTTCTGTGGGATTTGATGTTATGGAGGCCAATAATGGAGAGGAAGCTTTAAATTTAGTTGAATCTTACAATCCCCATCTGATTTGGATGGATATGCGAATGTCAGGAATGAATGGTTATCAGGCGACTCAAAAAATTAGAGCAAAAAAGGCTAAAACCTTGTTAACGACTCCGCCTAATTTTTCCCCATTTCCCAAAATTATTGCGGTTTCTGCTAGTGTATTTGAAGAGGAACGCCAAAAAGTGGTTGCCGCAGGCTGTGATGATTTTGTGGGTAAACCTTTAACGGAAAATTTAATTTGGGAGATGCTCAAGAAACATTTGGGAGTAAAGTTCAGAGTTGAAGGTTCTCAGCTTCATAAAGCTGAACACCATGAAATTCAGGATTCAATTATTGTTCAAGCCTTAACCACTCTCCCCCCAGAATTATTGAATCAGCTTGCTATGGAAACTCAAATTGGGGATTCTGAAAAGTTCCTCAGTTTACTGGCTCAAATTCCTCCTTCTCAAACATTTTTAATTAATACACTTACAGAATTAATTAATAACTTTGAGTTTGAATTAATTCTTCATTGGGTTAAACTTGCTTTGTCATGAAATCTAATTTTGCTGCTACTCCTTTAGCTGATATTCTCATTGTCGATGATGTTCCTGATAACTTGCGGGTTTTATCTCAAGTGTTATTAGAACAAGGTTATCGAGTGCGTAAAGCCACCAATGGACAATTTGCCTTAAATTCAGCCCACTTGATACCCCCGGATTTAATTTTATTAGATGTGATGATGCCTGACTTAGACGGCTATCAAGCTTGTGGGTGTTTAAAAGCCGATGAACGCACGCGGGATATTCCGATTATTTTTATTACGGCTAGAGATGATATTCAAAGTAAATTGATGGCGTTTGAAGTCGGGGGATTAGATTATATTACAAAACCCTTTGATGTCCAAGAAGTCGTGGTTCGGGTTGCCACCCAACTTAAAATTAGCCGATTGCAAAAAGAATTACAATTACAAAAAAGTCAGTTAGAGGAAAAAAATCAACAACTGCAACAGGAAATTGGCGAACGGATTACGGCTCAAACCGAACTGCAAATTTTAAATCAAGACTTAGAATCTAAAGTTGAACAAAGGACTCAGGAACTCAAACAAAGAAATCAAGAATTAATTCATCTCCAAAAACAATTAGAACAGTCTTTAAAAAAAGAACAGTCATTAAGCGAAATTAAATCTCGTTTAATTACAACTATTTCCCATGAATTTCGGACTCCTTTGACGGTGATTATGACTTCTAATGAGTTAATTAGATATAAACTTGAAAAACAAAAAACTGAAAATTTAGAACGCCATTTCGACCAAGTTAATGAAAGCGTTAAACGCATTGAACAAATTTTAAATAGTGCAATTGTTTTAGCTCAAGCTGAATCTAATTTAATTCATTTTGAACCCCAATCTTTAAACTTAGATCAATTTATTAAAAACTTATTTGAAGATTGGCAAAAACCCCTTGAGGATCAATTTTATCAAATTGAATTATTAGTTCAAGGAAATCATCCTGAAGAATTCAACGCTGATCCCAACTTCCTCAAACAAATTTTCATTAATCTATTAACTAATGCGATTCGTTATTCTCCCAATGGAGGAACTATTCATCTGAACGTTAATTACCTACCAACTCAAGTTATCTTCCAAATTCAAGATCACGGAATTGGTATTCCTGAAGCTGAAGTCGATCAAGTTTTTGATGCTTTTTATCGAGGGAGCAATGCTGACTCAATTTTAGGAACTCCCGGCGTCGGATTAGGATTAACGGTTGTTAAACGCTTGGTTGAATTTCATCAAGGAACCATTACCCTTGAAAGTATCCTCGACCAAGGAACAACCGTAACTGTTTCCCTTCCCCTTCCTGAGAAAACCCCAAGCTAACGACAACTTCTCGTACTACCGTTGGCGAATAAATTAGGCATTCACAATGAACTAGAATCCAAGCTTTTAGCTTCTTCTTCCGTTTGAGGTAAATGTAAACCACATTCTTGTTTTAAACCTCGGAAACGAGTATCCCGTTCATTTTCATCCGTTGCCATTAATGGACGACTTGAATGCCAATCTCCAACGGTGGTATATCCCAGATCAAAATAGGGATGGTAGGGTAAATTATATGTTGTTAAATATTGATAAATATCCCTAGAATTCCAAGATAAAATCGGGTGTACTTTATATCGCCCTGATTGTTGAGTCACTCGACGTAAAGTTTTACGGTGATGGGTTTGATCTGCCCGTAACCCCGCTAACCAAGCCGTTGCCTTTAATTCTTTTAACGCCCGTTGCATCGGTTCAACTTTGCGGACTTTATCATAATAATTTAAAGCATCAACATCATCTTTTTCCCATAACCGACCGTGTAAAGCTTCCATTCGGGCTGGACTCAAGGGAGACTGATACACTTTTAAATTCAGGTTAAGACGTTGTGTTAATTGTTCAGCAAAAATATAAGTTTCACTCGGTAAATAACCCGTATCCACCCAAATAATCGGAATATTAGGAACAACAGTTGTCACCAAATGCAGCATCACAGAGGCTTGAATTCCAAAGCTGGTACTCATCACCAAACCTTCGCCAAAGACGTCAGCCGCCCACTGAACCACCTTCATTGCATCTGCATCCGCTAATTGTTGATTAACAACATTCAAATCAATTTCAAATGATGAATAGTCTGAGGGTTGATCCCCATAATCACGGTGATCTTGGGGCTGGGTGTGATCACCTGTAATCGGGGAAGATGTAGATTGAAGATTCCCGTTGACATTGGGATCAATGAGATTCAATTGTGGCATAGTTTTTCTGGTTTCCCTTATGATCGATATTAATTGACACTCCCCGCGAATTAAGCGACAGGGATTCTTAAGAAACCCATAAAGGCATTCTTAAAGGCGTTGTCAATGCGCCACTACTGACTCCATCAAGATTCAATCTTAATGTCACCACTCAAGCTCACACCCACCCTGATCATTTCAGATGTTTTGAGTTTTCTAGGGAATTTTACCATAATCTACAATAGAAATTCTACCCTTAACATCTTTACAAATATATAAGAAATAGGAATTATCGCCAATCACCTTGAATATTAAACGCAGCCCAATAATAAGGTGAACGCCATTCTTCCGAGTTCCACATTTCTAATTGAGCCTGCCTTAAAGCATTAATTGGATTCTCTTTTCCTTGCCACATTTTTT
>JACCEC011144460.1_pt1 | contig 14494 bp, 10 predicted proteins | sample 7450121 | NCBI WGS metagenome assembly JACCEC01 (sample SAMN15323455, study PRJNA562643) | freshwater metagenome | isolation source: river surface water | place: USA:Blue River Watershed | collected 2017-08-18 | reverse complement strand
TCCTGATCTATGCCAATCTGGATCGCATCCCGCCCGGACCGCGCCGGGTGCTCGCCAATCCCTTCGCAAAAGCGTGAGCCCCAAATGAAAAAGCCCCGCTTGCGCGAGGCTTCCGAATGATGGTGCCAGGGGCTTACTGGTAAAAACAATTTATCCTATTGATTTTTAATATCTTTAATGACCTTAAATTAAAGGCATGCCCCCAAAAGTGCCCCCAGCTTGCTCTCATTTCCCAAGTGGGAATGGAGGCGGCGATCAGCCTGTTTTTTGCAGCTTCTGCGGATCAGGATCTCGTTCCTCACTTTGCTTCGACTGCCGGTAAAGTTCCACTGCCATGCTCTTCAGCTCGGCGGTAGCAAATCTTTGCAGCATTTTGCGAATCAATGGCTGGTACCCGATCTGATTGTAATCGGCAATCATCTTGAAATCTTCGATCAAACTTACTGGCAGTCGGATTGAAATCAGCTTGAGTTCCATGCACTTGTCCAAAGCGTCATGAGTCTCTTGCGATGCAACTTTTACGAATGTTTCATCCGTACCAAGTTGACCAGACTCCCATGCTTCTGCGGTGCCTTCGATTTTCTTGCTCACTGATCAATCCTCAAATTTCGGTGGGTCTTACGATATATCGGCTAGAAGCCACATTTCTTGTATATACGAATACTCGTTTCGTCTGCGTCGTAAGCAGACTTTACACGAATGTCCCCATCAAGAATGAATACAACCTTCAGTTTTCGTCTTTTGTCAGTTTCGGCTACGAACCAAAGCGTTGGAGGGTTGGTTTTGTGATTTTCTCTTGTATCCTCAAGTAGTTTTCCGCGCCTGTTGTAAAAGCATTGCTCTACTTCTTCCATCCGCACATTGTGCTTAGTAAGCAGCTTTTTCTGAATTTCCGGAGAAAAGGTGATTTCCATGGATTGATCATACACACAAAATTTGTATATACAAACGGGAGCTGGATTCTACCGAAAGAAAGCCTCGCATCAAGCTTTTTCTCACTTAGCAGGCGGAAATCACCGATCTGCGCGAAATCGGGGTGCTCGTTTGTGGAATTTCTGCTGCATCGCCTAGATTGGACTGGATTTGACCTTTTGAAGCATTTCTTCCAGCAGGCTTTCTATACTTAGTCTGGCACTGCCCGTTGCGCGGCTCGTACCAAGTTTCCGCATCACTTCAGATTGTCTTTGAGGCTCAACATAACCATAGCTCAAAAACGTCGTCAGCACCTGTTCATGCCCCAGATTCTGGCTCCAGGCCTTGTAGTCCTCTGGCGTCTGGCAAAGCGTCTGGCCATAGCGAGCCAACAAATGCCGAATGCTGTGCGGGTTGTAGTAGGGAAGGCCAGCGCTCTCGAAGGCCTCTTTGAATATCTTTCGGATCGGCGTGGCATTGCTCCAGAACTTCCGATCAAGCCCCGCTGCTTCGAACTGACGGGTCTCGCCGCACACAACGAGCGTTGACGGAAACAGCGGGTCGTCCATTCCCCAGAGTTTCTGCTGGATAAGGTATTCGGCCCAGTCCTTCACAATCACTTGTATTTCCTCGCCGACTGGAAAGAAATAGGTTGTGAATGTCTTGCTGAACTTTGTTTGAACTTCGCGGCCATCCTGGTAAACGCAATTGGCGACGGTGTCGAGGTGTTTGATCCGCATCGACGCGATGGCCCTGTCTCTCGCGCCCGTAAGCAGCGTAAATGCCACCAGGGCTTTATTGCGACGTTCTATGTCGCTTCCAGCGGGCATTTGGGTAATGACGTGCTTTACCTGCTCTAATGTTGGCACTCTGGACTCTCTTCGCGCGGTGGCGATCCTGGTGTCCTTCTCAGACAGGTTGAAGAATTCCGCATCGGAATACTGCAGGCGAGATTTGTAGCCAGGTTGTCCCGCCAGCCAATGGAAGAACCGACGCAAATTCGACAGGGTGGCGTGAATCGTCGCTTTGCTCAGGCGTTCGCCTGACTGCCCGGTTTGAAGCGCCAGTTTATTCTTGAAAGCGACTGCCTGCTCTTGGCGAAAGGTCTTGAAGTCACGGTGGGCGGTGTAATCTTCAAACCTCGCCAATGACTTTGCCACAGCGTCAACTGACTGCTCGCTTTGCCGCATGGCCTCTTTCAAATAGCTGAAGTATTCCCGCTTGATTCTCACGTTTTGTGCGTTGTGCGTTTTCATGTTTTTACTTTCTCGTTAAAAGTCACTATTTAGGGAGAGTTGGACACTCTCAGTTATATGTTTCAGTGCTTGCGGGAATGTGATCTGCATTTCTTGCGAAATCGTCAGGGCTTTGGTCAGATTCGTGCGCCGATTGATGATGCTGCTGCAGTCTGGGCAAATGGCTATCAGGTTCCCCAATGACACAGTGACAGGCACATATTCGACGAGCCCAGGTAGAGGTTCTTTGGGCGATCTGCAGCGCAGGCAGAAGATTTCATTGTCCTTGCAAGGGCGCTTCCTGCGTTGCTTTCGGAGTTTCAGAAACTCGACCGCTTTGAGCCCCAGGATCAACGTGGGGCGTTGCTCATCGACCGTTTCCAGGCCGTCCTGAATCCAGTGCCGTACAGTGTTCTTGTGAACACCATAAAGATCTGCAAGTTCCTCGATCTTGTAGGCGCGATGGATCTTCGCCAGGTTCGGATTGATCCGCCGCTTTTTCACAGAGCAAGTTTCCTTTCGCATTCAAGCTGCTGAACAAGCGTGCGAATTTCCTCGTCTGTCTTTCCCGCGATCCTTGCCGCATTCAGGATGTCCACTTCGCTTGATGGCCAGCCAACTGCTCGCCCACCTAATGAGATGGGTTTTGGCCAAAGGCCTTGCTTCATTCGGAAGTAGAGAGTGGAGCGCGGAAGCCCCGAGTTTTCGATGACAGTTCTAAGTCTATGGATCGGTGTAGACATGATTGCATCCCAGTAGAAGTTGCATTACGTGATGCAATGTTCGGTGTGGGAAAGGATCAGAAAAAGCTGGCGAAGATATAGAAAACTTTCCTCCCAAAAACTGGTAGGGGTAGGAGGGCTAAGCAGGGATAGTTCGAAGGAAATTTCGAATTAAATAGAAAATGCTTAATAAACAGTGTGTTAAAGGGAGGGTGGATTAGGTGTCTGATGATTTTGGCGCACCACCAGTCAGGCTCCAGTTAGCCACTTTGCTGCAGTCCTCTACGGCCTGATTGACGGGATTGCCGTCGTCATCCACCAAGCCAAACTCAGCAGCGTGCTCTCTTAACCACTTTTCCAAGGCTTGCTTCGGGCTCCGTTTGCCTGGATTTGTGACTGCTTGCCAGGCACCGATTGCTGCTGCAAGTTTCGGAGCATACCGTGCATCTTTAGGGTTCAAATAATTTGGGGCCTCTGTTTCTCTGAGCGCAAAGAAACCTGACTTCAGTCCTCTCTTTGCGAAATAAGCTCGCAGAGATTCCACGTCTACTGTCGATTCGTTTATGTCAATGCTGCCCTCAATAGAGCCGATTGTGTTTCCATTGTTGTCGTATTCGAATCGAGGTACCAGGTTTCCTTCGATTGTTCCCCTTTTCAGTGCATTTGATATTGATGTTTTGGCAGCCTCATACCCTCTCGGTCGTTCGTGTGTTTGCCAACTCTCACAGTAGGCACCATCACCACTGCCAGGATCAACGCCGATGGTTAGCAGTGCTGCCTGCATTACAGACAATTCGTCACATAGACGCCAATAGTCGAAATTGTCGGTGTTCTCGAATTCCGAAAATGGTGGCGTGAAATTCGGCATCAGATATCCAGCCTTGGGAGTGAATTGACGATTTTCATGGTTTCCATGCTCACCGTGATCACGCGCAAGAACAGTTCCAGCGGGTATTTGGGGTTGCCCATCGTTTCATAGGCCCAGTCATTCGCGTCATTGACGATGCCGCTGGCCTTGTCGGTACGTACGGCTTGGCGCTCCATTACCCAGTCGAGTGCAGCTTTGCCATTGACTACATAGTCCCAGGCCGCGTTGGGGATACCCTTGATTGTGATGCGGTTGTTGTAGATGACCGAGCTCTTGTCACCCTTTTTGGCGAACTTCATCTTCACCACGCGGTAATCCGAGTCGGTGAGGGGGCCCTTGGCTTCGATGGTCAGCGGGTAGGGCTCGACAGTTTCATAGTTCAGATGCAGATCAGCCAGGGCGCGGCCCGCTTTGCTGAAGGCCCAGAAGTCAGCGGCCATCCTCACCTCGGGGATGCGCGGCAGTTCTTTGCTCAGATTATCGGCAAAGCGCTCACGGTAGTCCTGTGAATGGAGGATGCCATAGATGTAGTAGAACAAGTCTTCCTTGCCTATCTGCTCATCAGGATAGGCACTTTGGAAGTGGGTCAGGCTAGCATCAGGGATCGCGTCACGACGGCGCAATCCTTCCCCCCTAACCGAGTTGGCAAAGAGATCGTCATCTAAGGCTTGGGCGGCTTCGTCATACAGGTAGAGCGGAAAACATTGTGTTACGCCTATATCTACCATTCCCAAATTTGGAAGCGTGTCTGTGATTATGCAGCAGAAGCTGTGTTTTGCTCCGGCTCCGGCCAAACAGATCACCAAGTTCTTCGCTGTTGCGTCTGGAAAGACTCGCGGCATCTGGTAAACCATTTCGTTAAAACGACGGTTGAAGTACAGCCATTGCTTGGTGAAGGGGCGATACATGCTGGGAACCATGCATTTGCCCTCGAAAGCGTAAGTGTGGCCCTTGCTAAGATCTTGCTTAAGGGCGCGTGTCCAGCTGATGCAAGTTGGGTCGGTATCAATAAATCCATCTACCTTCGCCTGACGCGCCTTGCGGTCGTGACCTGGGTGCGAAGCATTGAATCGCCCTACTTCGGCGTTGTAGAAGTCAATCATATTGCTCATGTTGACCTCCAGTTTGCTCCGACTTGCGTTGTAGGCCCAGGCATCGCGGTTTGTCACGACTCCTAATGAGAAATTATCGAACAGTATGGGTGCGCTGCCCTTCTTGTCCCCCAGGACAATGAATTGGTTGAAGCTATCATCACGCTGTTTCAGCCAGTCTCCGTACTCATCGGGGGTGATCCGCTGCCACTGCGCTATACCGTTTATGCTCTTATAAGTAGCGATCTTCTTCAGCTTTTCCTCGCGGCTGAGGTAGTCTCCAATATCGTGGAATTGAATCTGGCCATGACTAGTGGCTTTCGGATTTTTGACTAGAAGTGATATGGCAATCGGCGCACGGCTGCCGCTGCCAAAAATCTTTCCACCTTCTTTACGTGAGGTTTCTCCGCTAGTGAGCTGGTTTCCGCGGAGGTGAAACACATAGATGCTAGAAAATTCATCCGCGAGGCATTTACGCAATCCGTCGAAAGTATTTGTGGAAATCCACCCAGCGCCAGTAACAAATCCAATAACCCCTGAATTGCCGATTCTGTCACTGGCCCAGCGGATCGCCCTGATGTAGCTGTCATAGAGTCCCTTGGCGAGTGTTGCGTTAGAGCGTGCCGCATAACTTGAGCGTATTCGCGCATCCAGTGTTGGATATGCGACTCGCTTGGTATCCTCGCTCTCCTCTTTCTGGCCGATTGAATAAGGTGGATTTCCCACAATCACACGTATATCCAGCTCCTTTTGGCGCTTGCGGCGTGCGCTGTTGTCCTCCAACAGCGTATCCACCAAATCGTCCTTCTCATACATCTGGAAGGTGTCAGTCAGACAGATGCCTTCAAACGGAGTGTAATTTCCCAACACTTTGTCGTGGTAGGCGGCTTCGATGTTGATCGCAGCAATGTAATAGGCTAGCAGTACCAGCTCGTTGGCATGGATCTCATGCTGGTACTTGTGCGGAAGCTCTTCCGGCTGGATCAGACCTGACTGAATCAAGCGAGTGATGAAGGTGCCGGTACCGGTGAACGGATCAATGATGTGTACGCCCTTGCTTCCCAGCGTCTGGCCGAATTCGGTTTGCAGAATGTGGTTCACGCTGTGGATGATGAAATCCACAACCTCCACGGGAGTGTAGACAATGCCCAGGCGCTCGGTCATTTTTGGAAAAGCGTTGCGGAAAAATTTGTCGTAAAGCTCCACCACGATTTTCTGCTTGCCCTCGGCATTGGTGATGCCTTCGGCGCGCAGCTTCACACTGGCATAGAACTTTTCCAGCGTGTTGGCTTCCTTGTCCAAGTTGTGTTCATGCAACACATCCAGCACCCCTTGCATGGCCTGGCTCATGGGATTGTGCTGGGCAAAGCTGTAGCCTTCAAAAAGCGCATCGAACACCGGTTTGGTGATCAGATGCTGTGCGAGCATTTCTACAATCTCTCCGTCCGTAATGCTGTCGTTCAAGTCGTCGCGCAATTCGGCGGCAAAACGATTGAATGCGGCTAGTTCATTGGCATTTGCTGGGTTGCCCAATATGGCGTTGATACGGTCTATATGAGTGCGTGCAATTTTGGCGATGTCATTCGCCCAGTCCTCCCAGTGGCTTCTGTTGCCGCACTTTTGTACTACTTTGGCATAGAGGGCACGTTCGATTTCACTGACTTCAAACTGTAAATCCAGGTTGTCACTTTTACTGTATTTCTTGACGGGTTCGCCAATGGTGTAACTGCCCTTGGCGGTTCGATCTGCGGACTTGGTTTGCTTGCGTTGGATCTTGTCGGTGATGGCGATAACTTCCATCTTCGACTTGTCGTTTCCTGCCAGTTCCAGCTTGTTGATCATGGCGTCGAAGCGATCATCGTGGGAGCGAAGTGCCTGAAGTACCTGCCAGACAACTTTGTAAGTCTTGTTGTCGTCCAGGGCGATGTGCGGCTCTACGCCCGCCGGGATTACAACGGGTAGAATCACATAGCCGCGCTTTTTCGTGCCATCAGGTGTCTGGCGCATGACGCGACCAACTGACTGCACCACGTCCACCTGCGAATTACGTGGTGTGAGAAAAATTACTGCGTCGAGCGCTGGAACATCGACGCCTTCGGACAGGCAGCGCACATTGCTCAGGATGCGGCAGGTGTCATCCGGAATGGAGGCCTTCAGCCAGTTCAACTTTTCCTCCTTTTCGCCAGCGCTCATGCTGCCATCGACGTGCGCCGCTTCGCAGATCAACTTCGCGCCTGCTTCGACTTCTTCCTGTTGCTGGTAGGCTTCCACTACCTGCTGGAACATGCCCGAAATTTGCTTTGAGCTGACCTTGTGCACCTTTCCGCCCTTCTGCGCTTCAATGACTTGGCAGAATGCCACAGCGCGGTGCATGGGCTCTGAGTCGCCCATCAGTTCTTCCTGTGTTCCGAGCTTCGCCAGCGCTTTCCAGCAGCCGACGATTTTTGCGGCGTCATCCACCTTTAGCGTGTTGTTTTCATCTTTCAACAGTGACTGAAGGCGGCGATTGATGTGGGACTCTTCGACAGCCAGCACGATCACTTTGTAGTCGCACAGCAATCCCAGCTTCACGGCTTCAGAGAAGGTGATGACATGAAGCTCATCGCCATACAGTGATTTGTCGTCCATCGAGAAAAGCGCAACATTGTCCTGGTCAGCTTTTGCTTTAGCGCCTTCACCGTAAATACGTGGCGTCGCTGTCATGTAAAGACGTTTTCTGGCTTGCAAGAAATCATTGTCGTGAACTTTCACGAAAGCGCTTTCGTCGTCCTCGCCAAAGGTCGCGCCGGTTGTGCGGTGGGCCTCGTCGCAGATGATCAAGTCGAATTCGCTCAGCGCGTACTCACGCTGAGCGTCGCTGATTACTTGAATCGAGTGATAGGTCGAAAACACGACGGTCATGTGCTCGTCGTCGTGGCGATTGTTCATTTCGACGGCCAGGCGCTTGGGTTCTGTTGTGGCCGGGTAACGAAGCTCGTGAATCAGCATTTTGAAGTCATCGTCATCCGACTTCTTCTTGCCGACGTCGCCATCGGAGCACACAGCAAAACTGTGCAGAGGGATTGCACTCTCCTGCGTCCATTCCGTGAGTGTTTGAGAAAGCAGAGACAGGCTTGGCACCAAGAACAGTACGCGTTTGCCTTTTCCGGCAAGAGTTTCCGCAACTTTTAGAGCTGTGAAGGTCTTGCCCGTACCACAGGCCATTATCAATTTGCCGCGATCAGCTTGCGCCAGGCCTGCTTGCACGCGTGACAGTGCCGTGCGCTGGTGCGTCCTCAGTGTCTTCTTTTCCTTCAGCACAGGGGGCTTGTTGGTCTGATACTTCGACCAGTCAATCAGACTGGCCTCCAGATCGGTAAGTGACACGATGTTTACGGGTTTGTCCCGCTTCTTCATCAGGTCGATGACATGGGCGCTTGCCTTGTAGGTCGTGAGAAACAACAGGCCATTGGTATAGGGGTGTTTGCCCATGGCGCTGAGAAAAGAGTCGATGCCGTCGTTCTTGCGGATCTTCGAGTCTTCCGCATAGAACTTGGCTTGTATGGCGAACACGCGAGGGGTATCAGCAACATCCTCGACTGCTACCAAGTCGATGCCGGCATCGGGACCGGGGTCGGTGTGGCCTTGGGACATCCGGTGTTTTCGCCACTCTTCCCAGAGATAGACCTTCCCGTTGAACAAATCCCGGTAGGAGGGCTCATTGAGCAAGTAGGTTTTAACCAACTGCTCGAAGTAGTTTCCTTTCTCGCGCTCGGTGACGGCATTGCTTCGAAAGGCGTCCAGCAGGGATTGAAGTGCTGACATTGTTTGGCTTCCTGGTCGTTATTCTGGTTCCGTTTGCTTTGGACTTTACAGCGAACCTTGCCGAAGTGGCAGTACCTCGGCGCCGCTTTTGAGCTTCGTCAGGTAGTCCCCCCACGCTTGCATCATCTTTATGCGCTGGGGCAGGTGGGAGGTGCGGTTGTAGGCTCGCCCCAGTGGGTCGCGCACGGCGTGACTGATTTGCTGTTCGATCAAGTGCGGTGGGAATTCCAGAATTTCGTCCAGCATGGTTCGCCCCATCGCCCTGAAGCCATGGCCAGTCAGCTTGTCGCTGGTGTACCCCAGATTGCGAAGCGCCTTGTTGATGGTGCCGTCGCTGACAGGCGTCTTCCGGCTTCTCTCATTAGGAAACACATAGTCGCCCCATGCTGTGAGTGGCTGGATGTCCTTTAGGATCGCAATGGCTTGTGAGCAAAGCGGAACAATGTGCGGCTCCTTCATTTTCATCTTGGACGCAGGGATCTCCCAGAGGCCTTTGTCGAAGTCGATTTCCTTCCACTCCATTCGCCTGATTTCTCCGGGGCGCTGGAATACCAATGGCGTTATGGCCAGCAGCGCTCTGACGATGTAGGTGCCCCGATAGCGATCAATGTCGCGCAGGAGTTTGCCGACTTCCATGGGATCTGTGATGGCGGGGTGATGCCGAGTCTTTTTGGGGGCCAGAGCGCCTGACAGGTCGCGTGTCGGGTCGCTTTCGATCAGCCCAGAGGCGACGCCATATCGGAACACTTGCCCAGCAACTTGCTTGGCGCGGTGCGCGGTTTCGATGGCGCCGCGACTTTCAATGCGGCGTAACGCCTTCAGAATGTGCGTGGGCTTCAGCTCAGCCAATGGCACCGATCCAATCCACGGAAATAAGTTCTTCTCAAGAAGCCAGAGCTGCTTGTTCGCCGTGGTGTCAGTCCATCGCGGCTTTGTCAGCTCATACCAGTCGGTTGCGACGCTTTGGAAGCTGTTGGCGTGGGTTTCTCTCAGGAGGGATTTTTGCGTCTGTTTAATCTGGCTGGGGTCAATGCCATTGGCCAACTTGACGCGGGCCTTCTCGCACTCAAGTTTTGCTGTCTTGAGGCTCACTTCTGGGTAAACGCCCAGGGCCAGTGTCTTTTCCTTCCCGGCAAAGCGGTACTTCATGCGCCAGTATTTGGCGCCATTCGTCTTAACGAGTAGGTACAGCCCCTTTTCTACACTGAGCTTGTAGTCCTTGTCCTTCGGGAGCGCCTGCTTGGCAGCGACATCTGTAAGTGCCATTTGGGGGTATCTCCAAGTCAGCTTTGTCAGATACCCCCGATGGTACCCCCAAAACGAGTTGGATGGCACGGGATAAATGAAGACGCCGTTGGACGCTATTTGGCTCTAAGCCTTGTAATACTTAGGGGCTGTTGGACGATCTGGGAAGTGCTGGGATTTGTGGTTGGTGCCCAGGGGCGGAATCGAACCACCGACACGAGGATTTTCAATCCTCTGCTCTACCGACTGAGCTACCTGGGCGTCAAGAAAACTGCGGGCTTGCGGGCATGTGCCTGCCGCCGGTTTTGACAAGGCGCGTATTAAACCTGCGAACCGCGGGCCGAGTCAAGCGCGAGATTTCAGGCCTGCGGGGGCACGTAGCCGGCCGCCGTGTCGTGGCTTTCGTTGTTCAGGAACTTCTGCATTTCGTCCTGCAGATAGCGACGATGATCCGGATTCATCATGCTCAGCTGCTTCTCGTTGATCAGCATGGTCTGCTGCTTCAGCCACTCCTGCCAGGCCTGGCGCGACACCTGCTCGAAGATCTCCAGCCCCTTGCTGCCCGGATAGGGTGGCGCATCGAGGCCGGGCAATTCCTGCTGATACTTGCGACAGAACACGGTTCGGGACATGGCGGTTTCCTTGCAACTTGCAATGAGTGGGACGTTGATCTGGCGGTCCGCGTCAGCCGGCACGCTGGGCGGCACTGCGCCGCAGCAGCTCCAGCACCGGTGCCGCGAGGCCGACTGTGGCGGCGGGCGCGGCAGCGTCCGGGCCAGCAGCGTACCAGAGCCGGCGCCCTGTCTCCATGACGCCGGGCAACTCGTTCGGGACCTGCACCAGCAGCGGCGTGATCTGCAGCTGAAAATGGCTGAAGGTGTGCTTGAGCACGGGCCAGGTCTGCTGCGGCAGGTCGTGTCCGGGCCATTGCCCGACCAGAAACTGCTGCGCCGCAGCGACATCGGCGAATTCCGGAAAGCTCCACAGCCCGCCCCAGATGCCGCTCTGAGGGCGCTTTTCCAGCATAACCTGCCCAGAGGGCAGGCGGCACATCAGCATGCAGACGGCGCGCTGCGGCACGGCGCGCGTCGGCTTGCGCGAAGGCAGTGCCGCCACGCTGTCGGTTGCCAGCGCCTGACAGCCCGCGGCCAGCGGGCACTGCTGACAGGCGGGACGGCTGCGCGTGCACACGGTGGCGCCCAGATCCATCATGGCCTGAGTGTAGGCCGCAAAGCCCTCTGCCGGCGTGGCCGCTTCCGCCAGCCCCCACAGACGTTTCTGCACCGCGGGCTGATCCGGCCAGCCCTCGATGCCATGGAAGCGACACAGCACGCGTTTCACGTTGCCGTCCAGGATCGGCGCCCGCACGCCGCAGCCCAGCGCGAGAATGGCGCCGGCCGTGGAGCGGCCGATGCCGGGCAGATCGCACAGCGCGTCAACCGTGCGCGGGAACTCCCCTTGCCACTGGGTGCAGAGAATCTGCGCGCTGCGATGCAGATTGCGGCCGCGGGCGTAATAGCCAAGGCCTGTCCACAGATGCAGCACCTCGTCCAGCGGGGCGGCGGCCAGGGCCTGCACATCGGGGAAGTGCGCCATGAAGCGCTGGAAATAGGGGATGACGGTGCTGACCTGGGTCTGCTGCAGCATGATCTCGGACACCCAGACGCGATAGGGTGTCGGGTTCTGCTGCCAGGGCAGGGTGTGGCGGCCATGCTCGGCGAACCACTGCAGTACGGTGTCGGTGAAGGCGGGGCTGGGCATGTGCGGCCTGTCTCAGCGCAGGGCGCGGTCGAGCAGGCTGCGCGCGGCATCCTGCAGATCGGCCGGCACCTGGTCCGTGACGGCATCCTGCACCCGGCGCTGCACCTGATTGCGCGAGATCTCCACGAACAGGTCGCGCACGCGGGCGAAGTCCGGTCCGCAGTACTGGCTGTACTGGGCGTCGAAGCGAGCGCTGCACTGCACGGGCCAGCCGACGTTCTGGTACAGCGGCGCCACCGGAATGGTCTGCACCGCCGGTTCGCCATAGACGGTGATCAGGGCGGCATAGTCGAAGCGCTCCTGCGCCAGGTCCATACCGCCGCTGGCGGTGATCTCGAAATTGTCCATCTGCAGCTTGAGCTGCTGGCCGCTGGCGATGCCACTCGCGAAACTCAGGCTGCCCTCGACACTGGCAAAGTTCACGACATCCGGCCATTGCTGAGCCAGGTCGCCGGAACCTGCCGGACTGAGCACGGAGATCGCCGAGAAAACCTGCTTCACGATGCCGATGTCGATGGCATTGTCGGCCAGGCTGAAGCTCGTCGAGCCGTTCAGCGAGCCGAGCAGCTGCCCACTGCTGCTGCCCTGGGCGGTGTGGAAGGACTCCAGGTTGAGGCGTCCCTGGGCGAAGCCGGCAGCCGGGTATTGTCGGGCCAGCTGGGCGACATCCAGATTCTGCAGCGACACGATGCTGCTCATGGCCGGCGTCGGCTGGCGTGTGTCGTAGTTCAGCGCCGCGGTCAACTGGCCGCCGTAGAACTCGGTCGGGCGCAGGTTGAGGCTCAGGCGACCATTGCTCACGGTGAGGCGTGCATCGACGGTGCCGAACTGCAGGCCGCCGACAGCGAGAGAGGCAATGCTGTGCGTGCCTTCCACGTCGAGGCTGCGCAGCAGGTCAACGGGCAGGGCGATGTCCGTGGTCGCGGTAGTGACCGGCGGCGCCACGGAGGGGGGCGTTGCCGGCTCTGCGGGTTCTGCGGCGGCAGGCTCAGCCGCAGGCGACGCTGGCGTGCCGTTGAAGTCCAGGGCATTGCCGATGAGGCTGTAGGTGAGACGCGCGGGCGTGGTCGGGCCGGCCCCCGTCCAGGTGGCCCGGATGTCGATCTGCTTCTCGTCCAGCAGAAGGCGCAGGCTGGGGATGTCGAGCGCACTGGCGTCCCCGCTGAAGTCGATGCTCAGGCTGGCCTGGTCGCGGGTCGGGTCGAAGTCCTGCGCCAGCGCTGCGGCGGCGGGCTCGGGAGCGTCCGGTCGCACATGCAGGTCCAGGAAGTCGTTCAGCGGAAACCGATTGCTCTGCAGGCTGCCCTGCCAGCGGGGAGTGCCGTTGAGGTTCTCCACGGCGAGCCTGCCCTGCAGCTGCAGCGGATTGAGCTTGAGTGTCAGCTCCTCGACGCTGGCGCTGCCGGCGGCGCGGTCCACGCGCAGCTGCGTCGCGATGTCGAACACGGCCTGCCGCCCGGAGTCGTCCCGAGTCAGGGAGAAAGCCAGCTGCAAGGGGAAGCGGCTGCCGCGCAGATTGGCCCCCGTGGCATCCGCGCGCAGATCATGCAGGCGCAGATTGAGGCCACGCTGACGATCCTGCAGGGCCAGGCTGGCGTTGCGCACACCGATGTGCTCAATGCGGCTGGAGTCCACGAGGCTGGCGCTGGCGGCGCCCCCGCCAGCACTGGGCGTGGTGCTGGCGGTGCTGCTGGCAGGGGTGCCACGTTGCCAGTTGCTGCGGCCGTTCTCGTCGACCAGCCAGTTCATGTGCAGGCCTTCGATCTGCAGTTCCTGCAGCGCCAGCCGCCCCTCCAGCAGGGCGCGTGGTTCCAGCCGGATGTTCAGCAGCGCCAGCGAGGCCAGTTCCATGGGCGAGTCCGGGCTGCGCAGGCGGACATCGTTCACGGTGATGCCGAATTGCGGGCGCAGCGTCCAGGCGATCTCGCCGGCCATCTCGAGCTGCAGGCCGCTCTGGCTGTTGAAGGCGGACTCCAGCGCACTGCGGTAGCGCGCCGGATCGATCAGCACGAACGCCGCCATCACGGCGATCAGCAACAGGATGCCCAGAGAGGCCAAAGCGAGTGCAAGTGTCTTGAGCAGTTTCAACATCGTGTGGTTCCGGCGTGCCCGTGCGGCCTTCCCGCCATGAATGAGGAGGCGGAAGTGTAACCCATGGCCGCCACAGGGCGCATCGCTCGCGCAGCGGAAGTGTCGGGAAAATCACGGATTCCGGGGCTCCTGTGGGCCGTGCGCGGCGGTATCCGCGCTTTCAAAAGCCGCAGGCCTGCCCGTATAATGCCCGCCACCTGAAACCGGCCGCACGCGATGGCCAGGGCGCGAATGCGAGGAGCATTGATGTCATCACGACAAGCCACAGTGGAACGCAACACGAAGGAAACCCAGATCAAGGTGTCCGTCAATCTCGACGGCAAGGGCGATCTGCGCTGCGAGACGGGGCTGCCCTTCCTGGACCACATGCTGGACCAGGTGGCGCGCCACGGGCTGATCGATCTCGACATCAAGGCCGTAGGCGACCTGCACATCGATGCGCACCACACCGTGGAAGATCTCGGCATCACCCTGGGCATGGCTTTCAACAAGGCGCTGGACCGCAAGGGCATCCGTCGCTACGGCCACGCCTATGTGCCGCTGGATGAGGCGCTCTCGCGCGTGGTGATCGACTTCTCCGGTCGTCCCGGCCTGGAGTATCACATTCCCTTCACGCGCGGCGCCGTGGGCGGCTTCGATGTCGATCTGTTCCATGAATTCTTCCAGGGCTTCGTCAATCACGCGCTGGTCACCCTGCACATCGACACGCTGCGCGGCGTGAATTCCCACCACCAGATCGAGACCGTCTTCAAGGCCTTCGGTCGC
>JACCEC011044958.1_pt1 | contig 14494 bp, 11 predicted proteins | sample 7450121 | NCBI WGS metagenome assembly JACCEC01 (sample SAMN15323455, study PRJNA562643) | freshwater metagenome | isolation source: river surface water | place: USA:Blue River Watershed | collected 2017-08-18 | reverse complement strand
CATCTCATCATCTTGATATTTTTTATTATCAACTTCAGAAAATTCAACCTCAGAAATCTCAGAAACCTGTTCCATTCCTTTAAAAACAATTATTTCTCACTAAATTGAAAATGTTGATATTTCTTTATATTAAAAAAAAAGAGTTAAGAATAATTAATTTAAAATAAATAAATAAACTGTCGGGAATTTTTATAAAAAAAATAGAACAAAAGAATAGAGGAAACATTTAATAAATAAATAAAATGTCTTTTTTACCAAAAGGAATTATTGAACGATATAGAGAAATCTTGAATATAGATGTTATGAAAAATGTAAATACCAAAATAACAATTCCAAATAAACAAAACCCCACTAATGATGAATTAATTTATGGATTCCTTTTAAAGTTCTATAATGAATTACCAAAAGTTCCTGAATATTTATTTAATACCCCAGCAACCACAGGAACCACAGGAACCACAGCAACTTTAGAAAGAGATAAATCAACAGATGCTTTTTTCATCATTCGTTATGAGATGCAAAAATTAGAACAATTACAAAACATGATTATTAATGTTTTAGAACAATTACATTATGAATTCAGTGAAATACAATTCGATTATAGTCGTTTCGGAATTAATCCCACTAAAGATAATGTTGTAAATGTTAAAGATTGTAAATCATATTCAGAATTTATGAAAATGTTTAAAATTAATGGAAAATATCCATTAGGTATGAACGATTTTATAAATAACTATAAACAAAAATCACATAGTCTCTTTTCATTCAACCAAGGTGTTGGTTCTGGTATGCCTAATTATTACAGATTCATAAATGTTCTTTACAAAGGAAAATCTAAAAAATTCGTTTTGAAAATGATGAAAGATTATATGAAAGTTTCAAAAATACTTAATAGATGGCAAAATAAATATAATGGTATTCTTGCGTTTGAAAACATTTTTGATATTTCCAAAAAACCCATCATTCAACTTTTCAAACAGAAAAAAATTAATTATGTCGATGATTTCAATCTCGATTTTAATAACAAAGAAATCTATAATAATACCAAATCTAATCAAAATGAACCAGGTTCTAATACAGAAATTTCTGCTGAAACCGAAGAAGCTCTCGATTATATGATGCTCGATTTCGATACAAATATGTATGACCAAGTCGGAAATGATTCTCTCTACAAAGCTGATTTAGGTAATAAATTAAAAGAAATCTCTGAAAAAATTTGTGAATTATTAAATGAAATTTATAAAACTCGTAAAATGAATTTACTTAAAATGGTCACTATTTCCCTCAAACTCGATTTCTATACACAACAATTCATATTCTATTATTGTGAACTTAGTGAATATCAAAAAGCTCTTAAAACAAGAGATGAAGTATATAATTATATTAATGCTCGCATAGAAATCTATGAAGGATTTATTGAAGATTTCATTGAATGGATAAAAATAGCTAAAACTGGTATAACTGGATTTACTGTTAATGACCCCAGACTTATGTCCGTTTTCACTGATTTCACACAATTCTATAGTGATTTATTCAACATGACCAGAGAAGAAAGACAGGATAGAGTGAGACAAAGATTAACACAAATGGGAATTACTGTTATTGAAAATGTTAATCTTGCCGATATGTCTCCTGAAGAATTATCTGATATTGAATCTCTTACTAACCAACTTATCAGAATCCTTGAATCATCTCCATCTTCTACAACATCATCTTCATCTTCACCTTCATCTTAAATCTTTTTTAATATCTTATTAATAAAAATAAATTAATTTTATTAATGTCTTTAAATATAAAAATTAAGATGAGAAAGGGAATGTATATTTAGCTTCTTCTTCATAAGAAAGATTATCATGAATAGCTTGATATCCTAATTTGGCTTGAGTAGGTCTTCCACTTATTAAAGAGATATGGTCAATCATAAAATTAACTGATGGGATATTAATTTCAATCTTTCCTCCTCGTGGGATAGTATTTGATTTGAAATGTATTAAATCAATCATAGGTTGGAAATTTGTAAATCTTTTAGGGAAAAGTGGAGCAATAGCTTCATCATGTAAATATGGAATAATTGCTTTCTTTAAATAATTCTGTTCATCTTCGAAAAATAAAGATAACCAATTTATCGATTTATCAAACTTTGGACTCACTTTCACATAATGACAATCCATTTTTGTAAATTTCTCTGTTAATGCCTTACATATCGGTTTCATCAATCTATCCATATATTTAGATGCAACATGTGGTGTCAAATATCCCATATAAACATATCTTATCATATATTTATTATTAAAATTTAAATAATAATCTCTTAATTTGTATTTATGAATTAATTCACTTTGCATAGCATTCAACATATTAATTTGGTCAACATCTTTTATCATTGTTCCAATGAAATAATGTCTCTTCGTCTGATTCATATTTTTTGGAACTTCATTTATCAATCCTATTGACTCTCCAAAAAAATTTAATACAGTCTTGTTATCACCTTTATTATTATTAATCTTATTCTTATTTACCTTCATAATCTTATTGTTTGTTTTATTATTTTTTTTGTTTTTGTTTTTGTTTTTATTATTGCTATTTGACATAGAATTTAATGGAGATGGAGTTGATGGAGTTGAAACATTCATATTAGCAACAACCATTTGTTGTTGTTGTTGTTGTTGTTGAGACTGTTGAGGTTGGAGTTGTCCTTTATTATTATTTAATAAAACATTTAATAAGTTCATTTTTATAATTATCTTCTATTCTTAATAATGATTTTATTTTTATTTTTAACTTAATTAATCAAAATTAACTTCAAAATTTACTTTTTTCGGTGATTTGTTCTCTTCCATCTTTTCGACATGATATAAAAGAAATTTAGAACCATTCGAATATTTCTCCATCGATTTCACCAAAAAACCATAAACTCTTATTATCTGTCTAAATATTGTTATCGCTTTTTTTGAATCTATATTCTCCAAATACTTCCTATGTTTACATCTTAAATAATAAGTCTGTAATTCTGGTATCATCCTATTCATCTCTTGTATTACCCCTTTGTCTTCTAACATTTTCCTCGAAAATTGATAATGCATATGTATCTCATTTCCCAAAAATAATTGCATTAATCTCCTCACAAATTCTTCTTCTGGATATTTCTGAAATAATTGATTTTTTTTTCCATCTTCTTCTTCCTCTTCCACTTCTCCTCCTACTCCTGAACAAAAATCCGTTTTAATTGGTTTCAACTCTCTTTTCTTTACTTTCTTTTCTTTCACAATCTTCTCTTTTAATTTCTTAAATTTATTATTTACAACACCTATCTTAATGGATATTGATGATATCTCTTCAAATAAATCTTTCTCATTTTCTTCATTATCTAACATCATTCCTAAAACAGATGTTGAATGATTACTATTATTACAACTTTCACTCTCATTCAAAAATTGTTGATTAAATTCTTCCAAATTATGTGATGATAAATTTGATGAAGACGAAGATGAAGATATCGACCTAATGGAATTCGATGAACGAATCTTTTTTATAAAATTCTTCGGTGACCTCATCTTCTTCCTATTTTCTATCTTCTCATTTATATCCAATCCCTGTGTCTCTATCTCTAAAGGATTCCTATCAACACCCTTAGATGAAACAACAGATTCTCCTATACTTCTGGATTTTTTCATCTGTCTCTCTACAATTAAGAAGATAAAAATATATGTATTTTTACACTCACAATTTATCTTTTGGAATTGCCATTGTACGTGCCGTTGGTGTATATTTAGATGTATTCACTTCAGGTTTATCCCTTCTTGTATGTTGTGGAGTTAAATCAACATAATTATTTAAATTACCACCTTGATGATTCATAAATTGTTTTTTATCATGGAGACGGGTTTTTTCCATTTGATTCCTTCTGTTATCAACGGGGTTAAAATTACCTAAATGATTCATTTGCATTTCATCTTCAAATATTCTATTAACAGGATGCATTTGATTAAATGTTTCAAAATTTTTCATAAAATAATCATTTTGAAAAGATGACTGAACAGGTTGGTCATATCTCATCTTTCCTATATCCCTCGTATTCATTGGTGTATTTTGTATTATCATATTACCATATCCTTGCATGTTAGCAGGTTGATTAGAAATTTGATTAGAGAAAGGGTCAATCATATAATGGTCATGACGGAAATTCAAAGGTTGATGAATACTTGAACTCTGTGTTTTTAAAAATTCATCTGGAGTTATATTTCTATGTTGTTGTTGTTGATAACGATTAGAATTTGATGTTCTCGTCTCTTTAGTACATTCGGGATGGGGAAACATATTTTCCTCTTTTATCTTATCTTATTATATTACTTTTTTTTTTCTTTCCGTTCTTTCTCATTCTAAAAAATAATTATCTTTATTAAATTGAAATGGAAAATTATACTTCTTCTACTTCTTCTACTTCTTCGATGTGTGATTCTTATAAATATACCCTTAATGGGATTAATCACGAAATACCACTTCACACCAATCTACAAATTCGTCAAAAACCACTTTCTAACAAAATTCTCATTTCTCAAAAATATCTTCTCAAATATATTCATGATTTATTTCAAATACATTCCATTGATTATTTTCTAATTAATCAATCTCTTTTAGGAATTCATTTATTTAAAGGGATTCATATATTTCAACCATTCGCCGAAATATGTATTGGACATAATCATCTAAATAAATTCTTAAAAATAAAAAAAGAAATTGAAAAAGACGATTTCATCATTCAAGAATTACCAACTCATTTCATTCTATCAACTTCTCTCTTTTCCAAAAATCCCGATACTCAACTCTTCATCTACATCCTCCGAAACGAAAATAATGAAAACAATGACGATTCACAAAATGAAAATATCTATTCTCATTTTTTATATAATAACCAAAAAATTTATCATAACATGTTTGACCTATTCCCCCTACAACAACTCCCTTTCGAAGAATTCCAACTATTTACCCCCCGACGCATCGAAAAAACACTTCAAAATTGTTCCATCAACCTCCATCTCATCCAATTTATTGATTCAACTCCCAATCAAACTCAATCTCTAAATAAATACAAAAATAATAATACTAACACAAATAATACAAAAAGACATATTATTGAAACACCAATAACATCTCAAGAATCTTCAACATCATCTACATCATCAACCATTTCATCTCTTTTTCAAATGTCTGAAGACATTATTCATAAAATCAAACAACAATTCAATGAAAATTAAAATTAACATTAACATTCATAGCCGAATGTGCTATGTGAACCACATTTATCTATTATATTATTTCTAAATTCAAATGGTAAATCTATATTTTCAAATACATATTTCCCTTTACTTTCTAAAATGAAATATATGTTTTTATCAAATGCTAAAGTCTTATATAACAAAATATATTTTGAAAATCCACTATCAAATTGTTGTCCCACACAATAAAATTTAGGTGCTTCTTTATGTTTAAATCTATCCAAAACTATTATATTCACATTCATCATATAAGATGTTAATAATATATCCATTTCACATCCAATATGTTTATCACCTGTTATTTCATGAATTAAACCCTCAAAAGATTGTACATGACTCAATAATTTTCTACATTGATTTCTATATAAATTAACTAATACATTCTCATCATATTCCATTTGACTGTTTCTTCGGGTATTATTATTATTATTAAGATTCTTCTTTTTACTATTATTCTTTTCTTTTTCTTTTTCATTTCCTTCACCACCTTCACATTCAGGATTCATTATATGATATAATTTTTTAATCATACCTTTATTCTCTTTTATCAATTCCAATGTCTCAGCTATTTTTATCTGAATATTTTTTGATGTGAAATTATTATTTGTTGTTAATTCCCTCAAAGCATATGATAAAGAAATAAATAATGAATTTTCTGTATTCTTCTGCATCTTAAATGTTGAATTCAAAAATGGTTCCCATTGAGTCGGTATCGGTTGCAATAAACTCTCATTCACCAACTTCGTCGATGTCTTTAAATACTTATCCTTCACAAACACATAATTCTGTGTCACAAATTGTTCATATAATGGTCTCTTATTCAATTGTATACCCGTTCTATCCAAATATATATTCTCCAATATATTCATCATTTCAACATATGTCTCTCCATGCATCAATATATACTTCTTTGGGTCAATTATTAATAATTCTTTATCAATTACTGAACTTATATTATCATATATAATTTCATTTCTCTTTAAAGGATATCTCAACAATTCCTCCACAATTCTATCTAAATAAAATATCTCATTATCTCTTCCTCTTTCTAATAAATTCATCCTGTGAATATATAATTTACAAACACTATCATCCACTATACAATGTGGGTCATCTGAACATGACATTTGATTTTCCCTATTATTTCTCTCTTCTGTGATACTTCTTTGGAAACAAGGAACTCTCTTATTCGGTTTCCTATAAGTATTTATATCTATATCCCTATCTCCTACAACAGCTATCTTCCGTATTATTTCTTGTAATAATTGATATAAAACCTTTCTTTTTTCACTTAATGGAACACCATCCATATTTATCACTTGTAATATTTTATTCTTCCAATCTTTCTGATTCTTCTTATTCTGTATATATCTTGATATCTCAAATCTTAATCTCTGATATGATTCATCCTCATAATTCTTCCTATTCATCATCTCAATTCTCTTGTCTGGAATATAATCCACTTCTTTCTGTATATAATAATCCACATCTGTATAAAATTTCCTATTACTCTCTCTCACTCCATCATTCCTATTTCTTGTCCTCTTCACTGGTATTATTCTATCATTCTCTAAAACAACTGCTATAATATCGGGAGAATTCATTCCACTTCTATCAATTATCTTCTCAACAACTTTACATTTCATACCAGTCTTTTCCCCAATATCATACAAATATCTCTTCGTAGTCTCATAATCCAAATAATCAATATTATCCAAATCTATTAATTCTTCATATGGTAAATCAGTATATAATTTACTGGGTTTGACTGGAACAAATAATCCATTTTTTAAACAAATACCGAAAACTTTATTATAACCATCAACATATTGTTTAATTGGCATAAAAGTCATTTTCAACTGATTCTTTTTTATAGCAATTAATATTTTCTCCAATGTCATCATCAAACTTTCACCCATATCCAGAGAAATTTGTTTCTGATTCAAACCATATTTTTTTATAGAATTTTGTAAAACATCTTCCCAACTTATCATACCCTTTTCACTACATCCATTCTTCATCATTTCATGCAACTTTTCAATTTCAGGTCTATTTGTATCATATAAACATTTTACACGAGCACCTTTTCCATCACCATCCAAATAATAAATTGGTTCATACATTGATTTGTGTTTCACCAACATTATATTCTTTCTACCAGGAACATAAAACTCACTCACATTTTCACCCAAAGGACATATTAAAGTATTATCATCAAAAATGAAAATATTAATTCCCGTATCATATAAAATACCAGGTCTTTGTAAATAATCCCATAAATAATCATGTTGAATATCTTGTTCATTTTGACGAACATATTGTTTGAAATTTTCAAATGCATCCGTATTTTTCGTCTTATCTGTGAAAACTTGAATTAAATTTCCACCATATATCGACCTAAACATCTTCTCATCCAATTTATCGACCAAATTCTTTTTTAATTTATCCACTGGTATCGGATTTGTTATTTTCTCACATGAAACTATATCAGCTATTGCATTCAAAAATGATTGTTTCCCTTGTTTAATCCCTTTACGGAAATATCCTGAACGAGTTCCCAATGGACCTGTTTCAACTGTCGTATTTAATAATCGAGCAACATGAGCCGGAATAATTCCATATCGATTTCTATCCACTGGTACTGATTTCTTTATATAAATTTGACCATCATCTTTCTCTTCTTCTTGCACTTCTTCACCCAAACATCTCATAAAAGCTTCATATTTACCAGAACCTTTCACATTATGAGGTTTTTTGGAACAACATGGAAGACAGAGACCATTTGGATTCTTTTGACGAGCAAATGTAGGATAAGCCGAATATTGTGACATCTTTTCTCTCTCTTTTATCTTCTCCATCCTCTCTTCATTCGTCTTTAATTTCTTCAATTCTTCTTTGAATCTCTTTTCTTGTTCATAAGTCATAATATCTTGGTCGCGAATAAAAGCTTGATGGTCACCATAGGGACAAGCACAAGTCACACAGAATTTCTTTTCGCCTTTCATTAATTTTTTGGCAATAGTTCGGCGGTCAATATCTTTTTCAGCAATGGGGATTTCGCAATATGGACACCAAATTTTTGGACAAATATACCATCTTTTCATAATTTGTGGGTCAGATGAATATTGCATTGTAAAAGTAAATGATTCTTTTTTAACACGAGGATTAGAATTTGGGTCATAATCTAATACAACAGGTTGGTCATTTGATTGACAACAACGCGAATATTGTGTTTCACTCTTATTCTTCAATATATTGAATTTAAATAATGCATTATCATATAATTGTAATCGACGGATAAAATAATAAGAATCATTACAGAAATCTTCACATGTCTGAACTTCTTCCAATTCTCTATCATTTCCACAATCCAATCGAATATTAATATCTAAATCATTATCTTTTGCTAAAACAGTCCCACGTGTTGACATGTGTTGGTCAACTTTATTTTTAATATTTAATTCAGTGGAATTTTCAACATTAAAATCCATCATCTCATCAAATAATTTTTTATCATTCTTTTTCTCAAATTCCTTATTTATCATCACTGCATCCAATCCCTCCAATTCTTGTAAATACAAATTCTGATTATATCCCATCATCAACAAATCAGAATCATCCCCCAAATCTATCTCATTCTTTATCGAATTTACCATCACAATATTCCCCGTTGATTTATCAAAATATTTACGGAAATCTCTATCAACTCTACTCCTCTCTTCACTATTTAAAAACATGAATATAAAGAAAGTGAAGAATTGATATAATTCGGGGACTTGATATACATTTGTAATTCCATCAAATATAATTTTATTTTGGAATATTTGAACACGAACACCAATTTTAAATTGTGAATCCGTTTTTCCCTTTCCTAATGCCGAATAATCTTTTTTATATGTTATTAAAAAATGTTTCGCTTCTTCCAATGTTAATCCATATTTCTTCATAATTAATTCCAAAATAAATGGGTCAGATGAACCTTTTTGATGAACTTTATCAATATCAACAAGGATTTCATTCATATTGGCGAAAGATGAGACACGATTATAACGAATTTTGAGACTATTTTTGATAATTTCATTTTTAGAATTAGGAGATGCGAATTTCTTTTTCAAACTGGGTTCTTGAGAAATGAATTGTGGGAATTTCATTGAGAAATCTTTTAATTTGGCGAAATTAAGTTGAACAGGTAATCTCATCGAAATAATCATATTTAAAAAAGTCAATTTTGTATTTTCAGCAAATTCAATAATTCCATTTTCAGATACATTCATATCAGGAGCACGAATTCTTTTGTTATCACTTATTCCACGAATTAATCTATAATCTGGAATATGTTGATTTAAATCATCTATTAATTTTTTACAATTTTTAATAGCCATTTCAATATCTTTAATATTTGCATTATTGTCTTCTTTGAAAGAGATTGAAACAGTCATTTTCCCATTACGAGCAATATTAATTGAACTATATTTAGGTTCATCGTCAAAATTCTTTATAAATCTTTTCAATTGTAAACCATTAAAACGTCTTTCATCCCTCTTTATCAAATTTAACCATTCATATAATAAATTCTTTGATAAACGACCTTGACGAATTGCTTCCAAAGATATAATTATAAATGGGTCATCTATAGTCACATCTCCATATTTTACATAGGGAGTTTCTACATTTATTTTCTTTTCACGAATATAATCGAAAAGTTGATAAAGGTCAACGAAATCCATTTCTTTTTCACGAAGACCTTTATAATCAATATTATTTCTTTCTAATTCTTGGTCTAATATTTCATTTTGATTAGTTGATGTTTCATTTCCATTTTCATTGTTACCGAAATCATTTGTTCCTAAAGATGAATTAATGTTAAATTTAACAGTTTTCATGGAACAATTTTGGAAATAACTTGTATTGACAACAGATTGTTGTACTTCTTTCATTAATTTGAGAATGTATTCATCGCGTTCAATTTCGAATCTTTTTAATTCAAATAATCCTTTGGCTTCTTTTTTATCAAATTCAGGTTGGATGTGAATCCAGTATTTTCTCAAATAACCATTTAAAACTTTTAAAAAGGATTTCCTGTTTTTCTTTTCATTCATGATTTTCTTTTTATTTTTAAGATAAAGAATTTCATCAATTGCATTACTTACATAAATAATGTTATCTTCCATTTCAACATTTTCAAGAATATCATACATCAAATAATAATTTTCAGATGTATCAATTTTATATTCTCTCTTCTTTTTACTACTATTATCTGTTAATTCCATCATCATCTCATTATCCATTCTTTGATATGTTTTTAATAAATCATTATCAAATTCGATGTCTTTAAAATAGATATGAGGAGCATATTTGTATTCTTCACCTGTTTGTTTATCAATATAATGATAACCTAATATTTTATATTTGAGTGGATTGAGTTTATTGGTGATGTTTTGGGTGGATTTGGATTTGGATTTCATTTTAAGTTTAATCCATAATTCTTGATTTCGGGGTAAAATGTAATCTTCATTTTGAGAACAATAAACGAATATTTTCTTTTTAACTTCATTAAGTGAATCATCCATTCTAATTAAATTGGGAATGAAAGAGAGTTTACCACCTTTTTTAATAATACCAATCCATTGATTAATAGTTTCATCACCAAAAAGATTATTTAAACTATTTAATTCTGATTTTTTCAATCTTTTAGTTTCACTAAAATTATTTAAAATTAAGATGATATCTTCATGTTGGGGACCCATAAAAATATAATAAGTTGAACTTTTCTTTTCATCTCTCGAGACAGGTCTGACAATGAAAATAGGTTGTCGTGTAGTTATTTGACATGACATTTATAATAGAATGAAATACTACCTCTATTATCATTTTATAAAAAAAATATGTAATTTAAATTTTGCTATTTAATTATTATTATCAATAGGTGAATCTGTGACTTGGATACCACAATATTCTTTTGGGTCTTTTGTATAATTCTCTTGACGATAAACTCCTATAATAACTGCTTCTTTTAATAATCTTTTAAAATTATCCCAGAATTCATCAGTATGTCCGACAGATTTAGTCATAATATGAGCTAATTCATGAATAGCTACAAATGTCATAGTATTTTCATCAACTAAATCTTCTGTTTCATTCTTTTGTCTTAAACAAAATACAATCTTTTCACCCTTATTAATGGAATAAGATGTATATTTATTATTTTTACCGGCTTCAGTGATGTTATCTGGATTAAATTTATCATTCATTCTGGAGACAGCTTCATCATCAGGATATTTTTCTTTCATAACTTCACAAATCTTTTCGAGTCTCATACGGATTCTTGCTAACATATTAGAAGCTTCTTGTTTATCAGGGAGATTTCGAACAAGATATTCTTTTCCATCAACAGTGGATTTTACATATCCAATATCATTGGCGAAATTTTCATATTTAGTATAAGCGAATTGTATAAATACTAAAAGTATAATAAGTCCAATTAAAGTATTAATGTTTAATTCCATTTTTATTTATAGAAATATGGATTGTTGAGACCTCTATAATACCAAAAGAGAATATTTTATCCTTTGATAAAATAAAATTGAGAAAACTATTGTTGATTTTAAATATTTAAATTATTAAATTATTAATTATAAAGAATTGGACCCAAGAGAGAGTCCGACTGAACAACACCAAAAACTAACTAATTTTCATAATATACTTCTCTACTTCCTAAATCTATCGATTATATTTTGACTTTTTCAGGTTTAGAGTCGTATAGAGATGAATATTAGTTGATTTTTGGTATCATAATGTTTTTAAAGTTTTAGAATAAGAATATTTAAGTTTATTTAAATATATTGAATATTTTGCATTTTATCCTTATTTAACATTTTAAAAAATATATCAATTTTACTATCAATTTTATTAAATAGATTATTCATATTCATATTCATATTCATATTAAATTGAATGTTTGATTCTTTTAAAAATTTAAAAGGACATTTTGCAAAATGATTCGTAAAATTAAATTTTATTGAGTTAGATGAAAATAATCGTTCTTCACGAACAGATGGAATAATGAGTTTATCACCAAATCCTTGTCCTGAACTACCATCTCCAAAATCCCAACTCATTTTTAAATTTATACTAAATATATAATACAAAAAGTTTATTTGTTTTTATTATCCTTCTATAAAAAATATAATTTAAGGCTTTTTCCGTCATTTTTTTTTTCTTCATATGTTTATTTACGTTAGTACCCCATTTGGGGGGACAACATAGAGAATCGACATAGTTATTTATATTGAATATGTATTAAATTCAGTCATTATACGTTCTTTATTCATTATTTCTGGAAGATAATTATCAACAAGATAATCGATGGATAGAGTTTTCAAATATTTAGCTTTACGTTCATACTTTTTAACAAAAGACTCAAATAGAGGATGATTTTGCACAAATCGAATATACATATGTCCAGTTGTTATGATAGATGGTCCTAATTCGTTGAAAAACTTGTTTACGTATCCCAGTTCTTTTAAGAAAAGATAAAGTTGATGATAATTGTGAAATTCGTAAAGATTTCTTCCATATTTTTGAACTAATTCTTTTGAGATTAATTTTATATAATTTTGATAGAACAAAATAGTTAAGATTTCTTCATTTGTACTTTGTTTATGAAGAATTAATGATATAGAAAATACTCCAAATAATTCAATAATATCTTTATCACTTGGATTTTCTGAATATTTAGGTATTAATTTATTATAAAAAACAGAATTATGTTGTTCAATAAATTTGGTTAAAAATAGAAAAGTGCATAAATCTTTTATCTTTTCTTTATTTTCGATAATAAATAATCTCATATCAGGAAGCTTTCTTATAATCTTCTTTTTATCATTCATAATAAACATTGTATTTTCATCTTGTAATTTTTTAATTACTAATAATTTCTTTATAACACGTGTTTCATCACCATATAGATATGGAAAATCAATTCCATCAAAATAAGTTTTTCCACTTAATATACATAATAAAAGCATATATTGTTGACCAATATCTTTCGAAAATTTCCTCAAATTACCATCTTTTTCTATAAAGTATTTACAATCATTTTTATTTAATTTAAAGAGTGCTTTCACATTTATCCTCTTTATATCTTTGTCTTTTTTATCTTTTTTATCTTTTTTATCTCTCTTCTTCATATTTATATTATGAATAATTCCCTATATTCATTTTAGATAAAAAATGAATATTATAAAAAAACACTTTATTTACCCCCTTTCACTTTAGCTCTCCTCACATTATTTTTAATCATCATTTTGGTTTGAGGGTCAAAAATAAAAACTTCAACTTTGTCTTTTGCTAATTTGGGTTTTTTCATTACACAACCACAATTACAACCAGATTTATTATGCATCTCAATATATCTCTCTCTATTCTTCTTTTCGATTTTTTTCCCCTTTTTCCCCTTTTTCCCCTTTTAACTTAGAAATTATAATTTTCATATGATTTGTTTCCACCACGTTGTTCTCCAATAAATGCTCTTAATTGGTCACTTGTACAAATACATCCTCTATCTGTTGAAAAGGTTGATGGACAACATTCAGGTGATGCATAACTCTTTGAAAAGATAAACATACTATCCTTAGGAATTTCTGAGAAAATTCTCTCATTTGCTAATGGTAATGGGGTTCCTTGAGGAACATATTGTAAATTACTTTTAACAGGAGGATTACATGGTCCATGATACCAACCACCCTTACATTGTGTTCTTAAACTTAAATTATCATATGACCCTAAAACACCACTACCCATAGAATAATTAACAGGAGAAGCATAGTTATATGTTTCACTATTAGTAAATCCTTTAACACCATTCATTTGTTTATTTGGTTCAGAGTTTTGAAATTTCTCCATTTTCATTTTTTGATTTTTAGCATTACAACTCATTTTAAGTTTTCCTTTCTATATTTTTAGTTGAGATTTTTATTTTCTTTTACTTTTTTAAACTTAAAATCTCTCCCATATTCTTTATTCTTCTCTATCAACTTCTGTTCCATATATTCTGTTATAAAATAATCCTCCAAATCTTCACTCTCATACACATGTTCCTTCAATTCCATTTCTATCTCATCCATATACATTGCCATAAATTTCATCTTTATCTCTCTAAAATTATCCCTAAACACTTCCCAATTCTCCTCATATATCCATTTCATCTTTATTGGCAT
>JACCEC010291279.1_pt1 | contig 14497 bp, 14 predicted proteins | sample 7450121 | NCBI WGS metagenome assembly JACCEC01 (sample SAMN15323455, study PRJNA562643) | freshwater metagenome | isolation source: river surface water | place: USA:Blue River Watershed | collected 2017-08-18 | reverse complement strand
GATAATGGCTTTTGAGGGAACTGTGAACGTACCTTTGACGACAACGCCGTCACCGATAACAACACTTTCGAGCGAATCAGATTGATTTGACATATGGACTCCTTGTGCGAATCTTAACAAACAAACCATCAAAAACTACATTGCTTACGATTTTTTGTTGTTTATTTGTGAAAAAAAGTCCATTCAATGCAACCACTTAGCGTATTTTTTGAATGTTCTTCCTAACACTTTTTGAATTATTACTCTACGCATACCCAAATACACATCCACTGAACCTCTCTCCCAAAGCATCGCTAACATTAGGCAACTGATACAAAAACTCATGAGCAATACATTCACTCTCGCTGGCGTGATGGGCTGGCCCGTTGCGCACTCTAGGTCGCCACTGATTCACAACCATTGGATACGTGAGTACAAGCTAAATGGTGCCTACGGGCTATTTCCAGTCAATCCCAATGATCTGCAAACCGCAATTCATGGCCTAAAGGCCCTCGGACTTGCTGGCTGCAACATCACCATCCCTCACAAAGTCAACGCCATGGCATTTGTTGACTGGGTTCACCCGCTTGCGCAGCGCATGGGGGCGATCAACACCATCGTTGTCCAACCCGATGGCGCATTGCACGGGTTCAATCACGATGGATTCGGATTCATGCAAAGCTTGCTTGCTGCACAACCCACTTGGAAAGCAGACCATCACCCCATCGTCGTCATTGGCGCAGGCGGAGCGGCACGCGGCATCCTTGTGAGTCTCATCGACGCAGGAGCAACCAACATCCGCCTCATCAACCGCACACACAGCAAAGCCCAAGAGCTTGCGCAAAGTTTTGGCAACATCGTGTCATGCGTTAAATGGGAAGAACGCGAAGATGCGCTCTCTGGTGCTTCACTCTTAATTAATACGACCAATCAAGGCATGCATGGTGAGCCCGCGCTCGAACTAGCGTTACACGCACTTCCGACGACGGCATTGGTTTTTGACGCAATTTACATCCCACTAGAAACCCCTTTGCTGCATCAAGCGCGGTTGCGTGGCAACCCAACCCTCAACGGACTTGGCATGCTCCTCCATCAGGCGCGCCCTGCATTCCAAGCTTGGTTTGGTGTCATGCCAGATGTGACAGAAAAGCTGTACACGGAAGTAACGCGTACTTTTTTGCCTCATCACTCTTAAAAAATGATCACTTTTTTTGATAGTAAAAGTCATTAATTTGATGAAATTGACACCCTATTGATTCATATCAATCTTCCAGATGTAACAAATAGGCGCAGCAGCTTCTAAAAGTAGCTATATCGATGGAATTGCAGACTTAAATTGACAAATCTAACATTAATCCAGCAACAGCAATTTTGCTGGATTTTGTTAGATAAGGTCAATTCCCGTGTCCCCAGCGGTTCGTCTCGCCCGCCAATCTGTTTCAGCTTTATGCTTGGTCTTAGTCGTGATTGCAGCTCATGCGCAAGACCTGCCATGGCATTTAGGCTCTTTAGACAGTACATCCCCTTCTGCCCCTGCAGCCATCAATACCGCAGGTACAAAACCAGGCCCGCATGAAGTCATCGTGGCAGTCATCGATGGTGGTGTGCTGCCGCATCACCCGAGCCTGACTGAGCGTTTATTGCCAGGCTACGACATGCTGTCAGCGCCCAACAACTTAAAAGGCGGCAGGTCAACTGACTTTTCGCCAGATCCACGTGACGCAAAGTGCGGGGATCGCCCCCCCTCAGATAGCTACCGCACACACGGCACAGAAGTGGCAAGTCTCATCGCAGGCAATGGTCGCCATGGTGTGATGGGCGTGAACCCAAACGCCAAAATATTGCCAATTCGCTTGTTTGGGTCTTGTCAAATGTCCCGTTCAGATTTACTTGACTCGTTGGCATGGGCTGCGGGCATGCCAGTCGCCGGCGTCCCGACAAATCAGAACCCAGCCCGTGTCATCAATTTGAGTTTTGCAGGTGGCAAGTCGGTATGCAGCGATGACCTGCAACGGGTCTTGGATCGCATCGCCAAGAAAAATATCTTTGTGGTGGCGGCCACTGGCAACACATTTGGCAAACGATTGTTAGAACCAGCAAACTGCAATGGCGTGATTTCGGTAGGCGCGGTGGATGCTGAAAACAACATCGCCCCCTATTCTGGGCGTGACCCTCGCACGACGATTTATGCACCTGGCGGCGGTAATCGCATCTCTGTAGATGCACCTTGGCGTGTCAACAAGCTCAAAGTCGCAACGTTTGATGTGGATTTCAAAGGTGATGAATCACCTGCCGCCTTATTAAGCGGCGTAGGCACCAGCTATGCATCACCACTCGTTGCAGGATTTATTTCTCTGATGCTGTCACACAAACCAACTCTGACGCATCAAGAATTCTTGGCTCAACTGCCCAAGTTCACGCGACCAGTGAACCCATCCCCAAACTGCCCTGAATGCGTACCCCGTGGGCTAGCCATGCTAGCGCCATTGTGATGATTTAAATTGCGTACGCTGATACATGCTGAAATGAAAAACGCCCCGTGAGGGGCGTTTTTGCTTGTTTGCTGGCGGAAACGGAGGGATTCGAACCCTCGATGAGGCTCTACACCCCATACTCCCTTAGCAGGGGAGCACCTTCGGCCACTCGGTCACGTTTCCAGCAGGTGCGTATTATGCACCAACTTACGCTGTAGGCTGATCCAAATCGAAAGCTTTGTGCAATGCGCGCACAGCCAATTCCATGTACTTCTCGTCAATCACCACCGAGGTTTTGATTTCTGATGTCGAGATCATTTGGATGTTGATGCCCTCTTCGCTCAACGAGCGGAACATCTTGCTGGCCACGCCCACATGGCTGCGCATGCCGATACCCACGATGGACACTTTACAAATTTTGGTATCGCCTTGCACATCAGAAGCACCCAAGGCTGGCAACACTTTTTCTTTGAGCAAGTCTGTGGTGCGTGCGTAGTCATTGCGGTGCACAGTGAAGCTGAAGTCGGTTTTGCCGTCCTTGCTGATGTTTTGGATGATCATGTCCACTTCAATGTTGGCCTCAGCCACAGCACCCAAAATTTGGTACGCGATACCTGGTTTGTCGGGCACGCCGACCACCGAGATTTTGGCTTCGTCACGGTTGAATGCGATGCCCGATACGATTGCTTGTTCCATTTTTTCGTCTTCCTCAAAGGTGATCAACGTACCAGATTTGGCTTCTTCGTTGAGGTCAATGTCCCACGCGGTGAAGCTGGACAACACGCGCAGGGGCACTTTGTATTTACCTGCAAATTCAACCGAACGAATTTGCAAAACTTTGCTACCCAAAGATGCCATTTCCAGCATCTCTTCGAAACACAGTGTTTCTAAACGACGGGCTTCGGGCACCACACGGGGGTCGGTGGTGTACACACCATCCACGTCGGTGTAAATCAAACACTCTTTGGCTTTGAGAGCAGCGGCAACGGCGACAGCCGAAGTGTCAGAGCCGCCACGGCCCAAGGTCGTGATGTTGTCGTTTTCGTCTTTGCCTTGAAAGCCTGTGATGATGACCACTTTGCCCGCATCCAAGTCAGCACGAACGCGCACATCGTCGATCGACTCAATACGAGCCTTGGTATAGGCGTTGTTGGTGCGAATGGGTACTTGCCAGCCTGCGTAGCTGACTGAGGGTTGGCCTTCGGCTTGCAATGCAATGGCCAACAGCGCAGAAGAGGCTTGCTCACCTGTCGCGGCCAGCATATCGAGTTCGCGGTTGTAGGCTGAGTCGGCTTTGGAGGGTGCCAATTCTTTGGCGAGGCCAAGCAAACGGTTGGTTTCACCACTCATCGCGGAAGGAACCACCACCATTTGGTGACCCGCACGGGCCCACTTGGCCACGCGCTTGGCGACGTTGCGAATGCGCTCTGTCGAGCCCATCGACGTGCCGCCGTATTTATGAACAATCAATGCCATATTTCTTTAAAACTGTTGTGTGATGGGCAAAAAACCTACAGATTGTAGCAACGCAGCACTGCACCATCCCGCCGCACAAACCCACGCCCGACCTTGATGTCGATGTGGTGGCCGCGTGTCGTACACGCTTTGACTTGAACCAAGAGCGCTTGCAGTTGTGCCGCACTCGCCTGCGAGTGCTCTGACACCAACCAATGACGCAACACGTTCGATTGCCGTGCCTCACTGAGCTGCTGCAAAGCCTTGATCGCTGGTGGGTTACCCACGTGTTGCAAATCTTGTTCTGCCAATTCTTGCAGCAACGTTTGGGCTTGCGCCGCATGCGAGGCGCTGCGCGCAAAAGTTTGCCTGAACGACGGAAACGCCTGCTCAATCACTGGCAACAACTCAGCACGGATGCGGTTTCGGGTGTACCGCATATCCGTGTTGGTCGGGTCTTCGACCCATGTTTCACCTGCAGCCGTCAAAGCAAGACGCAGCTGCAAGCTTGGAACATCCAACCAAGGACGGTGATACGTCACACCATCACGCACTGCAACGCTCGGCATGCATGCAAGACCAGGCAAACCTGCACCTCGGGAAAGCGCCAGCAACAAGGTTTCCACTTGGTCATCTGCGTGCTGAGCCAAAGCCATGTGTTTGATCTGCCCGTCCCAGTGGCTTTGGAGTGCCTCAGCCAGTGCGCGGTAGCGGGCTTGGCGCGCGGCGTCTTCTGGGCTTTCACCTGCAGCGTGTGCGGCGTTGACACGCTGCACCACCAGCGGCACTTGCAAGCGTTCACACAAAGCCACGCAATGCGCTTCAAAACCATCCGCAGCCGCTTGCAAGCCGTGATGCACATGCACAGCATGAACCCTGCCCGGCCATCGCGTGGCACAAGCAAGGAGTAAAGCCGTGGAATCGGCACCGCCGCTCAGCGCGACGGCGAATGGGCCTAAGTGCTGGAGCGCGTCCAGCGAAGGGAAATTAGCGTTCAGCTTTGGTGTCGGTGAAGCGGCCATAGCTTTGCAGACGCTCGTAACGCTTGTCGAGCAGCTCTTTGACCTTCATGTCCGTCACTTGACGCCACGCATCGTTCACGCCGCGCTTGAGTTGCGCCGCCATTTGCTTGGGGTCGCGGTGTGCGCCACCCACTGGCTCGTTCACAATTTTGTCGACCAAGCCCAAGGCTTTCAAACGATGGGCGGTGATGCCCAGTTGTTCGGCAGCGTCTTCGGCACGGTCAGATGTTTTCCACAAAATCGAGGCACAGCCTTCGGGACTGATGACCGAATACACCGAGTACTGCAGCATCAACACTTGGTCCGCCACGCTGATGGCCAACGCGCCACCCGAGCCACCTTCACCAATGATGGTGGTGATGATCGGCACTTCGAGCTGGGCCATTTCAAAAATATTACGGCCAATGGCCTCGGACTGGCTGCGCTCTTCTGCGTCAATGCCCGGGTATGCACCAGGCGTATCCACAAAGGTGAACACGGGCAGCTTGAACTTCTCAGCCGTTTTCATCAAACGCAACGCTTTGCGGTAGCCCTCTGGGCGGCTCATGCCAAAGTTGCGTGCCGCGCGCTCTTTGGTGTCGCGGCCTTTTTGCTGACCCAAGACCATGCAGGCATTGCCATTGAAACGGGCCAAGCCGCCCACGATGCTCAAGTCATCGGCAAAGTGGCGATCGCCGTGCATTTCTACGAAGTCGGTGAAGATTTCGTTGATGTAATCCAGCGTGTAGGGACGCTCGGCATGGCGAGCAATCTTGGTGATTTGCCACGGCGTGAGGTCGCTGTAAATTTCTTTGGTCAGCTGCATGCTTTTCTTGCTGAGCTGGTCGATCTCGTCCGAAATATCCACCGCTGACTCGCTTTGCACATAGCGCAGCTCGTCGATCTTGCCTTCTAGTTCAGCAATCGGTTGTTCAAAGTCGAGGAAAGTTCGTTTAGCCAAAATTCATACTCCTTAGCTGCTCAATATGCCACTGACAGCGGATCCAGCGAGCGCCAAATATACCAAGTCGCCACACTGCAGTAAGGCGCCCACGCTGCAGCCACCTCGCGGGCTTCGCTGCGACTGACGGCCTCGCCCGAAAAATAGTTGTGGCTGATGCCGTTGATCAAGCCCACATCGTCCAGCGGCAACACATTGGGACGCATGAGGTGGAACATCAAAAACATTTCTGCTGTCCAGCGGCCAATGCCGCGAATGGCCACCAACTCTTCAATGATGGCGTCATCCGTCATCTCAGACCATGCCTTCACATGCAAGGCCCCATTGTCAAAGTGCAGCGCCAAATCAACGATGTACTCAACCTTGCGGGCTGATAAACCCGCGGCGCGCATGTCGTCCACTTTGAGCTTGAGCACATTGGCCGGCGTGATTTTGCGTGGCAACTTGGAAAAGCGGTCCCACACGGTTTGAGCCGCTTTGACCGAAACTTGCTGCCCCACAATGCTGCGCGCCAGTGTGACAAACGCATCGCCGCGCGACTGCAGCGAGGCCTCACCAAACTGAGGGATCAGTCGCTTCATGACCCGATCTTTTTTCATCAGGTGCTTGCATGCCTCACCCCAATACTCGGGCGTGGCAATGATGACTTTTTCGGTAGACGCCATGCTTAACCACGCTCCCATGTCGTACCCGTGGGGGAATCTTTGAGAACAATGCCTTGCGCCAGCAAATCATTGCGAATGCGGTCGGCTTCGGCAAAGTTTTTGGCAGCCTTAGCGGCTGCGCGGGCCGCGATGTGCGCCTGAATGGCGTCTTCATCCACGCCAGCACCCGCTTGGGCAAACGCTTTGGGATCATCTTGCAGCAAACCCAACACCCCACCCAATGCCTTGAGCAAGCCTGCCGTCTGTGCCGATTGGGTGCGATTGACTTCGCTGGCGAGTTCAAACAACACAGCCACGGCTTCGGGTGTGCCAAAGTCTTCATCCATGGCAGCTTTGAAGCGTGCTGCATGGGGTTCCGTCCAATAAATCGACACCGCATCCGGTGTGACCGTGCCCAGTGCCGTGTAGAGACGTTACAAGGCACCACGTGCATCGTTCAAATGCACATCGCTGTAATTGAGTTGGCTGCGGTAGTGGCTACGCACCACAAAGAAACGCACGGTTTCAGCATCAAACGCTTTGAGCACATCACGGATGGTGAAAAAGTTGCCCAAGCTCTTGGACATTTTTTCGTTGTCCACATTGATGAAGCCGTTGTGCATCCACACGCTGGCCATCTTCTGGCGATTGGCACCTTCGCTTTGCGCAATTTCGTTCTCGTGGTGAGGAAACTGCAAGTCAGCACCACCACCGTGAATGTCAAAGCTTTGGCCCAGCATCTCGCAGCTCATGGCTGAGCACTCAATGTGCCAGCCAGGGCGGCCCGCACCAAAGGGGCTGGCCCATTTCACTTCGTCAGGCTCGCTCTCTTTGGCCGATTTCCAAAGCACAAAGTCCAATGGGTCTTGCTTGCCGTCATCCACGGCCACGCGCTCGCCCGCTTGCAACTCGTCCAAGGACTTGCCCGAGAGCTTGCCGTACCCTTCAAACTTACGCACGGCGTAGTTCACATCCCCATTGCTGGCTTGGTAAGCCAAGCCCTTGTCCTGCAAGGTGCCGATCATCGACAACATTTGCGGCACATAGTCCATCGCGCGTGGCTCGTGCGTGGGGCGTTCAATCCCCAAAGCGTCCGCATCTTGATGCAAGGCGTCGATCATGCGATCAGTCAGACTGCGCACGGTTTCACCATTCTCTAGCGAACGTTTGATGATCTTGTCATCGATATCTGTGATGTTGCGCACATAAGTCACGCGGTAGCCGCTGGCTTTGAGCCAACGCTGCACCACATCAAACGCCACCATCGAACGGGCATGGCCCAAATGGCACAAGTCATACACCGTCATGCCGCACACGTACATGCGCACATGGCCCGGTTCTAACGGCGAAAAGTTCTCCAGCGCACGCGTGAGCGTGTTGTGAATGCGAAGCGTCATGAGTGAATCGAGAGAAGACCGCAATGGTGGGTCGGTAATGAGGTGAAAGCCAAAGAGTTGTTGAGACCCTCTGTTTTACAATGCCTCCAGTATACAAAGCACATGACAAACCCTCACACCCCCTTCCCTGCCAAGTTGTTGGCCCTGCTGGCTGGCTGCCAAACCTTCGCGCAAACCCGTGGGGTGACGGCATGGGCCTTGGGTTTAACGCTTAGCCTCGTTTTTCAAGCAGTGCATGCACAGAGTGTGGAAGCCTTGGAATGGCAACCTGGCCAGTCCATGACCACAAAAATTGTCATCAGCACGCCCCACAACGATGTGCGCAAGCTCTTGCGCCAAGCCAAGTACCCTCAAGCCCTGCTCTTGGTCAACAAAACCCTAGCCACCAACCCACGTGATCCACAAATGCGTTTTTGGCAAGGATTTATCTTTGAGCAGCTGGGACAACCCGACATGGCCCTGCAGGTCTACTTAGACCTGACACGCGAGTATCCAGAACTGGCTGAACCGTTTAACAACTTGGGCGTCATTTACGCATCAAAAGGTGATTACCCCAACGCCAAAGCGGCCCTGGACAATGCTTTGCGCGCTAACCCCAATTACGCAGCCGCCCACGAAAACATGGGCGATTTACTGGTCAATATGGCACGTCAGTCGTATGAGCGCTCGCTTGCCTTGGAGCCCAAACAACGCGGCATTTCTCAAAAAATCGAACAAATCAAACCCGTCCTAGAAATTACCCAAGGCAAACCATGACACTTTCATCTGTGACCCGACGTGTACTTTGCAAGGCCAGCGCTTTGGCCCTCGTCTTTGCGAGTTTGACGCTCAGCGCAACGGCCCAAGAGGCACCACGCGTCAAGTTCGTCACCAACGCTGGCGAATTTGTGGTCGAGGTCTACCCAGACAAAGCACCCAAAACCGTCGACAACTTTTTGCAATACGTCCGCGACAAGCACTACGACGGCACGATTTTTCACCGTGTGATTGCCAACTTCATGGTGCAAGGCGGTGGCTACGACCAACGCTACATCGAGCGTCGCACACGTGCCCCCGTTGAGCACGAAGGCCGCGAAGCCTTGGCCAAGGGCGGCCCTCGCAACACCGTGGGCACCATCGCGATGGCACGTACCAATGCACCGCATTCTGCAACTGCTCAGTTCTTCATCAACGTGGTGGACAACGGTTTTCTTGACCCAAGCCCGCAGCAGCCTGGCTACACCGTGTTTGGCAAAGTAGTCTCCGGCATGGAAACCGTGCAAAAGATTCGCAGCGTACCTACAGGTTTTGGTGGCCCCTTCCCCTCTGACGTGCCACAAACCCCTATCGTCATTCAATCTGCCCGACTGCTTTAAGCCTAGGGCTCAAACAACCCATTCAATTTAAGGAAACACACCATGAGCAACCCTCAAGTCGAAATGCACATCTTGGACCTCGGCGTCATCACCATCGAACTCGATGCTGAAAAAGCACCCAAGTGCACCGAGAACTTCTTGCACTATGTGAACAAAGGCCACTACGACAAAACCATTTTTCACCGCGTCATTCCAGGTTTCATGGTGCAAGGCGGTGGCTTTGAACCAGGCATGACACAAAAAGAATGTGATGCCCCGATTGAAAACGAAGCCAACAACGGCCTCAAAAACAACCACTACACCTTGGCCATGGCCCGCACGTCTGACCCACACTCAGCTACGGCACAGTTCTTCATCAACGTGGCCGACAACGACTTCTTGAACCACAAAGCACCCAGCATGCAAGGCTGGGGCTATGCCGTGTTCGGCAAAGTCGTCGCTGGCCAAGACGTGGTCGACAAAATCGCCGCCGTCAAAACAGGCCGCAAAGGCTTCCATGACGACGTGCCTAAAGAAGACGTGGTCATCGAAAAAGCAGTGGCACTCTAAGCCGCTTCCATGTCCACACCTCCACCGCTGCCCCAAACTGTGCCCTGCGTACAGGCACAGCAGCACTGGCAGTGTGTGGACTTCATCTCTGACCTTCACTTAGACGCCCATGAACCCACCACGTTTGATGCGTGGGTGCAGTACATGGCAAGCACAACCGCAGACGCCCTGTTCATCTTGGGCGATTTGTTTGAGGTGTGGGTTGGCGATGACAACCAAGACCCATTCGCGCGGCAGTGCATCGCCACCCTCAAAGCCACCGCGCAGCGCATGCCCGTGTATTTCATGTGCGGCAATCGCGATTTTTTGGTGGGCCATGAATTGCTCAACACCACGGGCATGCACGGCTTGAGTGACCCTAGCTTGCTAGAGCTAGGAAGCGCAGGTGACGCCACGCGCATCTTGCTCAGCCACGGAGATGCGCTGTGTTTAGACGATCACAACTACCAAGCCTTTCGCGCCCAAGTTCGTCAACCCCAATGGCAGGCTGACTTCCTAGCCCAAGCTTTGACAGAGCGCCAAGCCTATGCCCGCAGTGTTCGTGACCAAAGCGAGGCACTCAAGCGCAGCCACACAGATTACGCCGATGTGGATCACCCAGCCGCCATCGCATGGCTCCAGCGCACCCATGCCCAAGTGTTGCTACACGGCCATACGCACAAGCCTGCGATGCATGACTTAGGCCATGGCTTGAGTCGCTGGGTGCTGAGCGATTGGCATGCAGACAGTCAGCCCCCTCGCTTAGAAGTCACGCGTTGGCTTCGCCAAAACGCACAAAGCCCCACGCGGGGGCTTTGTCGGCTGCCACTGAGCGCGGCTTCGCGTTTGTCTTAGCGACTTATCGCTTGAGCAACACTTTCAGTGCGGCTTGCAAACGACGCGCGGCAGCCTCGTCATAGGCACCACCCAACACCTGAGCCGCATCAGCCGCCCAAGTCATTTGAGGTGATGGATCGTTGCGGCGTGTGAGCATTTGCAACTGCAAGGCACGGCGGGCATCCATGTGTGCTGCAGGTGTCGGCAACTCAGCGGCCACTTCCAAACGCAACAGCGGCGTCACCACCTCACCCTTGGGTTCTGCAGACAAGGCTTGCGCCCATTGCGCACGCTGGGCGGAATTCAATTTGCTGCCAATCGCTTGTGCGGCGGGGACTTGGGATGCATCGCGTTTTTCCCATGCATGCATGAGCTGGGTCAACACTTCGCCGTGCGCTTGTGCCGCCAAACGGCGCAAGGCATCTTGGGCTGACTCCAAAGCATGGCGTTGTGCTCGGAATGCTGCATCACCCAAGCGTGGGCCACGCGGGGCAAAGCCCTCACGACTACCGTCACGGCCTGGTTTGCCATCACGACCAAAGCCAGGTTTGTCACCAAACTTGCCGCCTGGCTTGCCATCACGTCCGCGACCTGCGGGTGCAGCTTCGGCGCGTTTTTGACCTGGCCGGTCGTCACCACGCACAGCAACCACAGGACGTGGCGCCGCCTTGGGTTTGACAGGGGCGGCTTCTGCCACAGGCTCTGCAGACACTTCAGCATCTGATACCTCTGAGGCAGGCGCCTCATCAGCAGTGTCTGTTGATGTCGCTTCTGCAGGCGCTTCTTGCGCAGCGGCTGCAGCGGGCTCAACGGCAGTTGGTGCTGCTGGGCTGGCCACTACTTCGCCGCGTGCGATTTGCTCCAACGCTTGCATGGCCGCGCGAATGGCTGAAGCATCACCTTTGGCTGTGGCCGATTCCAGCGCCTTGGCGGCATCCAACACCGCTTTGTCGTGCGGCGTGAGCGGAGCTTGCGATTGCTCGCGCACCGACGATTTGCGAGCAAAAGCTTCGTCAATCGGCTGACGGAAGGCATCCCACAGTTTTTGTTCTTGCTTGCGGTCGAGTACCACCGCGTGGGCCTCTTCTTGCCAGCGCTGTTGCAAGGCCTTGACAGCATCTACACGCAATGTTGGCGCAGCCCCCAAAGCTTGCGCTTCGGCAATCAACGCATGGCGACGCGCCAAGCTGGCTTTTTGTGCGTTTTCAAGTGGTTCATGCGCCGCATGAATCGCTGCCTTCCAAACAGGCTGCAACTCAGCAAACATTTTCTCGCTCAAGTGGCCGCTCTCGCGCCAGCGTTGGGCGAACTGGTGCAGCTGACGTGCCACACCTTTCCAATCAGGCCCACTGGCATGCGAAGCCGTCCAAGCTTTGACCTCTTCAATCAAAGCCAAACGTTGGGCTTTGTGCGCCGTGGTTTGCGCGCGCGCCTCCTTCAGCCACGCATCCACCACTTCGTGGGCGCGGTTGCAAGCGCTGTCAAAACGCTTCCACAAAGCAGGGTTAGGTGCTGCTTCTTTGTCAATTTTTTTCCATTGCTCGCGCAGGCCGCGCAAAGTTTCTTGCATCTTGCGGCCACCCATCGCTGGGATGCGAACAACATCATCCGCTTTAGCCGTTGGATCAAGCTCTGAGGCAGGAGCTGCCGCCACCACGGGTGCGCTGTCTGCGTTAGAAGCCACCGCGTCAATCGCGTCCGTTGCTGCATCTGGCGCAGGCACAGGTGCCGCTTCATCGGCCTTCGCCACTTTGGCTTTGACGGGCTGAGCCGCAGGCGCGGGCTTGAACAAAGCCTCCGCTTGCATGGCCAGCTCCAAACGTTTTTGGTCGACCACCGCTTTGTCCGCTGTTGGCTTGACCTTGCGTGTTGCGTCTACGCCAGCAGCAGGCTTGACCGCTTTTTCTGGCGCTGCGGCTTGAGGCAGCACTTCGCCGCGCGCCACGCGAATTTGGTCTGACCATGCGGGTACGGCCGGCAGTGGTGCTGCAGCGTCTGCCGCTGCGGCCTCGGTCAAGGACAGTGCTTCACAAAATGCTGTCCACACCGCTTGTACTTGTTGGGTGCTGGTTTGCAACGCAGGGGCAAATTTGGCATCGACGCTCGGCCATTGGGCATCTGCAGCCAAGGCTTGCGCTTGGGCGACCCAGCGGTCGAGGTCGGCTTGCAAGGCTTCGCGCTGCGCCAAAGCGTCTTGCCAAGGTTTGGTCGACAGCACTTCAATACGCTGCGCCAACAGCACAGCGGCTTCGCGTTGCACTTGGGTTTGATGCTGCAAATCTTCAATGGCTTTGACGCGTTCGGCCAAGGCTGTTTTCAGGCCAGCCAAAGGCTCACGTGACAAGGGGGCTCCCGCTTTAGCGGCATCGCGCTGCCAGCCCATGGCGTCAGCCAAATTGATGTGGGTCGCATCGCGCAAGGCCTCGCCTTTGGCGGTCCATTCAACGATCAAGGCATCTTGGTCTTTGCTGCGGCGCAGCTCGTCCAGCTTTTCGCGCAGCACTTTGGCAGCGCCTTTGTCGCGGTGGCTCATTTCATCAAAAGCGGCTTGCACTTGCTCCAAGCTAGGCTGGCCCGCCAGCCAATCGCGCAGGCGCGCAGTGCGGTCTGCCGAGGTCGAAACAGTAAAAGCCCCGCCAGTCAATTGGTCTAAGGTGGCGAGGTCGAGGGTTTTGTTAGAAGAATCAGTCACAAGTAGGGCTCACAGTAAATTAGAGGTGATTGTCGCCGAGGCTTTAAAATTTCGGCTACTTCCTATTTAATTAATTTATGTCTATTCCCATGATCGCCCGTTTACAGCTAGGTCTACGCACCTTTGCGACGGACGTTGCCCAAGGCTTTTTTGCCATTTCACACAATGGCTTGGCTGTCTTGGGTCTCTCGATCTTCTTCTTTGTCGTGGCGCTGACTGTGCGCCCCGACCTGCGCGTGGTCACGGAAGCCAAGATCATCAGCTGGCTACAAGAGCGGCAATACGACGAGCTGGGCATTGCCACCGATGCCGATGCCGTGGACCGCGCCACCGCCACCGACCCCCGCGACCTGCCTAAACAACAAGCCAACTTGGCCTATTGGTTGAGCAAAAAATACCGCGTTGCGCCAGAGCCCTTGAGTGCCTTGGTCTCCGAGGCCTACGACGTGGGTCCCGACAACAACATTGAACCCACGCTGATCTTGGCTGTCATGGCCGTGGAGTCAGGCTTCAACCCCTTTGCCCAAAGCCATGTGGGTGCTCAAGGTCTGATGCAAGTGATGACCAAGGTCCACGAACAAAAATACCAAGGCTTTGGCGGTGCATTGGCCGCATTCGACCCCGTGGCCAACGTGCGCGTGGGCGTCAATGTGCTCAAAGAGTGCATCACCCGCGCTGGCAGCTTAGAAGGCGGCCTCAAACTCTATGTGGGTGCTGGCAATATGAAAGACGACCAAGGCTACGCGGCCAAGGTCATGGCCGAAAACGCACGCTTACAACAAGTGGCCAAAGGCGTGAAAGTGCCGATTTCTGCCCCACCCGCCACCGCCGCCGAGGCTGCCACCGCCCGTTTGGAGAGCTTGTGGGAAAAAGCTCAGCGCTTGACCCCCTTTGGCAAGGACGACGACGAGTAAATCCAAACGGTGAAGCGCGGTAAACTCTCAACCGCGCGCAACTGGCGATAGGCGTATCAGGCTTGCCCGATACCGCTGACGTGGATGTATGACCACTGGGAAGCGCGCAGCCTCTGTTCACAGAGGTGTTTTGCCGTTCGCCTGGGCAGCCATAACTTCACCCTTTTCTAGGACTGCCAGTATGTACAACCGCAACATCATGATCGAACAAACCGATCCAGAACTCTGGGCCGCCATTCAAGCTGAAAACGCCCGCCAAG
>JACCEC010444506.1_pt1 | contig 14501 bp, 14 predicted proteins | sample 7450121 | NCBI WGS metagenome assembly JACCEC01 (sample SAMN15323455, study PRJNA562643) | freshwater metagenome | isolation source: river surface water | place: USA:Blue River Watershed | collected 2017-08-18 | reverse complement strand
CTTCAGAGTCGAGATTAAGAATTTAGAGGGTGAGTATTCTCAACGACGTCGATATGGGAACCGAAAGATAAATCACCAGCGACTTGATGAATCCATTGCTGACATTAGAAGAGAGATGAAACTTCATCCCTGTCATGCCTGCCCCGAAAGAGAATCTCACGCACGTTTAATGGAAAAGGCGTTGAGATTAAAAAGGGAATCCGAGGGATTGAAAACTCGCATGGAGAGTAGAACTAATGTAATTCCGAAAACCTTTGATCGAGTCTGTGAGGTTCTTGCTGAACTTGAGTACATTTCTAATGGCCACTTAACTCAAAAAGGTATGACCCTCACCAAGGTTTATGCCGAAAGTGATTTGTTTTTGGCGGAGCTTTTGCACTCTGACCTTTTAAGACAATTGGCCGCCCCAGAGCTAGTGGGTTTGTTATCAGCATTAATCTTTGAAGGCCGTGGTGAACGCAGTCGAACTCCAAGACTTCCTCGAACCCTGGAAAACATCCTGCCAGAAGTGGTTTCGCTTTGGTCGAAGATTGCATCCCTGGAGGAAAGCTGTGCTCTTCAACCAACACGTGAGCCGAATTTTGACCTCGCTTGGAGTGTTTATCGCTGGGCTAGTGGAAATTCATTGCAATCCATACTCAGAGAAACTGAGATAGTAGTAGGTGACTTCGTGCGAGCTGTACGACAGATTATTGATCTTCTCGGACAGTTGAGAAATGCCAAACCCGAAATGCACAACATTATTCAAGATGCCTTAAAGCGAATTGATCGTGGAGTTATTGCATATTCGGCGGTTGTCGCGTGACTCTTTTACTGATTGATAGCGCTTCGCTTTGGTACCGCGCTTATTACGGAATGCCGGACACCCTTATGTCCCCAACAGGGGAGCCCATTAATGCAGTAAAGGGCTTCATTGATATGACCGCCAGATTAATCAATGTTTACAAGCCCAATCGCATGGCCTTGTGTCTTGATGGCGATTGGAGACCATCCTGGCGGGTTGAGCTATTTCCGAATTACAAGATGAATAGAGTTGATGAGGAGGATGGTGGGGAAGAAGAACCAGATTTACTCACCCCACAAATTCCATTGATTTTGGATTTCTTTGAAGCCGCTGGAATCACCCTGATTGGCATCGATGATTACGAGGCCGATGATGTCATCGCAACTATGGCAAAACGAGAACCGGGACCCACACGTATAGTCACCGGAGATCGGGATCTATTTCAATTAGTTAATGACCAACGAGATGTCCGCGTCGTTTATCTAGCTAAAGGCATAAGCAATCATGATTTAGTCGATCATAAATGGATAGCGGAAAAGTACAGTATTCCCGGCCAGCGGTATTCATTGTTTGCCATGATACGAGGTGATGCTTCTGATGGGTTGCCTGGTATTCGCGGTATAGGCGAGAAAGGAGCTGCAGAAATTGCAAGGAATTTTGACAATATGAATCAAGTCCTTGAAGCAGCGCACAATGGAGATACGCGGTTACCAGAGTCTTTAAGAAAAAAACTACTTGCTAATCTGGAGTATGCCCAGATTGCCGAACGGCTCGTTAGCTGTGCAGATGATATTCGTTTGCCAGACTTTGAGCTAGATATACCTAAATCGCCAGACAAGATTGGATATCTCAACCAAATCAAGGATGATTACGGTTTGGGAACGAGCGTTGACCGTTTGTTTGATGCATTGAAATGGCGCTAGCTTTGAATCAGATCCGAAGACACCTGCTTGCCATAATTTCTGGCATATTTTTTTGGGCGGGATTTGCTCCAATAGAAAATGGCGTATTTCCAATTTTTGGAGGAGCAATACTTTTTTACCTACTTGCAGATAGAGCTTTTTCTGAACGTTTAATTAGCGCACTTCTATGTGGGCTGGCTTTTTTCCTGCCATTGCTTCATTGGAGCTCGACTTATGTTGGAGCGACTCCGTGGCTTATTTTAGCTTCAGGGGAGGGGCTGTTGTTCGCTTTGGTGGCTTTATTCCCTATGCGGAAAAACCTCAATGGCGTGCTTTGTTTTGCGGCGGTATTTCTATTAGTTGAACTAATCCGTATGAAATTACCATTTGGCGGATTCGGATGGGGGCGTATTGGTTTTACCCAAGTAGAGACTCTGAATTCCTTATATCCATTTCTTGGAGTTTCGGGCATTGCCTTCGCAGTATCGGTTATTTCAGCTCTAATAGTATTGAGAAGAATTCCTGTGTTACTTGGAGTATTTGCATTTCTGCTGGTAGTTCAATTTATTTCCGTTGAAGATACCGGCGATGATGCATTGAAGATTGCCGCCGTACAAGGTGGAGTAACTCAACTGGGCCTTGACTTCAACAGTCGCGCTCTAGAAGTCTTGCAACGCCACATTGTTGCAACTTCGGCTTCAGGGGATATTGATTTAGTTTTATGGCCAGAAAATTCAGTGGATGTGGATCCAATTTACAATGCGGTTGCACGTGAAAAGCTCACAGATTTCATCAGTGAGGTTGATACATTTGTATTGACTGGGACTGTCGAGAAATCAGCTAATGGTCCTAAAAACTCTAGTGTTTTATATCGCCCAGATGGAACGGTACTTTCACGTTATGTTAAGCAAGATTTGGCACCATTTGGAGAGTACATTCCTTTACGTTCGATAGCAGAGAAGGTTTCTGTCCACGCCAAAAATGTTAATGATTTTGTGCCTGGTTCAAGTTGGCAACCAATGATTATTGATGGCCAACGGTTTCAAAGTTTCATCTGCTTTGAGGTACTTGATGATGATCACGTTAGAGCCGGAGCCAAGGACATGAATTTCCTGATAGCTCAAACCAATAACGCGACCTTCGGAGATAGTCCGCAGGCCGCCCAGCAGCTTCAGATAACCAGGGCCAGGGCTGCTGAATTAGGAAAAGAATTCGCGGTTGTAAGCACGACTGGTTTTACCTCTCATTTAAGCGCACAGGGCGAAATAGTTGCGAGCTTGGAGCAGTTCACGCCCGGTACCTTAAAAATGGAGATCTCATCACGGCAGGAAAACACATTGGCCAGCAGGCTAGGCACCGGTTTCTGGGCGGTGTTTGGTGGATTGATCCTGATAGCCGGAGCTATGGTTTATCGCCGATAATTGACATTATGTTAAGTAAACTTAATTGATGGCCAGAGCTTCAATAGGCTCACAGGCACAAACCAGGTTCCTATCCCCGTACGCCCCATCAATTCGACCGACCGTGGGCCAATACTTTCCGCGCCGAGCGATGCCCACTTGTGTGCCTTCAGGAAAAGCGGCCTGCTCACGAGGGTATTTCTTCTCCCAAGCATCTGAAACAACTACCTCAACGGTGTGTGGCGCATTTCGTAATGGTGAGTCCTCCACTGATATCTGACCATTTTCTATGGCCTCGATCTCCGCGCTAATTTTCAACATGGCGGAGATGAAACGGTCGATCTCTCCAACATCTTCACTCTCTGTCGGTTCAATCATTAAGGTTCCAGCTACGGGGAAACTCATGGTTGGTGCATGGAAACCGAAATCCATTAATCTCTTGGCAACATCATCAACTGATACACCAGTTCTCTTGTTGATCTCCCGAATATCGATGATGCATTCATGGGCGATAAAACCATTTTTTCCGGTGTACAAAGTTGGAAATGCCGAATTAAGTTTTTTAGCGATGTAATTCGCAGAGAGAATCGCAACTTGAGTTGCTTTGGTTAAACCTGCGGCACCCATCATCCGTATATATGCCCATGAAATGGGAAGAATTAATGCTGAGCCAAATGGTGCAGCGCTAATTGGTCCTGGACCAGTAATGGGACCTGCTGAAGCATCCAATGGATGATTTGGCAGATACGGCGCTAAATGTTTTCTAGCAATTACCGGGCCTACCCCTGGTCCCCCGCCTCCATGAGGAATGCAAAAAGTTTTATGTAGATTCAAATGTGAAACATCGGCACCAAATTTTCCTGGTTGAGCTAAACCAACAAGAGCGTTGAGATTTGCACCGTCAACATAGACCTGTCCACCAGCATCATGAATCATGCCGCAGATTTCAGTAATGGCAGACTCAAAGACTCCATGGGTTGATGGATAGGTCACCATAAGCGCCGCTAGCCGATCTCGATACTCCGCAATCTTCTCCGCCAAATCGGTGAGTGAAACATTTCCTTGATCATCGCAGGCAACTACAACTACCCGCATGCCCGCCATCACCGCGCTAGCCGCATTGGTGCCATGTGCACTTGAAGGAATCAGGCAAATATCCCGATTACCCTCTCCCCTAGCATCAAGGTAATTCCGGATCGCCAGTAGCCCGGCAAACTCCCCTTGCGAACCAGCGTTAGGTTGCAATGAAACCGCGTCATAACCGGTGACATCAATTAACCATTTAGAAAGTTGGCCAATTAATTTCCTCGTGCCCTGTGTTTGTGAGGCGGGAGCAAATGGGTGGAGATCTGCGAATTCAGGCCAGGTAACTGCCTGCATCTCGGTCGTCGCATTTAATTTCATGGTGCAAGAGCCCAGCGGAATCATGGTTCGATCCAAAGCCAAATCCCTATCAGAAAGGGTTCGGATATAGCGCAACATCGAGGTCTCAGAGTGGTAAGAGTTGAATATCGGATGTTGCAAATAGGAGGTGGTGCGAGTTGCTGGAATTGAGCCAAGAAGCTCACTGGAGGCGGTCAATCCCCAAGCTTTAAACAATCTTTCTAACAACGCATCTGTTGTCTTTTCATCAAAGGCAACACTTACACCGCCATCAATCTTTCTGACATTGATTCCGAATTTCTGTGCACTCTCTACCAATGCCTGGGCATTTGTTGCATTAAAGGTAACGGTGTCAAAGAAATTAACTGAGTTGAGTTCATAACCTGCCGCTTTGACCACCGCAGCAAAACGTCGAGCATGCCTATGCACTCGAACAGCGATCTCCTTCAAACCTTCAGGACCATGCCAAGCACCATAAAACGCCGCGATAACCGCAAGCAGTACCTGCGCTGTACATATGTTGCTGGTGGCTTTGTCGCGTCGTATGTGCTGTTCGCGCGTTTGCAGCGCCAACCGTAACGCTGGGTTCCCATGCACATCCACACTTTGCCCAACTAAACGTCCCGGAAGGGCGCGTTCTAAACCAGTTCTAACTGACATGAAGCCCGCATGTGGTCCGCCGAACCCCATTGGAACGCCAAATCTCTGTGCCGAACCAACCGCAATGTCAGCATTCCACTCCCCTGGTGACTTAATTAAAGTAAGAGCCAACAAATCAGACGCCATAACTACCAAACCTTCTTGGCTCTGCACCTGCTTAATCAAGCTGGAAAAATCTCGCAAATCTCCATAAGTGTCTGGATATTGCAGCAGAACACCAAAAACATTTTGAATCTCTCTTGGTTCCGAGAAGTCAACTATCTCCACATTAATGCGCAGTGGTTTAGCGCGAGCTATAACCACAGCTTGGGTTTGCGGATGCACTCTGGAATCAATTAAGAAACGGGCCTCATCTGGCAATTTAGAAGTTCTACGAGCTAGCGTCATAGCCTCCGCAGCCGCTGTTGATTCATCGAGCATAGATGCATTGCAAATCGGCAATCCTGTTAAATCACTTACCATGGTTTGGAAGGCGAAAAGCGCTTCCAAGCGACCCTGACTTATCTCAGGCTGATATGGAGTGTATGCGGTGTACCACGCCGGATTCTCTAGAACATTTCGCAACACGACTGGTGGAGTGATTGTTCCGTAATAACCCATTCCGATTAACGAGTCATAAACCTGATTCTCTGCAGCCAACTTTCTAAGCTCAGAAATGGTTTCGACTTCAGAGGCTGCGGGAGGTAGTTGTTGGCCAAATTTTTCCAATAATTTTATGGAATCTGGCAAGACATCGGAGATGAATTTATCTAAATTGTCATAACCCAACTCATGGAGCATGGTTGAGATCTGGTCATTTGAGGGACCGATGTGTCGATCGACGAACTCTCCTCGTGCCATGGCGAGAAGAATAAGGGTTTATGGCTGATTACGCTCCACGTAATTTACGGCGAGCTGCCAATTCATCATTGGATTGTTCGTGAATAACCGCAGAACCATCCTGCAAGTTTTCCGCCTGTAGATGGGATAGTGAACCCTCTACCTCATTCCATACTTTCCCGATGGCTATACCAAAGACGCCCTGACCACCTTGCAATAAATCGAAAATCTCTTCTGAGTTGGTGCATTCATAGATAGATGATCCATCGCTCATCAAAGTAATTCGAGCTAAATCCTCTACACCTCGCTCCCGCAAGTGAGATACAGCGGTTCGAATATTTTGCAGAGAAACTCCGGTGTCCAACAATCGTTTCACGATTTTCAAGACCAAGATATCTTTGAAGCCGTACAAGCGTGCCGAACCAGATCCAGCCGCTCCCCTAACTGTTGGTTCAACCAATCCCGTACGCGCCCAATAATCTAATTGGCGATAAGAGATTCCTGCAGCAGCACAGGCCGATGCGCCTCGATAACCTAACTCCAGGTTCTCTGAACCGCTCATGAGGGGAAGCCTCGCATATCTACTCGAAGTACAGGGATAGGGCTCAAAGGTAGAACCGCCTGCCGTCCTATTCAACAACCGACACACTTAAAACCTAAACTAGAGGTTTAGAGTTCTATCCCGCGAAATCCTCTGGAGAGATCTGATCGAGGAACTCCTTGAACCTCTCAACCTCATCTTCAGCCTGCTCCGGAATCTCAATACCTGCATCCTCCAACAACGCCTCGCTACCCAGTATCGGAGATCCGGTCCGTAGGGCTATGGCGATCGCATCACTCGGCCGCGCTGATACCGCTACCCCACCTTGCAGATTTAAAACGGCATAAAAGATGCCGTCTCTCATCTCGGTTAAATGAACTGAATCTAGAGCTACACCAAGCCCCTCCAAGAGATCCTTGACTAGATCATGGGTAAGCGGTCTTGGCGGCGTAACTCCTTGTTGCGCGAAGGCGATGGCCGTTGCTTCAACGGCGCCTACCCAGATTGGCAGAAACCTGGAACCGCCAATCTCTTTAAGTAAAACGATGGGTTGATTGGATGGCATTTCAACCCGCACCCCAATCACATCCAGGGCGTGGAAATTCATCGGGCTCGATTCAAACCAGAACGGACTAAAGCCGCGTGTAGCCGAACTGAGAGGGAGGCAATCTCGCGAGAGACCTCTTGAGCTCGGGCCTTTGAATCAGGATTCTTCTGACGCAGAAGTGGGGTAATCACCTGCTCCACCAATCCCACCTCACGATCCGCTGCTGTTTTAAAAGCTCTTAGATGTCTACCTTCGATACCGAAGTTTGAAATCTCTGAAACAACTTTAGCAACGGTTAAAGCATCACCGTCATAGTGTCGTCCCTTAATCTCAATCAAACCGTAGCCCTCTAACTCTGCAAGTTGCTCTTCAGATATTCCCGAACTACTCAATAACTCCTCACGAGACAAACGCATCTCGCTTTGTTCAACAAAAGCATTTGGTGAAATAGCACCATCAACACTCGCCAAACGCGCAATAGGTGCACCACCTGGAGTTGGAGCCGGTTCGAGTCCACGATCCAATGCATCCAAATTATCCTTTATTACTTTCAGTGGAAGATATTGATCTCGCTGCGCCAGCAAAACATAACGCAGACGCTCAAGATCGGCAGTTGTGAATTTTCTATATCCCGATGGAGTGCGTTGCGGTTCAATCAAACCCTCTGACTCGAGGAATCTGATCTTAGAAATTGTTACATCAGGAAACTCTGAGCGAAGCTTTCCTAAAACCTCTCCGATACTTAGATATGCGCGGGCGGGAACACTCATCCTCTAACCTTTCCTCCGACGAAAAAATGCATCTTGAACTTTCCAATATTCAACTCCATGCCATCGCTTAGAGTGGCTTCAGCCTCCACCTTGCCATTTACATATGTGCCATTAAGACTTCCCAAATCTTTGACGTGGTAACCAATGTCATCTCTGGAGATTTCCGCATGCTTGCGAGAAACAGTTACATCATCTAGAAAAATATCGCTATCAGGAGATCTTCCGATTGTGGTGAGTGCGGTGTTTAGTAAAAATCGTGCCCCCCTGGAAGGACCACTTAGAACTATCAACATCGCCGAACCTTCCGGAAGTGCGCCAATCACATCTCGTTCAGCTTGGCTCGCATTGTCCAAAAGAGTGGATGAATCGTCGGAGACAGAGCGCAAACTGGCTAAATGGATAGTGGTGGTTAGATCATTTTTAACCACTTTCTTCTCCACCGTAGCTCCCCTTTTTATTTCAACCTAACCTTTACGTTGAGGCTGACACTAGGGTTTAGGCAGGGGGTGAGTCAAGCGGGCGATTCAGGAAATAAGTGAGTTATATCCAGCGCTGTCTAGCAGAGTCGATAGCTCAGAGTCGGTGGAAATCTCTACCTCGTAAATCCAACCTGCGCCATAGGGATCCTGATTAAGGGTCTCAGGGGCTGAATCTAAATCTTGATTAACAGACACAACAACACCGCTCAATGGTGCATAAATCTCTGAAACACTCTTTGTGGACTCGACCTCACCACAAACCTTTCCTTGATTGTGAGTATCACCAATCTTGGGTAGTTGAATATAAACAATGTCACCTAAAGCGCTTTGGGCATAATCAGTGATTCCCACTTTGTAGCGATTAGATCCGCTTTCTGAAATCCATTCGTGATCTTTCGTGTATTTCAAATCCGCGGGTACTAGTGACATCCCATCTCCTCAGCTATTTGATTCTTGCTTATCGCGGGTCAAGAGTCTAAACCCGGACCGAGCGTAACCGATGCCGGTCCATAGGTATAACGCTATCCCCCATCCGGCAAAACTCCATCCGAAAATAAAGGCTAGCTCCGCTCCAGTTCCAGAAACGGATTTTGTAAGGAGTAGAAGTGGGAGGGCATACAACAGGTTAAAGGTTGCTGCCTTTCCTAAATAAGTTACCTTCCAAGGACCATGTCCTTTACTCTTCAAAATGGCAAGCAATATCGCCAAAGAAATATCTCTTGCAACGATCAAAGCTAAAACAAAAATCGGCACGACCTCAGTGACGTACATCGCGATCAGAACGGTAACTATGTAAAGACGATCAACCGCGGGATCCATCAACTCGCAGAAACGAGACTCCTGCCCCCAAGCCCTAGCTAATTTGCCATCAAAATAATCAGTTGCTCCAGCCACAACCAAAACTAAAACCGCCCAGGTGAATTGCTCAGCTACCAAAACCAGCCATAGAAATACCGGAACTCCAACCGCACGCATGGCGGTAAGCAGGTTTGGAATCGTAAACACGTCGGGACGACAGGATTTGAACCTGCGACCACCAGACCCCCAGCCTGGTGCGCTACCAAGCTGCGCTACGTCCCGTAAAGCTTGTCAGGCAGAGCCGATACTAGCGTTCACGAATCCGAACTGAGACCCGGATCGGAGATCCGGAGAAACCGAACTCCTCTCGCAATTTACGTTCGATGAAACGGCGATAGGAGGCCTCTAGAAACTCGGTAGCAAAAATTACAAAGGTAGGGGGAGCAATTCCTGCCTGGGTGGCAAAGAGAATCTTGGGCTGCTTTCCGCCTCTAATTGGTGGTGGATTACTGCCGATCAACTGACCTAAAAATGAGTTTAATTTCGCGGTAGGAATTCTCTTCTCCCAGCTATCTAAAGCTCTCTCAATCGCAGGCAGGAGTTTGTCTTTGTGCCAACCAGTCTTGGCTGAGATGTTTACTCTTGCGGCCCATTCAACCTGATCAAAATTTCTTTCACTTTCTTTATCCAACGCAACCCTGCGGTCCTCATCGACTAAATCCCATTTATTCATACCAATTACTAGCGCTTTGCCGGAATCTTCGACCATAGAAATAATCCGTAGATCCTGTTCAGTTATAGGAACAGAAGCATCAATAACCATTATGACAACCTCAGCGTTCTCAATGGCCCGCTCAGTACGCAAAGTTGCGTAGTAATCAGAGCCAGAAGCTTGATGGGCTCTTCTGCGTATTCCAGCGGTATCAATAAAACGCCAAGTAGATTCTCCAATATCGATTAATTCATCAATCGGATCCCTCGTCGTGCCTTCAGCGTCATCGACTAAAGCGCGCACAGAACCTGCGAAAGAATTCAATAAACTACTTTTACCGACATTTGGCCTTCCGACAATCGCCACTCTCCTAAATCCATCATCAACGCGACTTTGACCAACCTCTGGAAGTCTGGAAACAATCTCATCAAGTAGATCACCACTGCCACGCCCATGTGCAGCAGAAATAAAGAAGGGCTCGCCAAGACCAAGGTTCCATAAGGAGTGAGCTTCCAACTCATCTTTTTCACTATCAACCTTATTGGCTATCAACATTACAGGTTTCTTACTTTTGCGCAGAACTGAAATAAGAGCATCATCATCAGATTGCTGACCGACTTGAGCATCAACTACAAAGAGTACGAGATCTGCATCCACAATCGCAGATTCCGCCGCCTCCGATATCTTCAGTGCAATACCTTCAGAGGTTGGTTCCCAACCACCCGTGTCTACAACAAAAAAGGCCTTGCCATTCCACTCCGCTTCGTAAGAAACGCGATCACGAGTTACACCCGGGACATCTTCAATTATCGCTTCTCGGGAGCCGATGATTCGATTAACCAATGTTGATTTTCCAACATTTGGTCGACCGACAATAACAACCTTAGGCAAACCAATTAGCGAGCGTTGCTTAAGAATGTTCCATATGTATTCCACGGTCTCATCAAGGGTTAAATCAGTAGAATCAACAACCAACGCATCATCGGCTTTTCTAAGCGGAGAAGTTACGCGACTTGAATCCTGCGCATCTCGCAGGTTCAGCGACTCCGCGACTTGAGATTGCCCGGAAAAATCCATATTTCTTTCTTTGTTCTCTAAATCTCTTCTTATCGCACGAGCATCTATATCTGCTTGCAACCATATTTTTAGCTGTGCATTTGGTGCCACAACTGTTCCAATATCTCTACCTTCAACAACTATCCCATTTTTTGCACTATCAATAATTTTTCTTTGCAAATTTAGTAGGAATGTACGAAGTTCTGGCCAGGCTGAAATGCGACTGACCGCTGAAGTTACCTCGGCACCCCTAATATCTAGCGAGACATCTACTCCGCCACATAGCGTGATTGGATTCTCTGGATCAGTTTTAAAGACAATTGGATTCTTTTCCAACGCAGAAACTAATTGAGTTGGTTCAGTTATCGCGTCACGAATCGCTAACCAGGTTGCGGCTCGGTATAACGCACCGGTATCTAAGTACAACCAACCAGCTTTTCTTGCAATCGCTTTTGAGGTTGATGACTTACCTGAGCCACTTGGTCCATCCATAGCAACAACTATTGTCATCGCTGGTGAACCTTCCAATCTCGTCCCTCAAGATGAATTCTTACCTTTGATGCATCCTCTGGTGAGAATGCCAACGTAATTAAACCAGTAAATTGACCTGGAGAATGTTCAATTGAAAGATCCTCGATATTGGCTCCGATTGATGCACATTCACTAAACAATTTACTCAAAGCACCTGGTTCATCCTTAATGACAACCAACAGGTGCTCATAATTTCTTGGTTTGGCGCCATGCTTTCCGGAAATCAAAGAGCGGCCTTCATTGCCGGATTTGAAAACGCTGACGATGGATTCTCTCTTTGATTCCAAAACAGCACTCTTCAACTCGGAGAGTTTGGTTTCAAACTCATCCAATGCCTCAGCCACAGCTACCTGGTTTTCCTGCAGAATTTCACTCCATAGAGCTCCATCACTCCCAGCAATTCTGGTCATATCTCTAAGCCCTTGACCCGCCAGAGCGAGATCTTCTTCGGCTTCCAAAATGGTTGCTGACAAGGAGGTACTCAGAATCTGTGGCAAATGGGAGATGTAGGCCAGCACTTGATCATGCTTTTCTGGGGACATTTGATAAGGGGTTGAGCCCATCAACTTCACAAATTCAGATACAGAGTTGATCACCTCGGATGGTGTGTCTTTGATTGGCGTCAATATCCACGCGCGACCTTCAAAAAGATCTGCCTGGGCTGAAGAGGCCCCCGAGCTCTCCCGGCCTGCCATCGGATGAGTTCCAAGAAAACGGTGATTCAAATCTGATAAACCTTCAACTTTACGTACAAGGTTATTCTTAACTGAGCCCACATCTATAAATATGGACTCAGGATGGGCTCGAAACTCTTCCTTAAGTACCTCAAAGGCTGTCTTTGGTGGGGTTGCCACGACAACCAAGTCAATTTTTTGGGAAGCGTTTGAATCGAGCAGATAAGGGGCCAGTAGATCCTTTGCTAAATTTAGAGTGGCCAAGCTTGAGTCAGCTAACTCGACCTTCAGCCCGGCTTGCCCAGCACGCAGAGCAATAGAGGTTCCAATTAACCCCGCTCCAACTACACGTAAGTTTTGTATCCCCATGGTCATTGAGCAATGTCTCTACGAAGCGCAGCCGCGCCCCTCAGATACACATGAGAAATTTGCTCTTTACTCAAGCTGGTTTGGCAATGCACGAGGGTTCGAATGGTGCGTGGCAAACTTCCTGGCACATTCATCTCAACCGCACAAAGAAGTGGAACCGCACCTAGTCCCATCTCTCGGGCGTAAGCTGCTGGAAAGTCACTGACTAGATCTGGGGTACATGTGAATATCACTGAAACCAAATCCTCAGTTCTCAATTGATTCTTCTCTAAAAGGGTGGTCATTAACTCAATAACCGCACTTCTCATCTCCTGCTGAGAATCGAGCTCGATCTGAATCGCACCTCTAATCGCCCTCAAATTCATTGGGAGATTTTACCTACCCCGGCTCTAACCGGTTGGTATATATCTAGCGTTTTATCGATTTATCTAGAAATAAGTATGTGGTGCCGCTGCAATTATCGATAATTCAGATGCCAGTATCTGCAAGACCTGTAATGTCGATAAATAGTTTTTAGAGTTCAGTTCAGGCGTGTTTTTGTCGATAAATCGCTAACACAGTGATCCCATATTAGCTATATAGCCATTTATCGATATTGATATTGTCGTTTTATTAACTAAACGTTATAACGTTAAAGTGCTTAAAGGGTTTAAAGATTTATGACTTCTTGCTCTTGAAGGGCTCGCCACTTACCTACAGGCAACTCCCCTAAACGAACTGAGCCAATTGCGGTTCGGACCAGACGCTCGACCGGATTTCCAAGTGTTTCGAAAATCCTTCTCACAATCTGATTGCGGCCCTCGTGTATTACCAACTCTATCCAAGCCCCTCTCCTCTCGACGGAGATCGGTTTGGCCAAGCCATCATCTAGCTCAACGCCCTTTTTGAGCTGTTCAAGAAGTTTATTGCTTACCTCCTGCTCGCAGAGCACAAGGTAGGTTTTCTTAACCCCGAAGGAGGGATGGGTGGCTTCATGAGCCCATTGACCATCATTGGTAAGAATGATCAACCCTTCACTCTCTTTATCCAGTCGACCAACATGAAAGAGCCGTTCATTGAAACTGCCAAAGAAGTCATTCAAAGATGGGCGATTGTCAGGGTCTGACATGGTGGACAAAACACCCTTAGGTTTATGAAATGCGATGTAAGTATTAGTCTTTTTTGACTGAATTAACTCATTATCAACTTCAACTTTATGGTTTATCGGATTGATTTTGGTTCCAAGAGTACGAACTACCCGACCATCGATCTTTACCCTACCGGCGAGAATTAGCTCTTCGCAGGCTCGGCGGCTAGCAACACCGCAATCAGCCATGAATTTCTGCAACCTGACTAAATCAGAGGAATTACTTGGATTTTTTCCGGGCTTGGGCACCCGAGTAATTGTACGTTACTCAGTAAGTGAAGCTATAACCTCATCTAGGCCATCAACATCTGGCAAGAAGGGCGCCAAAGCTGGCAAATCTTCAACCCGATTGACCCCAATACGCTCTAGGAAGTAATGGGTTGTTCGATAGAGAATTGCGCCTGTTTCGTTCTCTACCCCGCACTCCTCTACTAAGCCCCTTGTAACCAGCGTCTTCATAACCGCTTCAACATTTACCCCTCTGATGGCCGATACGCGAGCCCTTGAGATGGGCTGGCGATAGGCGATAACCGCCAAGGTTTCCAAGGCAGCTTGAGTTAACTTTGCCTGTTGTCCATCCAAAACAAATTTTTCTACCAGCGGAGCGAGATCTGGATGGCTATAAAAACGCCATCCGCCGGCAATTTGCTTGAGAGCGAAACCGCGACCTTCAGCCTCATAATGGGCGCTCAGGGCGTGCAGAGTTTCCAGCACCTGTTCGGTAGGAACTTCAATAATCTGCGCTAAAACCAGCTCTGAAACCGGCTCCTCGACCACCATTAGAATCGCTTCAACCGAACGCGCAATCTCTGAATTACTCATTTTCCCCGCCTTCTACAATCGGATCGCCACCCTTGTCCTCTGAAAAACCCTGTGTAATCTGATCAAACTCATCGCTCACAGTGACCTCCCCGGCCTCTGAACCGGTCCAAGTTATCTGGAGCTCCCCT
>JACCEC011230689.1_pt1 | contig 14520 bp, 15 predicted proteins | sample 7450121 | NCBI WGS metagenome assembly JACCEC01 (sample SAMN15323455, study PRJNA562643) | freshwater metagenome | isolation source: river surface water | place: USA:Blue River Watershed | collected 2017-08-18 | reverse complement strand
GGTGCCTGCTGCAAAAAGCCATTTGACACCTGGCGCGCCCCCCACCCCGCCCCTTCCTACTCCACGAACAAACAACCAAACAGACCAAACAACCTCCTTCGCCCCCCCCCTTTTTTTTCATCCTCATTTTCATTTCTTTCCACTTCATTTTTCATTTCTTTCCATTTTTTTAATTTTTTTGTTCCAATGTCGACTCCTGCAGCACCATCCACCAAGAAAGCCGCCAAAGCGCCACCAACCATCGCAAACAAAGCCTCGTTGGCGGACAAAAAAGCCGCCGCGGACAAAGCCGCGGCCGACAAACGCCGAGCCTTGTCCATCGCCAACAACCCCAACCAAACCAAGCGTCCCGTCGGCACCGACAAAATCGTGCGCTCCCCTCCGCCCTCGCCACAACCACAACCACAACCACGATCCACGGCCAACGACAAAGAGGCCGAGCCGACCGCGCAATCGTTGCGAGACGTGATGAAGTGGTCGTTGCGCACATCGCCGTGCTCGTCGGCGAAGTTGAAAGGGCTTGGGGTGTTGGTACGCAACTCGTCGCCCAAAGACGTAGCGTTCCGATTGGTGGACGAATACGGCAAAGTGTACGATGGCCCTGTGCATGGGGCACACGGCGCCGGGCTCACGCCCTTCATGAACCTCACGTTTTCGTCAAAAGCTAGCCAAGTGTTGCGAGGGCAATTGGCCTCGGCACGCGTCGGACACAAAGCCGACCTCTACTTTCGGTACGGAAACCCCGAACGGCGGGAACCCCCCATCGTGCTCGTCGGCGTCGAACTGCTCCGCGGCAACGAACTCCCCTTGCGGTTTCGCACGTCGACCCGGGGCACCGACGAACACGAGGAGAAGACCGAGAACAAAGAAGAAAACCCGACGACTGTTTCCAACGAAGAAACAGAAACAGAAACAGAAACAGAAAAAGAAGAAGAACCAAAGACCGAGGATCTGAAACGCGAGGACGAACCGAAGGAAGGGTCGGGGCCGACCGACGACCGCAAAAGCGACAGCGAATCGAACCACCCCCTTGCCAAGACACGCAAGGACAAGAAGAGGGGAAAAAAACAAGCGCACGACGATTCGTCGTGGACCGTCGTGTCGAGGAAATGAAGAACCGAGGAGGAACGAACAGAAGAGAACGCCGAAAGGAAAAAAAAGGAAAGTAGGAAAAAAAAGGAAAGTAGGAAAAAAAAAGGAAAGTAGGAAAAAAAAAGAACGACGAGAAATTGTTTGTTGACGAATGTAACTTTTTTTTTACAAATTTCCAAAAAAAACCCACCCATCCGTGTGCTTTTCTGTTGCTACGTTTGCCGATTTTTGGTTGTTGTTACCATTCGCTAAACGTTTCGCTCACGTCGCACCCGGTTTCGGCGTATGGCTTGTATGTGTCGCGAGTAGACACACTCGCGTTTGCTAACATCAATTGCACCAATTTGTATCGGGCGTCAAAGGTCCATTGTCGGACATCGTGTTCGGTCACGTTACAGTCTCGTGCGTTCAAGAAAGCCACCATGGCCGAGTAATCAAACCCCAACGGGTCGCCCTTGGCGTCAACCACCACGCCGTGGTACATAGGCGACGGCGTCATCGGGGGATCGGGCACCACGGACTCTTGCGCTCGCTCTTGCTCTTGCTCTGGCTTTGGCTCTGGCTCTGGCTTTGGCTCTTCGGACGACCTCGGCTCTGGTTCTGGTTCTGGTTTTAACGCCATGTCGCGCAAGACTGCGGTTTTTGCCGTCTCGCGTCGAAAGCACAAGTTTCCCATGATTTGGTCGATTTTTTTGGACTGGACCCGACGAAAGGGGGGAGGGGGGGAAGGAAGATCCGACAAAAAAGACAAAAGGTTTGTACCAACCCCCCCGTCGATGTTGTTTTTTTTTCGCGGACACACAAGAGCAAAAAAAACGAACCAAAAACCAAAACCAAAGCGGCGTCGTTGTTGTTTTCGAACCCCCCCGCCAAATGTCGTCGTCTACCGCGCGTCGCCGGAACGGGCACAAGACGACGTGCACGTGCCACATTTGCGAGAACATGAAACGTAAAGAACAGCGAGGAGGATATGCCTTGCAACGCGTGGCGCGCAACGCGCAAAACGGACACCGTCGAGGATGCAAATGTTTGATTTGCCGGAACATCGCGGCCAAAGCCAAACGTCAACGCCAACGTCACCGAAAACACCGCGGCGGGTTTCGGTACTCCTCGTCTTCCTCGTCTTCTTCGGATTCGGACTCCGACTCAGACTCGTCGTCGTCGTCGTCTTCTTCTTCGGACTCGGACTCGGATTCGGAGGAAGACAAACGCGAGGACGAAGACTCCGGCGAAAACGAAAACGACGGGTGGGGCACGGCGTCGACGCAAGTGTCTGTGCCCTCGCAAATGCTGGACATCGTGGGTGGCCGCCGCCGCGGCCTCAAGAAATCGCGCAAAGCGGGTGCCGCCCGGAGACGTACACGTTGTCGTCGGTCACGCCCTTGCCCCCGCAGATCTTGGACATTGCGAGGTAACTGTCGGCGATGACGCCGTCGCTGCACGCGGCAAACGCGACTTTGGTGTTGTGCCACAACGCGTTGGCGCGAGGATGTGACGCCAACCGTTGACGCAACGGGTGGTCCTCGGGCCAGTTTTCGAGCGGCGGAGGGGGCAAAGCGTTGGCGTCGGCGTCGGCGCGCACGATGGCCAAGATGGCGGGCAACACGCGGTCCATCAACCCCGTTTCCCAATCGTGCTCGAAACACCGGCGTTCGCGCGAGTCGTTCGGGCCGCGAGGGGACGCTTTCAGCGCGGGCACGAAGTGGCCCAGGTTGGACACCCAGTACTGCGCAACGTCGTTGTCCACCAAAATGCCGCGGTGGTCCTCGGTGCCCAAGTACGTCGACAACGTCTTGTGCAAGAAATCGTCGGCGGCCATGCGCACAAAGCCCTGGTCCGGACAGGCTCGGCGCCATTCTTCCAGCGTGGAACAGCCGCGCGCCACAAACTCGGCTCGCGTGGGAAAGGGCATCGCCACGGGACACTCGCTGGTCTCCAACATATCGGCGATGCGGTCGTGCGTCGCGCGCACGCAATGGTTCGTGCACCACCGACACGCAATGCCTTCGGCGTGCAACGCCTTCAAAAACCGCACCAAGTCCGGGCGAAACGTGAACGACACCCCTTCCGGCCGGATCAACGTGTCGTCCAAGTCCAAATACACGGTCCACAACGACATTCTCCGTCTTCTGGTCGTTGGGTTCGTCGGGTTTTGTTGTTTTTCGTTGTTTTTCGTTGTTTTTCTTTTTTTCGTTGTTTTTCTTTTTTTTCTTTTTTTTCGTTGTTTTTCTTGTTTTTCTTTTTTTTGTCGAGTGTGCCTGCGCGTTCGTCGTTTAAACAACCAATTGCCCGCGCACTTTTTGCGAGAAGCGCGCGTCGTTGTGGAACAAGTGCAGCTCCACGCGCACGTCGGCGGCGGCGTCGGCCGGCAGACGGTCGGGGTTGCGCACGCGCACCGTCAGTTTGAGCACGGGCAAGTGCACCGCCCACCACGCGTTGTCTGGTCCGACGTCGACCACGCGCCCGACGTGCACGCGAGGCGCGACCGACGTCGCCATGTATTGCAGCAGCCCGCACTCGAACTGCAGACGGCGCGCCGACGCGGTGTGTGCGACCATGGCCTCGGTGCCCTCGACGGAGGTGTGCCGCGCGCAAAACGCCGCGACCGCGTCGGCGTGGCGCCACGGAAACGGGTTGTCGGCGAGGCATTGCTGCAAGCACGCCTGGTTGACGACGTCGGCGAGCCGGCGCAACGGCGAAGTGCACGGCGCCAACGCGTCGGGGGGCGACGCCGACGTGAGCGGCTGGAAGGCCCACTTGTACCGCGCGTGGTCCAGGCCGTCCGCCGAGGACACGTGCGCGACCGCCGGCACGTTGGCCGAGCGCAACCGCTGCGCGGCTTCCCGGTTGCAGCGGTGCATCAGGCGGGCCACCACGTTGCGCGGCGGGCACGCCGGGTCGTACACGATCGCCGGCGACGTTTGCACGACGCGCTCGCACGCGCGGTACACGTCGAGCGTCCGGACCGACGGATCGTCGTAGCACAGGTTGTCGGCGACGCGCACGCGCACGTTGCGCACCGCGCGCAGCGGACACCCGTCCGCCGCCAAGTCAAAGTCGAACGCCAGCGCCACCGACCCTTGGCACTCGTCGTCGTCATCGCGATCGTGGTCGGCGTTCAGCGACGCCAGGCGTTCCAGGGTGCGCGGGAACAGCGTCCACTCGCGCTCGCTCCCCGGCACGTACACGGTGTTGACGCGGCCCGTCGGCGCCCACCCGAGCCCGTCGGGCACTTGGTCGAGCCAGAACGCGACGTGCGCGATGTATACGCTCAACGTGTCGCCGTGCAGCCCGACCGCGTCGTCGCGCACCACCGTCGTGCGGTGGTCGACGGTGACGACGCCGAGACGGTCGCGACGGTCCTCGAACCGAGCATACCGTTCCTCCTCGGAGACCAACGGCTTGCGCAAGCCGCGCGGCCACGGCGGACACAGTTGCCGCGCGCACACTTGGTACTGGAAATACGCCGCCAGCTCGTCGGTCGGTCCGAATTGCGCGACCACCGTGGCGAAGCACGCGGGCGCGCGGCCAGACACCCAGTCGCAAGGCTGGACGGCGGCGTACACGTCGGGAATCGTTTTGCGGAACGAGGCGCGCTGCTTGTCCAACCAGGGGCTCGCGACCAACAACGGCGGCCACGACCGGTCGAACGGCACGGCTTTGTAGTACGTGCGCTTGCCGTCCGTGAACGTCGTCGGACTGTTGCCCACGAGGACCGCCGCGACGACGCGCGCCGCGCGCTCCACGACCACCGGACACCCCGCCTCGTCCAGGTAAAACCGGTCGCCGGGCAACACCCTGTGCGTTCGGAGGTCGCACGCACACGGCGGGTTTACAACCCATGCGTCCGAGACCGTGTACAACATTTGCAAGAAAAACAACAACCACGACAAACGAGGATTGTGAAAAAAACGACAAACCGCGACACACGAAAAACAAATGCATTGTGGTTCCACGAATCCGCGAGACGTCGGCGTGCAAAAAACCCCACGCGTCATTTCCTCGGGAGATGTGGACGGACTCAGTTTTTTTCGCGTTACATCATCACCGGGCCTCACCCGCCCAACCATGCTTGGGGCAACACCGTGGTGCGCGAGGCGCCCGATTGTCATCCGCCGCCGCGCAACGACCGCGCGCGACCACGACGCTTGCAACGTCGACCCCGGGTGCGGCAACGAGCGGACCGCGACCGCAAACGAGAACGCGAATAAGAACGCGAATACGAACAAGACCGTGGACGTGCCATGAGTAAAGGTGGTGGAGTAAAAGGGGGGTTGGTGTCACCGCCTTTGAAAAAAAAAGCCGGTTGCGACACCACCTCCGAAAAAAACAAAGAAAAAAAGGAACGGGGAAAAAGGAACGGGGAAAAAGGAACGAAAAAAAAAGACAAGAGGATCAGTATTTTTATTATATTATCATCGTGTATCGTGGGCATCGATACGATATTACTTAATTCATTCGCCACGCAAAGAAGCAACGCCGGTTACCGTCATCAAGGAATATGTCGCAGAAGAAAACGTTGGAATATTATATCAACACCCAACACCGTCAATTTCTGGTGTCACAAATAACGCAGAAAGCAAAACTATACAAGCAGGTATGTTCAAGCTGAATATTCGCTCACGAAGGGGGGGAGGGAAATAAAACCCGTTGTTTGTATTCACAGCATTTTGATCGAGCTGCAGCCATATGTGATGCCGATGAACGTCTCAATGGAGTGATGGCATCGGTTCAAATGGGCATTAATGCGTTGCGTTCTGGATCAGCATGTGGTGACATTATTCCGTAAGCACACCTTACCGTTACGCTTGCACCATCGTGTAATCATGACCCGCGATATCCTTTAGTGAAGCGGCGAAAGCAGCCGATGCATATCTTCAAATGGAAAGGGTTACAATGGAGCTCGAGAGGGATGGTGTTCCTGCACCGCTTTGTTCTGAAGTCTACAGGAGAGTGTTGGACGAAGATATGAAAGAATCTCGAGAAATTGTGTATCAATTGTAAATGGATTAAGTACCATACAATTCAACGACGAAAGATTTCATTTGCCTTTAAGGCGCAGTATAGATTTGTAGACTCATCACGAACAACAAACACCTAAGCGCTTTGGGTGGACTGTCGCTTTGTTTTTTTTGTTGCTTACATCGTGGTTGAGAATCACTACACAATAAGATCACGCTGCGACACGTTTCTCGTTCTATTCTATGGATATTGTGGATGTTATGCGAGCTGTCTTTCTTATTTACAGATGCGCTCAAACGGCGCCGAGGTTCGGCGTTTTTTTTGCGACCGGTTGTCGTCTACGCCGTTCAACTTAGAGAGTCTTGGCCAGTCGGATGTACGCTTCCCAATCCTCGGGGGAACGTTTCGTCTTGCCGTCGTACGCCACGGCATAGTGCAGTCCGAGCAAGTGGTTGCCGAGGTCCGCGTTGAGGTGGGGGATGAACACGTGGGCGAGCAACCGGCCGTATTTGTCGGTGGTGGGCGGGTCGGGGCTCAAGTGCACGACCTGCCCGATCAACAGTTCGTGCACGTGGTTTTGCGCCAATCTCGCCGCGCGTTGCTCGCTGGGGATTTTCGACCGCATTTCCGGGCAATCGATGCCCGCCACGCGCACTTTGTGCGAGTACGTGCGTCCGTCAAACACAAACGCGAGCGTGAATGTGTCTCCGTCGTACACGTCGACGACGTATCCCTGCGTCACCGGCAACCGCCACGGCGTGCACTCGTCGACCGACGGACACGTCGACGGCACGCCGAACAACGGTTTGGTGGACGCCGAAGACGCAGACGAGGATCCGAACAACGCCCGCCAACACCTCCGCATGTTTGGGGGTCTGGAAAAAAAGGGAAAACAAAAGTACTTGAACCCTCGGTCTGCTGGCAACGACGGTTTAAGCTAAAACCACGAACCCAAGAACCCCCCCCATGTCGTCGTCGACCGATTACATCACGCTCGTGTGCGTGCGCGACCCGAAGGGCAAACTGCGCGTGCGGTTCCACAGTTATTGCAACCACGAGGGACGTACGTTCACCAACGTCTACGACAACCGGTACAATTGCCAGTTTCCCACGGACATCCGCGCCGAAGGCGCGTTGTACCGCATCGGGTCCCACGATTTGTCGCTCATGAACAACGACGGCAAAAAACCGTTTTACCGGGTCAACCGCGCCAACATTGTGCGTCTGCCCCCCGACGCCGTCGCCGCCAACGCGAACGCGAACGCGAACGCAGACGGCACGTCGGACGACCTGCCGCAAGTCTTCCTCGTGCAAGAATGCGTGATTTGCATGAACGCGCCGCCCGAAGTGGTGTTTTTGCCGTGCGCCCACGTATGTGCGTGCGTCCAATGCACCGGCGAACTCCGGTTGCGCAAACGCATGGCGTGTTGTCCCTTGTGTCGCCGCGACATCATACACACCTTGGATTACCACCCGGAAGAATGAACACGGAAGATCGGATCAGATCCGAACAAAAGAAAAGAAACGAAAGATCAAGACAATACCCCCCCCGTCTCGCCAACAAAAGAAAAAAGAAAAAAAAGAAAAAAAGAAAAAAAAGAAAAAAAGAAAAAAAAGAAAAAAAGAAAAAAAGAAAAGGGAACCCCAACTCTCAAACTTTTCAACACTTTTGTCGTTCGTTTTTTCTTTTTTTTTCGTTGGTCCCTTTTTTTTCTTTTTTTTTCTTCGTTCTCTTTTTCTTTTTTCTTTTTCTTTTTTTTCTTTTTTCTGGTTGTTTCCCGGGGTTGTCAAAAATGCCGTGGATCTGGTGGTATTCTCCGGCCGCGCCGCCGTCGACCGACGTGTTGCGGTTGCTCGACTGCAGTCCTCGCGTGCGTGCCTTGCGCGACGGTGGCGTGTTGATCCGCGTGCGCGTGAGCGAGCTCGACGCGTATTATTTGGCGCGCCCGGGATTGCATTTGCCGCACCGGTCGTGGCGCAGCGTGTTCCACTGGTGGGTGCATTGGTGCGACCACGTGCTCGACCAGTTGTGCGCGCTGGAAGACGCGGGCGCGGCGCACGGCAACGTGGGCAGTCGGTCGGTCGCGTGGTTGCCGTGCGGACGCGCTCGTCTGATGCCGGTGTTTGCGTCGACGCCCACGCACGACGGCGAGGCGCTCGTCCAATGGTTGCGGCGCTGGCTGGCGCGGTGGGCTGCGCAAGTGCCGACGCACGGCACGTGGGTGCGCGCTTGGCACACCGCGTTGTGCGAGCATAAAGCGGCGCCGTCGTGCTGGGCGTTGCGGACGCAGTGGCGGTGGTTGCGCAGCGCGTGGCCGTGGGCCCCCGTGTCGGACACGAAGCGTTTTTTGTTCACCGGCGACGATGGCGACGAGTACGGCGTGCCGAGCGACGACGTCGACTCCGGCCTCCCCTCTTCCGCGCGCTGAGGCACCGACGGCGTCGACGTCTCCGGGACCCCCCGGCCCCGGCCCCAGCCCCAGCCCCGTCCGCAACCGCAACCGCGTCCACGTCCTCCACGTCCTCCACGTCCTCTTCGTTTCCTAGTCCTGGCCCGGGCATCGACCCGTCCGCAACCGCGGACGAAGACGAAGATGTGTCGTCGCCGTTGCCGCCACCGCCACCGCTGCTGCGGTAGCTCTTCTTGGCGTCTTTCATGGCGTCGCGCAGTTTGTAGTCGGGGTTGTGCGCGCGTCCGGCGCGAAACGTTTTCTGCACGAGTTTGTTCCACGCGGTTGCCGGCATTTTTTGTATTCACGGACGACAACCGAAACAACAGAAACGAGGGAAAACAACACAAATCAAATCCAGCGTTTGCGAGAGGTCCCCAGAAAAAAAGAAAAAATCAGATCCTCGGCTCAACTTGTTTTCCCCCCATCATGCCCAACAACCACAAGAAGAAAAACGCCAAAAACCGTGGTGGCGCGCAATCCCACCACCAGTTGGCGTTGCGCACCAAAAACCCCGACGCCCCCGAAGAAGTATACGCGATCGCCGAGTCGTTGATGGGCGGACCAATTGTCACGGGGGTTGACCTCGCCAACCGACCGTTGCGCATCCACATCCGCGGCAAGTTCCGCGGACGAAACAAACGCAACAGTTCGATCGGACGCGGAACGTGGTTGCTCGTCGGCGTGCGCGACTGGGTGACCACCGTCGACGGCCGCATCGATTGCGACGTGCTCGAAGTGTACACCGCGAACGAAACGCAACGTTTGCGCAACGTCGAATCGCACATCCATTGGGCGCCCTTCCTGCACTTTGACACCTCGGCCGCCACCCCCAACGACCCGTCCGACCTCGACCACGTCGTCCAGTTTGGCGACAGCGCCGACCACGACGGACTGTTGTCCGAGTTCGCCGCAAACACACACGCGACACCCAATGGCGCACCGGCGGTCACGGTGGATGGACGCACGATCCGCCTCGAGGACATCTAACCCTTTGTCGGGTGTTTGTCGTTACGCATTTAAACGCCGGGTTGTCGCTCAACGGGGGGCACCGCAACACCGTCGTTTGTTTTCTCCCTCATGTACGCATCAAAACGAGTGCGTGGCGACCAGCCGTGGCGCGAGCGCGAGCAAGAAATCATTCGCGCGACGCGCGAAGCCGACGTGGCGCAGGAAACGGCGCGCAAGCGCGCCGAGCACCAGAACGCGCTGCGCGCGCAACACTACCCCGCGCTCTCTGCGCCCCACGCATCGTCGGCGCACTCTCCCCCACACCCACACACAGTGCGCGAGTTTCGCGAATTGTTTGCTGCCGCGCCGACGGTGGACCCTGCCCCTGCTCCTGCTCCTGCCCCTGCCCCTGCTCCTGCCCCTGCCGCCGTCCTCACCCCTGTCGTCAAGCAATCCGCCGACGTTCCCGAAGAAGAAGACCCGGATTTGAAAGACGTGTTGCCCGGGTGGGCGTTGTTGAAACGCGTGGGGCGCACGACGGTCATCAAACGCAAGCCGTTGCGGTGATCTGACGAGCGTCTTTTTCTTCGCGTTCCCAATCACGGATGTTTCGCGTTTCGTGTTTTTTTTAGTTTTGTCTCGTTCGTCTTTGTCGATCGATACCACCTTCATGGCGGTGTATGCGCCGTTCGTGCCCACCGACGTGCACTTCGTGTCGACGCGCGCGCTGTTCGTCGACGACCGCGGGGTGTTGGTGCGTTGTCGCGCGAGACAATTCGTGTTGCGGTCGCCCAACGTGGTGTCGCCGGCCGACGTGCGGGCGTGGCTCGCGTATTACACGGACCCAGACCTTGGTCGGGGGGAAACCGTGTTGTTGGCGGAAATATTGTGGGGACACGCGGACTGGACGGTCGAGGACGTGGTGCGTCGACGCACGCGGCCGTGGACGTGGCGGTCGGTGCGCCGGTCCGAGCACGTGCACATTCCCCCCACGCCCCCTGAACTGCAAAGTTTGAACGAAGTGTTGCTCGTGCTCCGTCCGCGTCCACCCACGCAATCCCAGTCTAGGTCTATGTCCCGGTCCCGGTCCCGGTCCCGGTCCAACAAACAAGTTGCTCAACGACGTACTCGCCGAAACGACCATGTCGCATAACTTAAAACACTTATCCTCGTTTTTCTTTTCTCTTTTTCTCTTTTCTCCTTTTTTCTGTTTACCCCCCCCTCCCTTTTTCTCTCGTTGTGTTTTTTTGATCGGTCGTGTCGCCAAACGAACAAAAAATGTCTAGCTCGTACGTGGACGAAGAGTTGGACACCGACGTGTCGCATTACTCGCAGGGGGAGTTGATGGCCGTGCTGGACATACCCGACCTCGACCCGAAGAAAATCCGGGACCGGGTCGACACGTTGATCAGCGAGTTCCGCGACGTGCCCGAATACGTGTCGTTTTTCATGGAGGCGCAGGACGAATTGCTCCACGCGGCGACGTTGCCGCCCGCCGACGAGGAAGACACGGGGTATGCGCCGGCGGACGAGCAGACGTCGGAGTGGTACCACAACGAGGTGCTGCAGCAGTCGGACCCGACGCAGACGAGCAAATTGACCGACCGCCAGCAAAAAGTGCAGGTGTACGGCGACCAGCACGCGACCATGAACCGCGAGCAGATCGCCACGACAGACACGTACGACGTGCCGGTCAAGCAAGACACGCTCAACCCCAACCTCAAGAACACGATCAAGCGCTTCGTCAACCTCGACAGCCAGTTCCGGGACACGCCCACCGCCACCAACTCGACGCAGTACACGTGCAATTTGTCCGACACGCTGAAAGACGTGCTCGTGATCAGTTTGTACTCGTATCAGATCCCGTTCAGTTGGTACGTGATCGACCCGACGTACGGCAACACGTGTTGCTGGCTGACCACGGAGACCGCGGCGGCGGTGCCGGTGACGGTGCCGGCGGGCAACTACACGCACACGGCGTTCGTGTCCGCGCTGCAGGACGCGCTCGCGTCTGCGGGCGTGGTCGGCGGGGGCGTGGCGTACAACGCGAGCACGGGCAAGTTGACGCTGCAGTTCGGGACGGCCACGGTCGACGGAGCGGCGGTGCTGGCGGTCGTGTTCTTCGACTTCGAGTCGCGCCTGCAGTGCGTGCCCGGGCAGTGCGCAAAGAGCAACCACCGCCTCAACAACACGCTGGGGTGGCTCATGGGCTTCCGGTCGCCGGCGGTGCTCGTGTTGCCCGACGGCAACGTCGGCGACGCCATGCTCGACCTGACGGGCCCCAAGTACCTGTTGCTCTCCCTCGACGACTACAACCAGAACCACGTCAACAATTCCCTCGTGTCGATTGCGCGCCAAGACCGCGCGACCAAAGCGCCGCCGTACAGCGGCCCGCTCGCGTGTTTGCCGCCCCGGCGCAGCAACCAAGCCGCTTTGGCCACGCAAGACGGCTGGATGCTCGCCAACAAGTACGAGAACGACTTCACCTGGACGCCGCAAGCCGTGCCCAGCGCCCCGCGCACGTGGACGAACGCACAACTGTTCTCGTGGAACGCCATCCAGACGCAGCGCAACAACCTGACGTCGTTCCTGACCGACGCGCCGACCACCCCGGACATCTTGGCCGTGCTGCCCGTGAAAACTTCCACCGGCGTGCCCACCGGCACCCTCCTCGTGGAATTCAGCGGCTCGCTGCAAGACAACGAACGCACTTACTTTGGCCCCGTCAACATCGAACGTCTCGGGGTCAAATTGCTGGACGACCGCGGCAACGTCGTCAACCTCAACGGCGTCGATTGGTGCGTCACCTTGATCGCCGAATGCTTGTACCAATACTAAAAAAAACGCGACCCGACGAACGGGTGGGTGGTAATGGGGAAGGGGGGGTTTTTTTGCAGGTTACATCATACACCAACGTGCTACACACTTTCATTCTCGCGTCGGATTCGTTCCTCGTCAACTGACTACACCGGTTTCCGCGGTTAATCCCAGTTGTTGTGGACGGTGTGGCCGATGCCGTTGGCGTTGGAGGCGTAGATGGCCAAGTAGGCGGGGACGCTGCCGTTCAACACGCTGGCCAAGGACACGGTGATGGTGTACTCGTACACGCCGTTGGAGTCGACGGTGGGTTGGCTGGGGAAATCCGAGGTGAACCAGTCCAAGTACACCGGCACGTTGGCGTCGGGGAAGACCATGAACACGGTGTTGCACTCGGTCAACAGTGGGTACGAGTAGACGTCGAAGGTCAAGGTGTTGGCGCCGCTGTCGTAGACGGTGTTGTTGATCAGGGGCACCGAGCCGGTGGCCACGCCGACCGAGTTGTACGGGCCGCTCTCGTGGTCGTTGGAGTTGGTGTCTTTGGTGATCAGCTTCACGAAGATGCTGATGGGGTTGCCGTTGGCCGGGGTGATGTCGACGTTGTTGAACCGCTTGATGTAGTTGGCGCTGCCGGTCCAAGGAATGTTGGCGGTGGCCAAGGTCGCGCTCGGGTCGGTGATGTCCGACGACATCACGGCGGTGAAGGCGATCGGGTCGCCGCAGCCGGTGTCGGTCGGGGGCGTGAAGGCGAAGAGCACGTCGACCATGTTGTGCGACGGGTCGGCGAACATGGCGTAACCCATGTTCACGGCCGCCGGTTGCGCCGAGTAGTAGAAGATGTTCTTGGACAAGGTGTCGGAGGCGGCGGTTTCCACGCCCGACGCACTCACGGCCTTCACGCTGACGTACACGGTGGTGCCGCACGGGAAGTTGTCGTAGTCGCCCACCGAAAACGACTGCGAGGTCACGTTGGCGCCGACGGTGTAGGTGTCGATGGGGTCCGACTCCGGGCTGGTGTACACCGAGACCACGTAGTGGTCGACGACGAACAAGGTGATGCCGACGGTGGGCGGAGGCGTCCAGCTGATCTCCATCGTCTGGTCGTTGTCCCCGTCGTAGACGGCGTAGGTCAACGAGGTAGCGACCGGGGACGCGTAGGTGGCCGCGGAGGCGGTCACGGTGCTGCTCACGTCGCTCACGGCGTAGTAGTCGACCTCGTTGCTGTCTTGCCACGAATAGGTGGTGTGGGCCGCCACGTACACCGGCGTCTCCAAGTTGACGTCGTTGTTCAAGTAGATCATCACGTAGTAATAATCCTGGTTGGCGGTGACCGAGGTCGGCGGGCTGCTGCCCCAGCACGTGTTGCCGTCCTTGTCCTGGTAGTAGTAAGTGATCAACACTTGGTTGCTAGTGTCGAAATCCCCGGGGAAAATCACGTACAACACGTCGTCGTTGTTGGCGTTTTGCAAGGTGTCGTAGTAGGCGCCGGTGACGGTCGGGGCAGGGGGCGGATAGTGCATTTTCAACGAGTTGGACCAGTTGGTGATCGCGCCAGTCCGCGAATCGAACACGCGCACGCGCACCATGTAGTTCACGTACGGTTGGTACGCGTCGCCAGTGGGCAAGGCCGGCACCGGCAAGGTGTACTGGTTCGAGACGCCGGCTTGGGTGGCCGTGTTCAACATGATGAACCCGCTGATCACGTTGCTCGGGTTGGTCGGCGTGCTGTGCGCCTGGATGTTGTACTCGAACATGTTCGCCACGATCGACTGGTCGAACAAAATCGAGAACATCACCGACCCCGTCGAGGCGTTGGAATTGGCGTCGTTGGCGCCATAGTAGCTCAACACCGGCGTGCTCATGGTTTCTCACACAAAAAAACGCTCAAACACAAAACCAAAAAAAAGGAGAAAGGGCGAGCGCACGGACAAAAAAAAGGTTGGTTGCACAAACCAACGAAAAAAAAAATTCCTTCCCCCCCTTTCCTTTTTCCCTTTTTGGTCCCCTTTTTTCGTTTCTCTTTTCCCTTTTTTCCCGTTTCCCCCTTTTTCTCGCGTTCCCCGCCTTTCCCTTTTTTCCTTTTTCCTTTTTTCCTTTTTCCTTTTTTCCTTTTTTTCCTTTTTTTCCTGTTTCCCGCGGTTCTTGGCCATTGCTGTCCCTTACCCCCCCCCAGCATGTAAGCCCGTGTTTTTTTTGGCAAACGCTTGAATGCCTCCCGGGGTTGAGGGGGATTCTTCCTCAATGAACG
>JACCEC011669586.1_pt1 | contig 14524 bp, 10 predicted proteins | sample 7450121 | NCBI WGS metagenome assembly JACCEC01 (sample SAMN15323455, study PRJNA562643) | freshwater metagenome | isolation source: river surface water | place: USA:Blue River Watershed | collected 2017-08-18 | reverse complement strand
TTTATTAAGTTCTGCCTCTAAGAAATCCCCAAAGCTAGGAGGATTAAGTTCTGCTAGTTTTTTTCTTCTTTTCTCAGTAGCTTCTTTTAATCTGGCAGTAGCTTCTTTTAATCTGGAAAGCGATAGTTTAGGTCTTCCTATTCCTTCTAAATCTTTAGGATCAAAGATAGGTTTATTAAGTTCTGCCTCTAAGAAATCCCCAAAGCTAGGAGGATTAAGTTCTGCTAGTTTTTTTCTTCTTTTCTCAGTAGCTTCTTTATTATTTAACTCGCTTAAGTTGTCATCCCATTGAACATACTTCGCTAATCGACGAGTAGGAGTAGGTTTATTTTTAACTACTTCCTTAATGTTATTGCCAAATCCCTTAATAGCATCTCCAATATGGAGATACAAGATGTCAGCAAGCTTAGGAGCATTCCGTCTCAAAAAAGGCTCTATAGCTTTACTAGCAGAAAAAGCCCCCGCACCCGCAGCCAAGGTAAAAGCAATGGGGACGGCAATAGGAGCGACAGCACCAAGACCCGCACCCGTTGCAGCGTTAGCAGCCCCTTGAACTCCAAACAGAGAAGCTGCTAACGCTCCTATTCCCATCATTTGTTGATCTGGATCGATTGCTTTTAATTGTTCAAGCCAAGGATCGGAAATCTCGGTAGTTTGAGTTTGAGTTTCTGGTATTTTTAATTCCGGTAGAATTAATTTAGGAACTTCGATTTCCTCTAGATCGACGGAACCCGACAAAAATTGTTGGGCCGCTAATTTAGCCTTGTCTTCATAACTTTTTATAGCACTCAGCATTCCCGATATATTCTGACCGACAGACAGAGGAACATTGAACTGTGATTGAATCGTTTCTAATTCTTTAACAATTTCATTGACTGTAGAGAATATTTCATCCGCGCCTTTATTGACACGAGCTAAACTAGATTCTTTACTCCCTCCCATCCCAGACACGAAAAGGAAAATAGAAGTCTTTAATTGACTTTCTTTCTGTTTGAGTTGTTTATTTAATTTTGTATATAAATCCTTGAGGATCTTGTAACCTTTTTCTTCTAATAATCGTTCTTTATTTAAAGATACTTCCCTGTCTTTCCCTTTAGCTGTTAATCCTTCCTGCCCTTTTGCTTGATAAGCGATAGAAACAGCGTTTATCCCAGCAACTTCAGCTAACTGTTTTGCATATTCCTCTGCGTTTTTTCCTATTGGTTCTTGACCCAAAGATTTAAGAGTATCCTGAAGTGTTCCTGACTTAAAATAGGTTTTTAAATCGTGTGCAATACTATCAATTTCTTTAGCACTTAATTGAATACTTTGTCTTAGGTTTTGTTGGGATTTTTTTACTTGTTGCTGAACTTTCTTTACTTCTTGAGTTTCATTTGCTTTTGCTCCCTGTTTAAAGTCAGGGATTTTTATTTCTTGATTTTCTGCCAATAACCTACCAAGTTCTTTTTTTAAACCAGCCTCACTCTCTAATCCAGTGGGGACAAGGGGGTAATAAGAAGGTGTAGGACGTTCCTTTTTGTAAACACGCTCTTCTTGTGGGGATTGAATCTTGCCAACAGTTTTTTCCCATTCTGACAAAGCTTCTTCTATAGGTTGTGTTGATAGTATTTTAACTAATTCCTCTCTAGCCTTTTTGATTTCGTCTGTCTCATTTTCTCTAATTTGTTGAGCCAACTCTTTATAACTCAAGTATTCCTCTAACAGACCTTTTTGTTCAGAACCAAGAGGAATAGCGCTAACACCCTCATATTTCGGAAGATCGTCAACGGTTCCTATCCGAGGTTGTTTTTCTGGTAACACAGCCCCAGCATACCCCCTTGCAATTGATCGAGCGACTCGAATAGGATCTAACACCCCCCAATAGTGACGATCAATAACAGCCCTTTGAATCGTTGTCGCCTGATCCATTATTTGCTGGGTTCGGTCAGGGTTTACAACAGCATTTCCTAAATCGATAGATGTGTAAGTACCATCATCCAACCTGTAGACATTTGAAGATGCTAAATCGCCATGAGCCACACCCATTGATATAAGTGTTTTACCCAATCGTCCGACATTTTCGTATATCCTAACTACCTCATCATTAAACGGTTTTCTAAGTGCTTCAAGTTGTTGAGTATCTGTTTTGATTTGTTGCTGGATTTCCCGTTGTTTTCCTGTATCCGTTTCCTGGTTTAATTGCTGTTTAAGGGCTTCGATCCTGTCTCTTACCTCTATTGCTGGAGCAGCTAATTGATCTAAAATACTCTTAACAGATTTACCTCTAATTCTCTCTACAACCATCGCTTTCCCTTCTTCTGCCGCATACATTAAGGGAGAGTATCGACCCGCTAACTTTTTATACGCCTCAATTTCTCTCTTTGAAGCAACGGCTAAAGGGTTTCCAGGTTCGTTTTTGTAAACGTAGTCTTTTCCTATAAACGAGGTTGCACCTGACATTCCATAAGCAACTGTTTCTACTTGATCTAAAGGAGGAACATATTTTTGATCACCAACATCCCAAAGCATTTGATTGTAAGCGATCGCTGAACCTGGTGCTGATTTCATCCAATCGGGGACGGGGACAGTAAATTCTCTTTGATAATTCCTAGGGATTACAAATTCTTGACTTATTTGCATTGCAAAGTAATCATCAAGGGTTTTTTCTCCCGACGTTTTAACTGTGTCTAGCAAGGGTAATTTATAAGCTTCATCTAACATCGCTCTTAATTCGTCAGACATTTTTCCTTTGTCTTTAACGTATTGCAGCGCGATTTTATTCATATTTTCCCACATTTGGACTATGGCTTCTCCATACTGAGGGTCGTGTAGCGCACCTGCACCCCTAAAATATTCAGCAGCACCTTTAGAGCTAGAAGCTCTTTCCTTAATTGTATTAAGATCTAAACCCCCTGCAAACCATCCACCAGTCCCATCGTCTTTTCCGGCTTCGACAACTCTTAAAAATGGAAGATAATTTTTATTTACCTCATCTTTGAATTTAACAAAACTCTGTAAGTGGACTCCTTCTGGCGCACCCGAAAGACTTCTTATAACATCCGAAACATTTTGCATCCAAGGGAGATTTCTCGCTTCCTTAATTAATGCTTTTGTTTTATCTGATAACCCTTTAATCCCCTTTTTGCTATCTTCATTATATTGCCTTGATATTTTATAAATATACTCAAAAACATTAACTAATGCGTCATTATAATAAGGATCTTCTAACTTCCCTTTTCCTTTGTACCAATTGACAGCACTCGCCGCATCCCCCGCCCTTAGAGCCATCTGAGCCGGATCTAATCTTGCTGAGAAATGGTCGTCGCCCGGTTTTTGAAATTCAACAGAGTCGAGATAAGGTAAAAAATCTTTCTTGACCTTTGTAGCTAATACGATTTGTCCATAAAGCTCGGCTGCTCTCTGTTGTCTAGTTTCACCTTGAGGATTATACCCAAGAGACACTAACATTTTCTCTAATTTATCATAAGCTTGCTCTTGTAATCTAATCACCCCTTGAGCCATTGCAAGCATTTCAGGGGATGCTCCTTTACTGCCTTTACTAATATATTCTCTAATTAAAGCAGATTTATAAACCCCTTCCAATGTGTCATTAATAGTATATTCACCACTAATTTGATACCCTTCTATTACCTTTGTAGGGTCTAAGTTTCCAGTATCAGCCAGTGAGATTGCTTGTTTATAATTAGTTATTTGTTCTGTTACGTTTTCAACCATATTCAGGAATGTGCTAAACGCCTCAATATTTGTAACATCAGGAATATTAAGGTTTAGGCCTGTAAAAAAATCTGCAATTTGTTGTTGATTTTTGAAATAGTGTTTAGGTGCGTGGGCTTCTGGCCCTGGCACAACTCCGGCTTTATAAACCCTCATGTTTTGATTGCCACCGATTCTTAAAACATTTTTAAAAGCCCCTAACCCATCTTCAACAATTTGTGTGGCAACAAAATGGGGGATTTCGGTTTGTGAAGCGTTAATTTCAGGATAAGCCATCGCCAAAGTTTTTGACTTAATTCCCAGCATATCAAGAGCCTCTGCTAACGCCCTTGCTTCTTTTCCTCCAAAAGAATAAGATACAGTGCTAATGTCATCAGGAGAGACCCCGCTTTCTATAGCAGCCAATATATTAGCTAACGCATCAACAACCGCTTGAGATTGAAACATTGGGTCAACACTCTGAACCGCTAAGACAACCCCATTTAAAAGCGTGTTGTAAAGATCTTTGTTCTCGAACATTGCTGGCACAATAGCTTTGAGGGCTTCTAGCGCGGATTTTAAGTTGGGATTTTTGCCCTCCGTCCCGGCAGGATCTGTGTCAGGATTATGTACAGGGAGAATCTTGCGATTTGGAGCCATTGGCTCAAAAAATGATTCTAACTTATACCCTCCTCCTCGTCCTTGTCTTTGTACCGCCCCTCCAATTACCTGTAAATACCCTACTTGACCTTCTTCTAGCTTTGGCAACAAAGCTTTTACCGCTCCCACCTTACCTTGTGCTGCGGAGATAGCTCTATTTTGTTGAATTTTCCCTATAAATTTAATTCCCGTTGCTAACTCTTTTATCACAGGATTTAAGTATCCCTGGACAAAATCTTGGGGGTTAATCTTTTCAAGATACCCTCCTTCGGGATCAAAAATTGCCGCTGCAAGTTTCCCTAGCGCCACTTTTGATGATTTGCCAGATTGAATTGTGGCTATATCATCATCCAGTTTTTGTCTTGCTGATTTATATTTTCCCGTTTTCTTATCAGTTCCGCCTTTGTAAATCAATTGTTCTTTGTATGTTGATTTAATTAGTTCTTTTTTTATGTCTTCTGGGATGTCTCCACCGGCTCTGATAACATCCATTAAACCAGAAACAAGCATCATTCTTTCAAATTTAGGCTTGTATTCCTTCATGATCCGAAGTCTAGGCATTGCAGCATCAGCAGCCTTGCTAAAACTTCCAGAACGAGATAACTCAGCCAAGTAAGCTGCTAAATAATTATCAATTCCGCCAATTATAAATTCATCTGTTAATTTAGCAAAATTTCTTATTTTTTTTCCTAATTGTTTCGCACCCCCAGATACTCCTAAACCAGTCCCAAAACTGCTCCCAATATTCTCAAAATAACCTCTTGAAACATCTCTAGCAGCCCCACCAACAGCACCTCCAGCTATCTTAAAGGGTGCTTTTATTAAAGACATTATCAATCCGTCTTTAGAGTACCTTTTAACAGACTTTCCGATTAAATCTGGTAATGTTTTTCCTAGTGACTCTAGGAGGGAATTAGTTCTCCTAATGTTTGCAGAGAGGATAACCGTATTCATAGAAATACGGCTTTGAACAATAGAAGAACCTGCTATAACACTAGACCGAATTGAGCTTGATGAGCGATTAACCGCCATTGTGATATTAGCAGATGAACGAGATACAGCGATCGCAATATTCGCCCCTCCCGATCCGCCTCCCGGTTGCGTTGGAAAACGATGTTCAACAACAATTTTAGAACCGCCAGCACCACCTAAATTTTGTTTTAACAATCCTATCTCAGTCCTTAATTCCTTGACCTTCTGAATAGATTTATCAATCTCTCTGTTGTCAACTTTAACGGTTAAAGGATTGCTATTAAAATATTGTTGAACTTCTCTGTGGTGCTTTCTCTTCAGTTCTAAATGTTGATTAAGTCGGGTTAACTCTTTGTCGTCAACCTTGACTTTTAGAGTTGGTAAGTCAGTTTTAGAGACTTTACTAATTTGATTTTTAGCGTCAAAATTCAAGACGGCATTAATAGGTAATGTTAACGCCTTGTTTTTGGCTATTAAATTATTAAGATCTTTATTAAATTTATCAAGACTAAGAGACGCTTCAAATTCAACTGATCCGATAACTGTCATTTTATTAACTCCTGTTAATCACTAAAAAGAATAAGCTTCTTCAATTAATAAATCTATCTGTTTGTCTTTATCAATGCGAGCATCAAATACCCACCAATACCCGTCAAAATTCCAAGTTAGGTGATTTCTTATGTTAATAGTAGAAGAGAGTGTATAGCGTCCCTGTGGAATACTTTCAAAATTGTAAGTCGTTTTATCATCAGTAACACCCTTAATACATTCCTTCTCAGCTATTCTTTTGGCTACAGATTGAGCGATAGGAACTGAATCGGTCTTGATCCTGTTAATCAAATCAACTTTTTTGGGACATAGCCAAACTTGAAAGAAAGTCCTTGACTCCCAATCAACAATAGGAATCTTGTCGGTTTTGATAACAGTTCCCTTAATATTAACTGGGGTTGAACTACATCCAAACAATAGCAGTAGACCAACGATCAGACTTCTTTTAATTATATTGGGAAACATGACGTGCCACCTCAAGTATAAGCCTATAAATCTCCGGTTGTCCGGTTGTGCCACTCCCAGGAACTCGAATTGAACTAACAATAGGATAGGGGCAGCAAGCGATCGCGCTGTCTTTAGCGTCCAATATAGTCCCCTCACAGTCCCATTGCCGGATCTGAACTTCCCAACGATCAACAACCGAAACAGACCCCATAAGCTGATTGTCTTGCGGTTCGGGATAAAAAACTACACACTCAAGCCCCGTTACCTCTGTACCAGGCGCGGGGGATTGTTTGGCACGGTTCCCAACAATCGTTAAAGCAGGGGAAGACAAGCCACCAGGAAAAAGGTATTGACCCACATTAACAGAATCAAACAACCAATTCCTGAGTAAAATAGCTGTATCCTGATAAGAACAAGCCATAATTTTAATAAGATAATCCTCTTATCATATCAATAATATGCCAGTTTTAGCCGCAGCAAGATGCTCACGTTTTTTGGATTATCAGGGGAATGAGTACCCTGGATTTATAAATTTATCGTGCAACTATACCGGACTTGATCAAAGTGGTTTAATCACTTGGGAGGGAACTGCCGAAATAGCCTGGGTTCCCGATAATCCCACGAATATTGACAACCGCAAAAATAAAGTAACCTGGTGTTTTGGGCGGGTTGTTGATTTGAGGGTTGTTAATGATAGTGGCAGCTACGAACGCCCCAAGAGTATTCCCAAAATGTATATTTATAAAGCCCTGTACAACCCCAAGACAGAGCGATTAAGACTTGAATTGCGCGATATATTGGGACTATTAAGAGACAAGTCTATAGATGATTTTAGAAACGATTTTGACGAGGAAAACGATCTTGAAACCGAACCAAATAAAGAGACTGAACCCGTGTCTTGCGGCTTTCCTGATGACGAAGATTTTGATAATACCGAATTTGAGGAACAACAGGAGAGAAAAAAGAATAAGTTTTGGTGGGAACAATGGCAAAAAGAAGGGACAGAGCAGAATATCTCGATTATTTCTGAAATCATGCGACGGTTAGGGATTTCTATACAGGGAACCGTGACGGGAAGTATTAGACTACCTTACGCAGTTTCAGGTTCTTTATTGTCAGCTTGCGGTGATTTAGCTTTCAAGAGTTTAACACCCTCTTATATTTGGTCAAACTATCTAGGAAACGCCATTATTTCCAGAATAGATATTAACCCACCCAGAGAAAAGCTTTATATTTCCGGTGATGATGACGTTGATTATAACCCAGTTGAAACGGGGTTAAACCCTATCTCGGAATTGATTGTATTGGGGAAAATTAAGACATTAGACGAAAATACACCACAAGAAGAAACAGATGAGAATGGCGATCCGATGCACTGTGAGGAGATCATAGAGAACGGCCCAGAAACTACGATTAGACCGGAGGGGAGTGCTGAAAATTATATTGATTTATCTGTCACTAATATTTGTGAGGTTGTTAAGGCATTTGAGAAAACAATCACTACCACCAGAAGGGAACGTTACGGGTTGTTATTCCCTGAGTCTTCAGTTCCCAATACATCTCCCTTGCAATGGATTAATCCTAGTTATAAAAAAATTGAGAAACAATTCTATGATGCCTGTACGGGCGCATTATTAAAAAAGGTTATCACGGAATATAATGTCTGGGGAAAGGTGTTTGGAGCTTTCTATGATGAGCATTTAGATTATATTGTAGATCCCGACGACTTTGGTTTATCGGGGTCGGATTTTAGTACAACTTTAGTTTCAGAATTTGCGGACTATGCCCGATATGATACAACCTTAATTAAGGATAAGACCCAAACTTTCAGATATTTTTATAAGAAGCAAAAACTCTGGAAAATTGAATCCACAACTACAGAACCAATATCCAAAGTATTGTTTGATTATCATGACGCATTACCAGCTAACGGAGCATTTGGAGAAGATCCTTTCAATGGCTATAGAATCACATCGTCATCACTAGAACAATGGTATGAGTGGGGAAATGGTCATCAGAATCACATCCTGATTGAACGAGATTGTCTTAACCGCCAAAACCCGAACGCAGTGGTTAAACGTGAGGAGTATTTAAGACAAAAAATGCTTGATCAAGGACTAATACCACCTACCCATGATCAGGAAATTTTTATTAGAAAGTCTGTTTTAGTAGACTCTCAAGTAACCCCTGCTGTGGAATATTTGACCGTAACCCTGGGGGAAAGTATAGTGACACCTACGGAGCGATTAACACTAATTGAAAAGCGTACAACCTATGATTCAAGTAGAGAAGGACTAGCCAACCCTCCCGCTACCGAATATCTACCCAGAGGGAAAGCCAATGAAGTCAATAAAAATGCGACCGAGAAATGGATTGATAAACCCATAGTTTTTAGAAGAAAATGGGAAGATGCAAAGTGTTCTAACTTTCTCCCTAGTCGGGAAATCGTGGATTTAGGGGAAGTGGCAACAGCTGAAATTGTCGATGCAATTGGCAAAATTATCTACTACTTGAGACAAGGACAATCGCTTGTTCATGAGTTGAATTTACCACTTACCCAAGATTGGATATCGGGAGTTTTTAATCCCGTTTTCCGTGTTGATGTTAGAGAGTGTGAGGATACTTTTTGCCATTTAGCTCACGGTATTACTATGGAGTTTTCCCAAAAAGAAAACTCGCTTTTGCTTGAATTATTATGGCTCGGAGAAGCTTCTAATTCAAGTCCGACAACGTTCAATAGGGAAGTATCTTATTTTACTATCACAAGTCTACCACCGGAATCTAAAGGCGTGCTATATCTTGAGGGGGGTGGGTTGTCTTTAGGCCAAGAGATTCCTGTTAGTTTATTGAGTAGCCTAACCTTCACCCCCGCCCCTGGGTTCACGGGTGCAACCTTCTCCTATTTAGCTACAGGAGGGGGAACCGAGGGGGGAACTCCAATGGTTTCTTCGTCTCCCTTGGTTGTGAACTTAACTCCCGCGTCTGGGGTTAATAACGTGGTAGTGGCAGAATCCGAAGCTTTGGTTTCTACCGTTGTAGTCAGTTCCACTGGTAACACTCAAGTATCTCTACCAACCGATCTTGAAAGCAATTTCATTCCGATTGAAAAAACCGTTGATGATGAATTTACCTATACCTATCAATTAAAGAATTTACTCAGACGGTTAAAATCATCTCAACAGGAGCGATTAAGTTTACAATTAATTGATAGAACAAAAATCTATTTATAAACAAATGCCTAACTACAAATCCGGGTTTTTATGGTTTCCGAATATTGCTGCAATGTCCAGTTTATTACTAGATTCCACCGACGAAGATGGGTTGGTTTTTGCTGTGGGGATTGATTCAACTACCTGGAAATTAGCAACATGGCGGAAAAGTTCAACTGCGACTATTGATAATATTACGATATTTGCAGCTAACGGCCCTGGACGATGGGTGGTTTTAGATACGGTTTCAAATCTTCCCTTTGTGTGGAACTCTGGGGATGTTGCTGATTGGAATAATAGCAGTGCGACGGATTGGAATACCGCCGCATAACAGGTTAAATCTTGCCCGTATAACCAATCTGAATCCTGATCGTGATTTCCTCTTTTTTGCGGGTGATTGTTTGCTCAATAGGCTTGAATCTTCTCCCTTGAGGTTGGGGTTCTATGGCGGTGGGATTGTAACCCCTAACAATTGTTCCAACGCTTAATCCCCCGGCTTTAATTGTCTTAGCTGAAAATACCTCGCCCGGTTTTGAAACTGATTCAACTTGCCATAGGTCAGTATCAGGATTATAACCATTGACTCGGTAAAGGCTATTAATTATGGGTCGCTTTTCTTGCGTGGGTGCGACTGCAGGGCGGGTTATGGGTTTATCTGTAAATTGCCTTCTTTTTCTGGCTCGGTCTTTGAGGCGATCTAATCCCTCTGATTTAACCAAAGATTGCTTAACTTTCTTGAGTTTTTCAAGATCGTCAATACCAGTTTTTTCTAAAGAGTACGGTCTACCGTTTAATTGGTTTATCATATTGTTAATCGGTCTTTATATAAATTATGAGCAAATATTCCTTACAATACAGGGCAGCGCGACGAAGGGCTTTTAATTCTATTCCCATGACTCAAAAGCTTGTTATTTCAAATAATAACACCCAATCAAAACCTAACCAAGAATGGCAAAACGCCACTTATTCAGGGTTTAATCCAGAGTCGGGTCAATATCAAGTTAGGAACGCTGCGGGCGAGGTTTTTGAGGTTGACCGCATCCCTGGTTACGGCGCAGAATTTGGGGGTGTTAGTTCGGGGTCTAGTGGTTTGTTGTCTGAAGGTTTTTGGTCTAATTAATTAGGATAAAAATGACTTTAAGAGGATGCGATTTAAACAATGTAATCACCTACCCGACCGCCCCAACTGAACGGGGGAAGATGATCCTATACGTCCCTGGTTTTAGCCCCGGCGTGGCTTTGGTGATTGATACTATTCCCAAGGGTGGCTACACTCGGCGCTACGTTCACGGGATGGAGCTTGAGTATAGCTACAATGGCTCGGCAGTGATTCGGGGTCAATGTTTCACCCCTAGACTTGAATGGGAGATTGAATGTCACCTATCACCCCAGGGGAGGAGTTTGTTTTGGGCTATTGCTGAATATTCAGACACCAAAAGACGGACACCCCCCCGGACTGGGTATGCGATTACTTGCGATGACATTATGCGATCGCTAATTGAATTAAATCGAACCCGTGCCAAGGCTGCAACTACCGAACCTTATCAGGTGATTTTTGGTCAGAGAATTGAGTATTTTCCTAGGTGTAATGTGATTATTCCTATCCCTGAAATTAAAGAAGAAAATCTAGGGAATGGTTATAAATTAGGATTTAAAATGCAGGAAGTGGCACTAACAAGTCCGGGTTAATTATGGGGATAAAAGGTGTTTATCGAGCGCAAAAACTAATCAAAGATAGAGAGGAGTTATTAAACCAGAAAAAGGATACATCACAAAGAACTGGGGAATTTCCCACAACTCAACCCGGCCCCCAAACTGCCTTTTATGAAACGACGGCTGATATTGCAATTTATGGAGGGGCGGCGGGAGGGGGGAAAAGTGCCGCCTGTTTGATTGATGCAATTCGATTTGTCGGGAAAGTCCCTAACTATAATTGCGTATTTTTCCGTCGCACGTTCCCTGAGATCTTCAACCCCGGTGCGTTGTTTGATGAGTCTCAGAGATGGTATCCGTTACTTGGTGGTGAAGCTAATTTAGTTAAGGCTCGATGGATATTTCCTAAGAATGAAAAAATCCAATTTGCTCACCTTCAACACGAAAAAACATTAACCCAATGGCACGGTTCTCAGATAGCACGGTTATATTTTGATGAGCTTTGTACGTTCACTGAGAAACAGTTTTGGTATCTATTATCAAGATGCAGGACTACGCTCCCAATCAAGCCCCAGGTCAGGGCAACTTGTAACCCGGATGCTGAATCATGGGTTGCTGATTTGTTGGCTTGGTGGATTGGGGATGATGGATTGCCAATTAAAGAAAAAAGCGGTTTGTTGCGGTGGTTTGTTCGGATTAATAATGATTTGGTTTGGGCGGATTCCAAGATTGAATTAACAACAAAATACCCCCACATCCCCCCAAAGTCATTAACTTTTATTCCTGCGTCTATTTATGATAACAAAATATTATTAGATAATGACCCAGATTATTTAGCCAACCTTTACGCACTGCATGAGATTGATAAGCAACGCTTGCTGTTAGGAAACTGGAAAATCAAACCAGAAGCGGGGGTTGTTTTCAACAGGAATTGGTTTGAAGTTGTTGAAGACTCCGATCTTGATTCTATTACACGAGTTGTTCGATTCTGGGATTTAGCTGCAACAACCTCTCAATTAAGCTACTATACCGCAGGGGTAAAGATGGCAATATTGAAGGATAAAAGCATCTTGGTTTTAGACGCAATCTGGGAACGGACAACCCCTATAGATGCTATTAATTTAATTCAAAAAACTGCTGAGAGAGATGGGAGGGGAGTGACTGTAGGATGGGAGCAGGAACCAGGAAGTGCAGGCATTATGGCAATGGAACAAATCAAGGCTTCTCTTAAGGGGTTTAGGTGCAAACCAACAAGACCCCAAGGGGATAAAATCCAACGCGCCATTCCCTATGCAACCGCAGCGCAGAACGGACGGGTATTTTTGCTAAGAGGGGGATGGAACGATCAATACATTAATGCTTTGCATCACTTCGACGGATCTGGAAAACCTTTGATCAATGACTTAACTGATGCGAGTAGTGGAGCATTTGAAATTATTAATTCAATTAAATCAACATGGGTGGGTGTTACAGGGAAAGAAGTGTGATATTATTAATAATAATACTCTCTATCTGTGAGATGAAAAGCTATGATGCGATCGCCATTTCCAACACCAGGAAGAAACAAAACTTTTGAACGATTGTGGCGATTCTTGACAGCTTGGAATCGAACAGAAATAGAAGGACAACAACGTCCGCGCTCTGGATGGAGAAACTGGACTTATGATGACCGCACTCAAGAAGGTAGGGATTATGATTTAGAGATTCCTGAGATACCCGTTAGAAGTCCTTCTTTAGCTAGGCAATTAATTGAATTAAGATACTATTGCCCCGAAGCTGCAACAGCTTACGACTCAATTAATGGAGATGCCTGGACAAGTCAGGATGGAGACGATCAAGGTTTTGATATTGCCGATACTTTAAATGACAATACAACCAAGGTTGATCCTAAAATTCAAGAGTTGCTAAGGCGAGTTATTAAAGAAGTGTTGATCCCTTCTGAGCCTAAGATAATTGGGGAAAGAATGTTAGCCTATGGCGACACTTTTGCCTCACTAGGAATTAACTCAAAAACAATGCAAATTGAGCGGATCTTATATCTTCCTACCTGGGAATTGTTTCGGCTAGAAACCAGGCAAGGAGAGTTATTAGGATTTGAACAAAGAGCATTGATTAGAGATGCCGATCCGATTCAATTTCACCCTATTTCTGTTGTTCATTGGAGATACCGCCGCGATACTTTATATGGTCGAGCGTTGTTTCTTGAATGTCTGAGGGATTGGTGCAGAATTGAGCGTATTTTAGATGATGTCGCTGAAGCTGCTCATAGTATTGGGATTAATCCTAATATTCATATCCTACCCTGTGATTATGACGAGGAACAGGCTAAGGAATATCAACAGATGTATGAGTCAGCTAAGGGGGTAAAAATCTTAACTGATTTATATATGTTTAACGGGGGAGATATTAAGAAATTGTCAACCGTTAACCCTGACATCAAGGCATTATTAGAAGCTGCCGAATTTTTTATGACTCGATTCGTTAGACGTTCCCGAATTCCTCCCTGGATGCTAGGCTTCCCGTCTATTGGAGCTAGAGAAATATCAGGAGGGCCGGAGAGAGCTTATGCTAGATTAATTAATGATTTTAGAGCTTGTTTATCATCGGGATTTAAACATATCTTTAACCTTGAATTAGCATTACACGGCTATCCCAGGGAGGAATGGAATTATAGAATTGTCTGGCCCCGGTTTTATGTTGATCCTTATAAGCAACAGTTAAATCTAAATCTTGACGAGTCGAATTCCTCAGAGATTGAAGATTTAGATTACCTAAGCACAATCTCATCTGATAAATTTCAATCCCAACTAAAAGAGGTATTAAATGGTAGAAATATTTACGCCTGATGACACTTTACAGAGTTTTGCTTATTTAGATCAACTGTCTGAAATTGAGGAAGCGGATATTGTAAAAGCGGTTAAACAATGGAACAAAAAACATGGAGAAACAGATTTAAAAAATATTTTAGAAGCGGAGTTGACAGATGAGTGAAGAGTATTTGCAAAATAGAAAAGAGGCTTTACTAGCAAAGGTTGGCGATACAACTCTCAATATAGAGGACGCAATAGAACAACTTGCTGAAGTTAATCTAGCACTGGGTTTCAGTAGCGGGGGAATTGTTGACATCTCAACCCTTGCCACAGAAGCAACATCAACAGCAATTAACGGGAAACTTCCAGCTTTATCAAGTGGCAGAATTCCTGTTAGTTTACTCGAAACAAATTTAACCGCAGACTGGAGGGATTTAACGACAAACACCGTTATTCCTGCGGGTAGTGTTCAAATTTATTTAAAGGTAATTTTAGGAGATGTGACGATAAACGGATTGACTTATTCTACAG